>Ga0247609_10007925_pt1 | contig 10041 bp, 6 predicted proteins | sample 172DNAGHGlowgp2_FD_193487 | JGI IMG/M metagenome (GOLD analysis project Ga0247609, IMG submission 193487) | Sheep rumen microbial communities from Palmerston North, Manawatu-Wanganui, New Zealand - 1728 DNA GHGlow gp2 | ecosystem: Host-associated > Mammals > Digestive system > Stomach > Rumen ...
TTCTCCTCATCGGGTCACAGGATTACGGCTGTTTTCCAGCCTATTGTCCCCTTGGACTGATGGTCGTTAGCGGCTGAGCAACTTGCCCTTCTCATCGATGACGACATCGAGGGCAATGTACCAGACGCGGCCCGCTATAGGAGCTTCAGGGAAGATGAGGCGCAACTTGTCGATGTAGCGCTGCACCTGACGGCAATATCGCTTATCATCACGCTGGCCGCTCTTGTAGTCGATGACGAGCAACTGCCCGTCGGGGCGGCGGACGATACGGTCGGGCCGCAGGTTCTCGATGCCGTCCTCATCCCACAGGTTGCTACTGGCTGTGGTGATAGTGCGCTCGCTATACACCTTGTTGGCCGGATCAAACCATGAAGCCACGTTGCCCTTCTGCTGCATGATGGGCTCGCGCAGATGGGTATTGATGACATCGATGTTGCACGTGTCGCCGGGCTGGTTGGTGATGATGCCGTGCTTGATACCTTGAGCAATCACGCGGTCCACGTCGTCACGATCGTGGATGCGGCTCAACAGGCCATGCATGCGCTTTCCTGCCTTGACTTGCGAACTCGAAGCATGCTCAATTCTGACGCGCAGATTCACGGGAATGTCGCTAACCGTGTACTGCGTGATGGTGACACGTTCGCTGCTGTCATCGTCATGGCCACGGCTCGACTGAATCTCGTCGCGCGATGACATCGAGCCAAACTCATACCAACCAGTGGCCGAGCCGTCGTGCATCACGCCCATCGGCTTCATGATGGGAGTATTGGCGGCAAAGTCGGTCATCAACGGCAGCATGTCGTTGTGGTACTTGTGATCAATCCTGAGGCCGCAGAAGACGTGCAACTCGGTACACGGGCGCGTCATGGCCACATAGGTCTTGTTCAGGTTGTCGATGACGATATCGGCCCTGCCCCTGGCAATAAAATCACTGGCAAGGCTTGGCAGCCGACCGCTATCTTGTAGTGCTGCCATGGCCTTCTTCTCGACATGAACCATGGGCGGCACCAGCGTCTTGTCACACTGCGTGCCGTCAGGCGAAAGTGAATTTAAAACCTGGATGAATAAATCGCCAGGCATCCAGTAGGCATCCTCTTTATAATTGTCATCAATCTGCCAGTTGGCAAACGGTATCACCAGACAGTCAAACTCCAGCCCCTTGGCCTTGTGAATGGTCATGATATTGATCGCATCGCCACCGTCCGAGCTGCTTACCGCCAGTTTCTCCTTGTTCTCATCCCAATACTTGAGAAACTCCCGCACGCTGCCACCATTACGCTGGGCGCTGAAGCGCATCACAGCGTCCTGGAAGGCCATCAGGAATGCTGTTTCGCGATCCACGTCGGCTCCCGTCTCGGCATCACTCTTGAAATGGGCTATAATCGTCTCGACGATGCTAACAAGGGTTGTCAGTTCACCAGCTCCTGGGAGCAGTTCGGCAAGAGTGCGGGCAAACTGTTCATCGTCTTGTTGCTCAGCAGTCGAAGTCATAGCAACCGCATTTAGGCTCTCGACCAGGCACCGTCCATTATCCAGGGCGGTTGCATCGGGCCTTGCCGACAAATCCTGGATAAAACGGTTCAGACCAGTGTAGAGGCGCTGATCGCTGCGCCGCTTGGCCAGCAGGTAGGCCTGTGCGCCATTGATTTCGCTAGGGTCATCGTCCACGTCGCTACTGCCGGTATCGCTGATGTCGATGAAACGCAACATAGCGATAATGCGCCTGATAACAGGAGAGTTCTTGAGCAACAGGGACTCTCCCGAGATGATGTTGATCGGCTCTCCTGTCGTGTGCTGGTTGTACTCAAGAATGCGTTGCACGACACTGTTGCAGTCGTTTCCCGTGTTGCCCAAAATGCCAATCTGCCCCCACTCAAAGCGCTGATGGAGTTGCATCAGGTAGGCAGGGAGTAAAGACAATGTCGTGATACTACCCATGTCCACGCCATCGCCCTCGGGCAGCAAGCCCTCCTTCACGAGCTGGTCGTGGATAAAGGGGTCGCTTGCCAAGTGGTTATAATGGTCGGTGAAGAGGCGAACGTAGCCCGCCGGCTTCTGATCCACGTTTGGCGGCAAGGCCTGCAAGAAGTCCTTGTAAGTGTTGCGGATAGCCTCGTCGCCGTTATATCGCTGCGAGATGTAATCAAACAAGCAGTTATTGAACTCGACGATTTTTCTAGAACTACGGTAATTGGTCGATTTGGGCTCTCCTGGTTTGGGTCTCGTGTCTGGGGTCAGGCCGTCGGTAATATCGTTAAAGAAATCGGCTTCGACCTTCTCACGAAATACCGTGGGGTCGGCATTACGGAAACGATAAATCGACTGCTTGGCATCACCAATGAGCATATTGAAATTGCCGCTGGCCAGGCTCTCCCGGAGCAGTCCACGGAAGTTCTCATACTGCTTGGTGCTGGTGTCCTGAAATTCATCGATCATGAAATGGGCTATCGTGGATCCCACACGCTCATAGACAAAGTCGGAACCGCTCTTGAGCACCGTGGCGATCAGCTCGTTGGTATCACCTATGAGGATGGAATTGGTCTCATGACGGAATTCCTCCAGGAACAAATCAATCATGCCCAGCATGCCCAGCAAACCCAGGTTGTTCTCGACATGCTTGAACAAGTCCAGTACTGGTTGCGCGTCAAAATGAATGGCTATGAGCTGCTGGATGCGGGTCACGACAGCGGCATCGGGCACGTGATTCTTGCCGAATTGGCTGGCTACCTTCTCCTCGTCGGCCCCCTTGAGCGCTTCGGTCTTGTATTCCCTGTTCTTCAAAACCCCTATCAAGGCACTGTTTTTCTTCAGGGCATCGGCCATCGGCTCCAGCATCTGCAACAACTCCGCGTCGGCCTCGGCCACCTTGCCAGCGACGAGCTCTCCCATGTCATGCACATGCTTGAGGAATGCACGGATACGGGAGAAATCATTCTGCACGCGGCCGTCGGCATCGGTCTTAGTCAAGTAGGCACGTATCTGTTCCATCTTGGCCCTGAAGACCTCGGTATTGATTTGATTGGCAAAGCCGTGCAGGTCACTATTATCGCTGAAGAAACGCCAGTCCCGCTTTTTGGGATTGTCATACAACAGATGTCGCTGGTATTCCTTGACCCACTTATCGACCTGGCTGGGCTTGTCATCACGCCCCAGCGAGAGCATGAAGTTATGGACAGCCACACCCACGGCATATTTTTCCTCGAGCTGGATGTCGTAATTGAAATCACGATCAAGTTCGCGGGCAAAATTGCGCAGGATAGACTGGAAAAACGAGTCGATAGTGCTCACATTGAAATTGCTGTAATCAAACAGCATCTCATTCAGTGCCAAGCGTGCCAGCTGCCTTATCGTGGGCTCATCCATGCCAGAGTCACGCATGAACTCTGCCAGATAATCGCTCTTGAGACCAGGTTGTGACAGGCAGTAGAGTTCATCGACGATGCGGCGCTTCATCTCGTCGGTCGCCTTATTGGTAAAGGTGATTGCCAACAATTGGCGATGACTATTGAGCAAGCGCTCATCGCCCGGGCGGCGACGGGGCAAGAGGGTCTTGCCGTCGGCGGCTGTGACAAACAGCAGGTGCCTGAGGTACTGCTGAGCCAGTTTATAGGTCTTTCCAGAACCCGCCGATGCCTTTATCACAAGCAAGTTGCGGGCATGTTCATTGGTGGTATTGTCGCTCATGGTGAATGGTCGTTTGATTAAAGTACCGGCATCAATTCCGTCAGATGATGCGTGCCTTGAAGCCCATCTGCTGCAGCAAGTCGAGCACGCGTTGCCTGAAGTCGCCCTGGATCAAGATTTCGCCACCACGGGCGCTGCCCCCGACACCCAGGCTTCCCTTGAGTCGCGAAGCCACCTGCTTGAGTGCATCATCGTCACAGATGAAGCCCGCTACAATCGTCGCCTGCTTGCCAGCACGCCCCTTGCGTTCAAGCACGATATCCAGTCTTGCCGATCCCTGCTGTTGCAAGGCATCGCCCTTGTCCTGTGGCTGATGTTCCTCGGCTTCGGCGGGCCCTTGGGCGACGGGCATGTTGAACGCCTTGCCCAGCGCGTCTTTCCAGTCGATACTGTTCATTGCACAAAAAAAATCACACGGTTATTAAACTTTTTTATTTCCTCAACATCAAAGGTACAAAAAAAATGCGAGAATTAGTCATCAAGAACAAAAAATCCACTGGTAACAAAGAAAAATCGGCAAAAATGTGCTACGGATTCAAATAAAAACACTACTTTTGCCGAACTGTTTACTTTTACATTATTAATATTTATTATTTCACCTTTAAATTTATAGAACTATGGCTTATGTAATTTCTGATAGCTGTGTAGCTTGCGGTACCTGCCAGTCAGTATGTCCCGCCGATGCAATCTCTGAGGGCGACATCTACAAGATTGATCCCGACACCTGTCTGGACTGCGGCACTTGTGCCGACGCTTGCCCCACTGGCGCAATCGCTCCCGGCGAATAATTTCTAAAGTTTTAATAGAAAGAAACATTGCGGCTTAGTCCCCCTCCTGCGGGACAAAGCTGCAATTCTTTTTGCCCCTGCCCCACTCCTCGGCGCACCAATGCACACTGCGCGGCAGAGTCCCGAAACGGGATTCTGCCGCGCAGGCTATAGTATCGGCAGACGGCTACATCATTCGCCGTTTCTGGTGTCGTTTATTGCTCCTTGGCCACCTTGAGTGCATCAAGGACGATCATGTTGTTGATGGGGGTTCCACCATAGTTGACGCCATCATTGAACGTGCCAAAGTAACGGTATAATCCGGCAGGCACCTTGTTGCCATTCATGTCCTTCATGTCCCAGGTAACAGGGAAATTATTGGTCTTGGTCATCCACATCAACTTACCAGTTGCATCGGTGACACGCACGACAACCTCGGGCATGCGGGTGATGTCGGCATCAACATCAAAGTTCACAACGTCATCCAAGAATGCCGGCATCTTGTCGGCAACCATATTCATCGAAGTGGTCTGGCCCACCAAGAACGAGATGGTGCGCGTGGCGCTGTTGCCGCACATGTCATAGACCGTGTAGGTGAGTGTGTGCATTCCCTCAAGCAGGTTGGTCAGGGGGAACTCTATATTGACCACCTTGTTGCCGTCCTGAGTAGTTGCAAAGCAAGTGATGGCGTTGTAGGACTGCTTGCCACCGTCAAGAACCAGTTTCATGCTATTGTCCACTGCGTTGGCCTGCAAATTGATGCCGATGTCGTCGGTCACATTGATATAGAGCATTGCATCGGGCGAAATCACAGCACCGTCGCCAAATGTAGTCTCATCATTGATATACATCGAGGTGATGACAGGAGCCTGAGTGTCGGAGATGGCAGCGCTCTCATCGAAGGGGAGCATAGTGATCTGCTCGGTCATGCCGTTTACCATCGAGTTGCTATTGTCCTTGTGGGCATAGGTGCGCAGCAGCACGGTCTCGTCCTTGGCCAGGACGGCTCTGGGAGCCACCATCGTGCCAGTGAACTGGCCGTTAACCACGCGACCCGAAATCTCGGCCAACTTGGGACGGTCAAAATAGATGTCGCGCGACTCGGATATGCCATTGACAGTGAAGGTCAACGTAGTGAAGCGAGCCTTGCTATCGTAGAGGGTCACTGTAGCATCACCATTGAAGCCGGTATCCACGGTGCCGTCCTGCTTGAGGACCTGAGCCTTGATCTCGAATTGCGACAGCGGGCTGATCTGGGCCATGGACGTGGAGTCGATCAAATTGGTGCCATTCACACTGGTGATGTTGAACAGGGATATGGGATAGTTGACCCTGATTGCAGGATCACCCAGAAGGAAGAACGACAACTTGTTGATATCGGCAACATTGAAGCCATGCTTGCACTTCATGTAGGCCTCGCCCAGCGTGGGCATCACACCCGTAGCATCATAGCTGAACAAGCCATTGATGAAGAAGGTGTTGAGCTTGTCATTATTAGAAGCATATACCATACGGGATGCCGTCAGCAAAGCGATGGCACCACCATCGCGCTTGTGGAACATGAGTTCGGCAATACCGCGAGAGTCCTCATCATAGTGTGCAACATCGCAGCATGCGGTTGACATGATGGGCCAGTGGGGATAAGGAGTGCGCGCCACATCGGCATTGGTCCACATCTTGCTGGTCTTGGTAAACGTGGTTGCACCGGCATGTCCCACATAGGTAGCGAAATAAGCACCATCCTTAAACAGGAAACGCAAGCGATCCTTAGCCTCGGAAGCCGTCTTCTTGGCCTCGGCAACGGTGGGCTCGAGAGGAGAGCGAGGGTACTGCGAATTGTGAACAGTATTCACATGCATACCCGTATTCAATTTATTGTCAATCTGGTTAACATAGCCTTGTCCCTGGAACATGAACAGGCCACCATCAGGCGCGTCGCTCATCACAAATGTATTGTTGCGCCATACGCCATAATCAGGATTGGCATAATACTCAACAAGCTTATCCACATCAGATTTTGCCTCCTCGATGTTGTCGCAGGTGATACGGCCCACACCGATGCTGATTCTATCACTGGCCACGCTGGCACCCGAGTTGTCGCCAAGGAAAGCAAAGAAGTCATCGGTGGTATAGGTATAATCCTCGTAGTTGCTGTTATCACTCTGGTAGGTGAGAAGCACGTCGGGATGCTTGCCAAGAAGTTCACGGTTGTCAAACGATCCCGTACCGAAGAGGAGCAAGTTCTTGAACTTGGAACTATTGCGGTCATAGAGCATTTTGCACAGCAAGCGGTAGGCCATGCCGTCACGGGTACCACTGGAAAACTCATTGAACACCTTTTCATGATCTACAACAGCAACCGTGATGCCATCAATAGCGGCATGCAAGTCGGCAATGCGCTGTGCCTGTTCCATGAAGTTTTTGTTGGTGATGATGAGCATATTGGGCACCGACATGCCGTGCAGATCCTGATTCTCGACATCCTCATAAGAATCAATTTTCTTCAACTCCTTGGTAGGATCGAATGCGACGTACATCGAGCTGTTTGCAGCCGTGGTGAAGTAACAGAGGCCCGATCCCGTCGCGTCGTTATAGGTACTGGTGGTGACTAATTGCGGTTTCTTGGTGTCGTTGATATACCATACCACCGTGCTCGACGAAGCATTGGGCAGCTGGAAACGCTCGCTACCGGTAGTCTTACCATAAGCCATGAATAACTGGTTGTCATAATCCTGAGGAATGACGTTGGTGTGACGATAGGTGATGATGAAATAGTCGAGTCGCTGAACAGAGAAGGTCGTGTTCTCGTTAATCAGTTTCAGATAGGGCTGGAACTGTCCACGCTCGGCAGGGCTGCTCAACTTCATCTGGGCATAGGGGGCAGCATAGTTATACTTGATATAGTCGTTAGCAGGCTTATAGATGCGTGAATTAGAAACCGTGTAGACGGTCGTGTCGGCTATGCCGCCACTGTGCATGATGGCATTGGCATAGGTAACATCTGAAGCATTGGCAGCGATGCAGGTGTTGAGCACAATCGTGCTGTCGCACAAGCCAGGCAGATAATAGTCAATCCTCAACGTGCCATCGGTAAAGTCTTCACCAATCATCTGCTTACCCGAGTTGGTAATGCTCACCTGCTCTTTCTCGTGGTGGAAGAAACCCAGGCTAGTCGGTGTATTCACATAATTGCTGACACTCACCGTCGATTTTTTAGTCGGCGTGAGGTCGGTATCATCGTTTTCACTCAAGAAATAGCATCCCACTACCGAATAAGGGTTGAAATCGCGCAGGAAATGAGGAATGGTTGTGGGCGACTCAAGGGTGTAGGAAAGCGGCCCGTTGCCATAGAAACAGATTTTGTTGTTCTGTCGCAGGATGGGCACCTGCTTCAAGTCATCAGGCACAGTTCCATTCAACAACTCACTGATGCGGTTACCACCGTAGCCGTAGACATGAACCCTGGCGGGATTGCTGAAGCCCATCGCACTGAGCTCGTCATAGGTCAACTCGTAAATACCATTCTCACTGATGGTAATCTTCACCCACTTGCCAGTCGCAAGACGGGATTTGGTTGTATACATCGATGTGCTGAATGCGCTGGCATAGCTGGCGCAGAAGATGGCCAAAACGGCCGTGCATGCAAGTTGAAGTTTTGTCAGTTTGCGCATATTATATGATTTTAGTTTTATTTGTCCAGATGATTCTATTTCTATTATAATCTCACTTTCACGTCGAGTACCTGTCGGCCGCCGATGCTTGCCGCCAAGCGGGTGCCGGCCGTGAGCGTTTTCTCCTCGCCGGCGTTGCCGGTAAACAGCATGTCGCCCATCTTGACACTGCACCTGATGCTCACCCGGGCCAGCATGTCGGCCAGCGGCAGCGGGTTCATGTCGGCCAGGCAGTGGCTCGACACCACTGTGCCGTCGATGGTCACTTCGACCGGCTCATGCATCATGTCCTCGACATGCGAAGCCTCGACCCATTCGCCAACGATGGCAGCCCCGTCAAAGGCGCGGTCCAATGCCGCCAAGCTATCGTCATCGCCTTGTATGGCCCTCACAGCAAAACCAGCAGTGAAAGCGTCCCAATAACGATGGGCAAACTTGGGAGCGATGCACTTGCCCAGTCTTCCTGTCCTCACGACTATCGTGGGGGTTGCCACAAATTGCCGTGCGAAATCAGGCAGGAAGAAAGGCCGCCCCGTGTATAGTATCGAAGAATCGGCCATAAGATAGGACTGGGGGACGCTGTCCTCCATTCCGTAATTACCCGTGAAGCCGATTACCTTCATTATTTCTTGACGTGTTTACTGTTGAGTTCGATTGCAGATTTAATCAGACTGTCCTTGCATCCGGTTGTAGATAATGGCCAAATGGGCATAAATCGACGTGTTGGCAATCACCACATTATCGGGGGCCTTGATACGGTAAGGTGTGAAGTTCCACAATGCCGTCATTCCGCTGGCTATAGCCAGGTCGGCAGTGGCTTGAGCACGCTCGACCGGCACGGTCAGGATAGCAATGGGTACATTGTGCTCACGCTGCCAGTCGGCCAACTCGCTGATGGCATAGACGGGTATTCCGCCCAGATGCTGACCGATAACATCGTCACGCACGTCAAAACCTGCCACGATGTTGAGTCCATAATGCTCCAGACCATGGTCCTGCATCAACGCCGTGCCCAGGCTACCGGTGCCGATGACCACCGCATCGTGATGCTGGTTGAAGCCCAGGAAATCCTCGAGTTCGGTAACCAGGCTCCTCACCTCGTAACCGATGCGCGTTTTACCACGAATGTTGAGAAAAGACAAGTCCTTGGCGATCTGTGAAGACTGCACATTGAGTTCTTTTGAAATCTGTGTCGATGACACATACTCGACATGTAGGTGATCTAGCATGCGCACATAGGACAAATACCACGGGAGCCGCCTGATGGTTGGCTCGGGCAATATCATCCGGTTCTCATTATTCTTGGTCATACTCATCTATCCAATGATGCAATTAACTGACAAAATTACCTCAATTTTTCAAACATCAAGCAATTAACGCCCTATTTTATTGGTTTTTTAACATTAGTTATGGCTTACCAACTGAATTGGCCAGAAGACATCATTTACCCGTGCCGATCGGCCCCGATTTTCGGTATGGTCGCGCCCCCCTCAGAGTAGCGACAAGGCTGTGAGCAAAAAACCGATACCAGAAATGGCCGCAATTATTATTGCAGCCATTATCTTTTTGTCCCGGGAAAGGTAATCGTTTGCCAGGGCTTACTCGCCGGCAACGGCCAGTTTCTTGCTCTTGGTGGCCTCCTTGACGCCGTCGGTCGATATGGTGGCACGATAGACATAGATGCCGCGCGGCACCCTGCGTCCCGACACATCGATAAGATCCCAGGTAATGGGGGTTGACGTGTACATGTCGCTACGTCCCGACTGAGTCGTGCTCCACACCCGGCGGCCCATCAGGTCATAGACCTCGATGGTGACAGTGACTACTGCGTCGGGGCGGTTATGCTTCACATAGAAGGAGGTCTCGACCAACGCGGGATTGTTTGCGCAATAGACATCGGCAATCTCAGGAGCGAGCCC
>Ga0247609_10007926_pt1 | contig 10041 bp, 9 predicted proteins | sample 172DNAGHGlowgp2_FD_193487 | JGI IMG/M metagenome (GOLD analysis project Ga0247609, IMG submission 193487) | Sheep rumen microbial communities from Palmerston North, Manawatu-Wanganui, New Zealand - 1728 DNA GHGlow gp2 | ecosystem: Host-associated > Mammals > Digestive system > Stomach > Rumen ...
GGATGGTGATTTGGTTCGTCTGAGCCCGTTCTACCCTCACGGTGGTATTCCTGTTCCGTTCTCTCCGGGATGGACGGCGATGAGCGTGGAATCTATTTGGCAGGGCTTGAAGGTTTTCGAAACCGCTGGAGTGGATACGGCACTGTTTCGGAACAATACAATGAAGGATTTGAAGCGTACGGTGCGCAAATATGGGAAACCGAAAGGGCATCGGAAAGGTGTAGGTGGAAGTGAACTGCTGGAATACATCCAAGCCCGCAAACTAATCTATGTTCCCACTTACAAGTGGATGATGGAGCACAAGGCAAGAGCCCAGGTTGAAAAACTCAGAGAGTTGGCAAAGACCAGGACAGTGGTCCTGTTGGATTATGATACGAATCCGGATGTGGAAGATTGGCACTCTCCTCTCTCCCACGCCAGTCTTATCAAAGCATATCTGGATGGTAATTATCCGGTGTACGAGGGTTCTGAAGTGGACAACACGCCGAAACAAGAGGAGGTGCATTACGACTTCGCAGTTGGCCAGAGAGTGAAACATCCGAAGTTTGGTGAAGGTGTCATCAAGGCTCTCGAAGGAGAACGAGTGACCGTCACGTTCGCTGAAGGAGATAAGATACTTGCTTTACGATTAGCCAAACTGGAAGCGTTGTAGTTAAGTATTAATAGAATAAGCATAATGGGTACTCCACAATCGGGCAAATTGTCAATCCTTGAGATTGTCGCAAGGCTTAAAGAGTTATCTGAGCGTTACGGTGAAGAGTCGGAAGGAGGAAAAGACTTGGACCTTTGCAGGGAACTTGATCTTTTCGTTACCATCTTCTGGTCTATGCGTAAGCTTAGTGTTTCAAGAGTTAGAGTATTTAGAAGTAATCTTTTCCTCACTGATAAGGATTCGAGCTTCATTATTAACCTTACCGAAGACGAGGATAATCCAGGTGAACTTCTGGCAATCTATGAGAATCTTCAGTTAAGAGGCCCAGGGTGTTCTGAAGTTGGCGAGTGTGAAGATTTAGATTCAAGTGATCTGCTGGATGTTTTAGATGTTGTCATGGACACCATTCAACAAACCCAAGTATAATGGCACGAGGACTATCAAAATCACGTTACACACAGTTCAAGCTTTGCGATAAAGCTCTTTGGCTTGGTGTATTCAAGCCGGAAGAAGCCGTATTAGACGATGCTGCCAAGGAACGTTTTGCTGCTGGCACCGAAATTGGCGAAGTAGCAAAGGGGCTTCTTGGAGAATATGAAGATATGACCGTAATTGGCCCTGACGGCAGACTGAATTATTCCCAGATGATAGAGAAGACAGCGGATGCTGTCGCCAGAGGCGTTGAGAATATCTGTGAGGCTGCATTCAGCATAGAGGGCAACTACTGTGCAGTGGACATTCTGCATAAGACAAAGGATGGCTTTGCCATATATGAGGTCAAGAGTTCCACCCAGGAGGACAAGGAGATCTATGCCTGGGATGTTGCATACCAGAAATATGTTCTTTCAAGGTGTGGACTTAACGTTGTCGGCACTTTTCTGGTGTGCATAAACAACGAATACGTGCGCCAGGGAGATGTCGACCTGGAGCAGTTGTTCAAAGTAACGGATATTTCCGAAGCAGTTGATAAAGAATTCGTTAACGTTGACAACAATGTAAAGGTTGCCAAACAAGTGCTTGAAGGCAATGAGCCCGATACTGACTTGTCGATGGGGTGCCATAAACCTTACAGCTGCGCATTCTGGCAGTATTGCACCAAAGCATTGCCTAAGCCGTCAGTTTTCAGTGTTAACAACTTATGGTTCTCGAAGAAACTTGCTCTGCATAGTGCCGGGCGTGATTCTTTTGAAAGCATTGTCGATTATAAGCTGAACCCAATACAACGAATGCAGGTGGAATGTACTCTGAATAGCAGCAAGAGTATCAACAAGAAAGGGATTCAAGATTTTCTCGAAACCATTTGGTATCCGATGTATTATTTGGATTTCGAATCTATCCGTCCGATTATCCCGCTATTTGACGGTACGCATCCGTACCAGCAACTGGCTACCCAGTACTCCCTGCACATCCAGAACGAGCCTCGTGGTAAGCTGATACATAAAGAATTCCTAGCCCCTTCCGTTGGCAATCCGCTCAGGCCCGTTGCAGAAAGGCTTTGTGAGGACATTCCAACCGATGGTTGCGTGATTGTATATAACAAAACCTTTGAGTGTGGTCGCTTGAAGGAGATGGCCGATATGTTCCCAGACTTGTCCGAACATCTAATGGCCATCCATGACAATGTCAGAGATCTCCTTGACCCTTTCCAGGATGGCTACTATTATGTGCCAGCCATGGGAGGCTCCTTCTCAATCAAAAGCGTCCTTCCGGCACTGTTTCCCAACGATCCGGAACTGGACTACCACGCCTTGGACGACATGTGCCAAAATGGAGGCGACGCTATGGCTCTCTTCCCGAAACTACAGGACATGAGTCCGGAAGACGAAGAAAAAGCCAGACGGGCGCTGCTCAACTACTGCCATCTGGACACCCTTGCGATGGTGAGGGTTCTTGACAAACTGTACGAAGCCGTTGAATAGATAATACAATCACTATGAGAACATTTCATTAATTGATTCGTCAAGGAGACGAAACCGTTGAAGGCTTGATGACGCCTTGGGGAAAGGAAGTCCCCATCGAGGGCTATTGGGGAGATCCGGTTACCGAAGAAGAGAAACATGACGTGATTGATGAATACAAAAGTTACGTGAGAGAAGAATATGAAAACAACGCATGGGACGATTATCCGGATTGGATCAAAAATGGGACTGAACCATCGTTTGAGGAAGCCTATAAGGACTATGTAGAAACTTATGAAGAGAATCCCTTGCGGAAAGACGAAAACGGCGTGTTGCGCCATTGGATTGAATGGGAGTATAATCCAGACTGGCATTGGGATACGTACGTAATTGGTGGCAACAAAGATGGTAAAAAGTTCCAGACGGGACCTGACAATTACAAAGAAACGGCCTTGAAAGGCGAAATCATCAACCTGCAAGACCTGGACTTCGCCGAACTCTTGATGAATGGGGAATGGATTGAGGTCAAAGGAAAAGTCTACGACTACATCAAAGACCTCCCCGACAACACAGAACTTTTCTGCATTTGCTATCACTTTTGAGAATTAATCATATGAGAAGGCTGCTTAGAAAAACCCTCGCAGATTGTATGCGGTTCGTTCATCCCAGAAAGTATGAGGTGAACGTAAATAACTATCACTTTGAGATAACGACAAAAGCAAAAATGGTTTCTCTCGATATTTATATTGATTATGGATTCGGAGGCAGCCATTTCTATGAACTTGTAAAAAAGGGCGCTAAAACCAGTGAGAATTATAATCTCGAAATCGATCTCTTTGCTGAAAGTGTCCTAAGACTAATAGAAACCTATCCTTCTGAGCATCCACTTGACAGGGAGAAACTATACGAACAATACGAGAAGAGAATGGAGAAAGAATACAGGAACCTTCTCAGCCTCTCTCATGACATCAGCGATGAAACAGACTTGTATAACCTGTTGATAAAAGAAACTGACAGTCAAGCATATATTCTCGTTTCCCCTAAAACTGATTATATGGTTGAACTACTCAAAGTGAGCTACAACCTTAGTCTTGATCTAAATTATGAGCATGTAGGAAAGCTCGGGATTATTATGCCGGAAGAAGGCTATGATGACATTTCTTCATTTTTAGACGACCATAAAGAAGATTGCATTTTCGGGGATGCTCTGACCGATTACTGCAAAGCGCTTGATACTGAAGCGCACCCCATCCCATGGCTTCTGTATATCACATTCAATGGCGACAGGAAGGACAAATGGGAATATGACTTGAAAGAGCGCTATACAAGAGTCTTAAACTATCTTGCCGTCAAAGAGAATCGTTCCTTATTCCAGAGCTTAACTCCGGAGATGCTGGCTTCAGCAAGAAATGAAAACAAACCTTTGGTATTTAATATAACTACGGACGATTATTACGAAGATCCGTATGCACATTATTGGAGTCCTAACCGGTTCGAAATCAGAGTTCCCGAGACAGAGGATTTCGATGAGGCATTGAATGCCATTAAAACGAAATTGATAGAGCGCGAACTCATCTAAGCATCTTCCTGTTTACCCACGTATCAATCGGCACCCAGAGGATTCCTTCTGGGTTTCCTTTTTGCTCCAAGTGCCTCCCAATCAATACATTCAAACGAGTACAAGTCATTGTCCAGAAGATATCCGTCCAGTTGACACATTGGAATGGGATTAGGTTTCCGTATACGGAAATGCTCCAGCGTTTCCATCTCTTTTCGCACCAGAGCCGGGTCAGGTTCAGTCTCATATAACCCTAAGCCTCTTACGCTGGCTCCGTCAAGGACATCAGCAAGCGATTCTACATACTCTTTCTTGGCACGGTCGATTTTGACGGACTCCAACATGGCCGATACTCTATTTCTTATACCAGACTCACCCTCTCGAGGGCATAGGGATAAGAAAAAAGTGTAAATGTTATGGCACACATGGAAGTATTCATCTTTCCGAATCGATAGATTCCTCAGCTTATCCAACGAAGTCCAGCCTTCATCCTTCTTCCTCCGGGTACACTTATTCAAGGAAGTCTGGTTTATCACCAGATCTCCATCATCTTCAGTACGGAAAAAGAGACTGTCTTTCCCCAGATACTCATCGGCTCTTACGTAGTGAAAAGGAATGAAGTACTTATCTGTACCTTCTTCCTTCTCAAGCAGAATCTCGGCACGGCCCTTCTTCAGCCGGTAATTGTAGTAATCAATGCGAATCTTTTTCATAAGAAATCCTATTTCCTTGCTTTGTTCATCAGAATATCATCCACCATACCATAGGCTTTTGCCTCTTCGGCCGACATCCAGTAATCCCGGTCGGCATCGGCAAACACCTTTTCGAAGGGAGTCCCACTGTGATTGGCTATGATGGAAATGAGTTCATTCCTGGTCTTCTCAATCTCCTTGGCGGCGATGAGAATATCAGACGCCTGGCCATGCGCACCGCCAAGGGGCTGGTGAATCAGTACCTTGGAATGAGGCAGCGCGGAACGCTTTCCTTTCTCCCCGGCGCAAAGCAACACGGAGCCCATCGAAGCTGCCATACCAGTACAAATTGTGGACACGGCAGGTTTGACGAGCTGCATCGTATCGTAGATGGCCAGCCCGCTCGACACTTTGCCTCCGGGGGAATTGATATACAGGGAAATGTCGGCCGATGGATCGAGCGACTCCAGGAACAGTAGTTGTGCCGTAATGATATTGGCGACATCATCGTCGATGGCCACTCCGAGGAAGATGATACGGTCCATCATCAGGCGGCTGAAGACATCCATTTGGGCAACATTCATTCTCCTCTCTTCGATGACTGTAGGATTGATATATGCGTTGACGGCAGACTGATAGTCCCACAGAGTCATAGTGCTTACCCCACGTTCCGAGCGGGCAAAGCCAGCGAAATCAGTATTGTTCATACAGTTCGAATAAAAGATATTATCGGGTGTTTTTTTTCTGGAACAATGATAAGCACTAATCCTTAAACTTCAAAAGCGCTTCTGCCAAAAGGTGGCAAACCTAGGGATTGTAGTTTTTATAGGTTTAACATTTTCACAGATTTCAGATTATGACAGAAGAAATCCCGTTTATGCCGAGTATATGCCTTGGCTGGAACAATCGGAGGAAATTATCGTTATGTTGAAGGCGCTGGGGTTGTCCAAGGCGCAGATATCACGTGTCCTTTCGGGGGATGTGGCAAAGGTTGAAGGGGAGAATTCTTCATTCAAAAGAATATCTGTATGATGTTGGTATCAAGAGTATTTAGCAGTTAAACAATACCTATATGTCTTTCGGCGGTCGAATCTATACAAATATACCTTCAGACCAGTTTATCGTAAACTCTATTTATCTATATGATAATCAAGGATATTTAATATCCTCTGATCCGATGACAATGTATGGTAACAGGACAAAATATGTGCGTTTTTGGACTTCTCACATCAATATGACTCAGAAATACGGAATCGAAGCTATTATTCAGCCAAAATTCGACCCCTTCATTTCCAAGTGGTACTTTTATGTAACTTATCAGACCAAAGTTAGGGGAGAAGTTAAACACGCCAAACTGTACATAAAACCGTCAAACTGGGCGGCAGATTATTAGAATCAAAGAACCTATTGTCCAAATCCCGCGCCCCCTATTTCCCATTTTTTTTACCTCTAATTGTGTCACGGTACTCCTTTGCAAGTGAACAGGCCTTCTGCGCATCGAACACTATATTCTTTCCAATGTGGGATATGATAGCATTATCTAGCACACCCTCACGCCTGAGCTTATACACTGTACTTTCGCAGCATGAAAGAGATTCTGCTAGTGCCCGTACACCCGTAACCTTAGTGACGGGTGCGGTCTCCGAAGTATGACATAGGGTACACGCATACGCGTGTAAGCGCACATACTCCTCTCCAGATAATTGCCATAGTGGCTTGGACAATAATGATTTAATGTCTTCTTTCATATGCAAACAATAAACAACCATAACCAGGAAAAGGCACTAATAGGCGTTCTCCCAGTCGCAAAGATAGCGATTATAATCTGTGCAACAAATTGATTACAAACGTATTATTTGCATTAATTAATTAATACAAATAATACGTTTAATACGATAATCCGAATGTTATAATAACACTCATTTAAGCATCAGAATATGATGACTCGTTCTGTATCCTTTTACGGACATTTCATTGCGCGCCGAATCCTGGAACCTATGATATGGGCAGCGCCCCCGCACGTCAAGAGGACAATTGACGCACTGTAACAATTAGTTAATTGTCTGCGAAGAAGCTAGTTAACTGCTTATTAAACTCGACGTCTATCGTTTGGGAACTAGTAATAGAGCGACCACTTTCAAAAGAGCATTTTCCCCCAAAATGGTTTATTAACAAATCGCCAAAGTGCGCTATGGCGCAAGACCCTTGAGAAAACTTATTATATAATTTGAGCGCATCGAATAATTGCTTCCCAAAAAGCGTATCTATCTTTTGATGTCTATTAAGGTATTGATTCGCCCAATCTTCAATTTTTAACATCATTTCTTCACTACCAATACACTCTTCAAGTGAACTATAAGTGGCATATACGCGCCGTCCTCGAGGTCTTATTACACATTCACTGGCTGTACACACATCTGATAATGGGACATGCGTTTCTCCAATGGATGTACTTATTAAACATACAGAACCATATATGACCTCATAGGCGTCTGTAACAAATTGATTAAATAGTTCCTTTGCGTATCTATCTCTCTCTCTCTTCTTTTCGCCACTTTTTTCACGAGCTTCTTCTATCATCCTTTGGGGAACTGAAGGGTAATCTGAATACATTTTCTCTAAATCGACCTCGTAAACGCTGAAATGTTTTTTATATGCGTCCAAAGGTCCGGAAATATAAGCCCTATCATCTTCATCAAAGTCCTTATAAGTCTTTCCACCATAAGCTCTAGAACCATAAGCACGTGCCAACTCATGCCATATCTTTTTATCAATAATAGCTTTCCGAAAGTCATTGTCTGCTATAGTTAACTCATATTGGAAACGCTTCTGAGCAATATCATTAACAACATCCGAAATTGCATCATAAGAAAAATTGTTATTTATAATTTCTTCGTTCTTTGTATACCATTCTATGAATAATGTTATTTCATTTTTTAATAAAGAAATTGCCTTTTCTAAACTTTTATGGTTACTCGCTTCGCATTCAACTTGCAATAATATCAATTCAAAGTTTTCAGGCTGACATTTTTCAAGAGCCAAATATAAGTTACTTATCTCTCTATAGACTCCCTCCGGATATTTTGCGAGGGATTCTACGACAATCCGCTCATTGAAGCGGTTTATGTTTCTAATAGTTTCAATAATAGAAAACAGTTTGTCTAAACTACTCATATCAGATAATCCAGTTTTGTCATTTCACTTGCCTTAATGCTATCCACAATATCAATGTAAGGCTGCATTGACTTGTAATCGGAATGGCCAGTCCATTTCATAACAACATTGGGTGCTATGCCCAGCGACAGGCAATTTACTATGAAAGTACGCCGCCCTGTGTGGGTGCCAATCAGTTCCCATTTCTCCTTAATTTCATCATTTCGTTGGTTACCCTTATATGTAGTGACACGAATCTGCTCATTGATTCCAGCCAACCTGCAAAGTTCTTTCAGCTCCCGATTCATAGGCTGATTCTGAATAACAGGCAGCGCCTTGTTTCCAGCGAAATCATAATTCTCGTATTTCTTAAGAATACTGCGGGTGACGTTGTTCAACTCAATCGAAATACTGTCTGCCGTTTTCTTTGTGGTAATTTCGATATGGTCACCCTTTATGTCACTTCTTCTAAGCATATAGACATCAGAATGCCGTAGGCCAGAGAAACAGCAGAAAAGGAAAACGTCGCGAACAGACTCCAGATGCGAATATCCCTGCGGTATCTCCATTCGTTTCAAAGTCTCAAGCTCGGTCTTGGACAGATAAATAACCTTTTTCTGTGTAGCCTTGAGGGTTGGACGGAATGTCCTGTATGCAATATTCGTATTATACTCTCTATCCGTAGCCCATTTAAGAAACCAACTTAGATAGTCCAGTTTCTTCCTAATGGTAGAATTCTTGAGACCCGTCACATCCGCCGGATCGTACTCTTCCCTGTCCCCCTTCTTTTTCCGTGGTGTTTTAAGGACTTTCTCATCGCGCAGGTAATGAACAAAGCCTGTCAACCCGGCATCCGTCAAGTCGGAGAACTTGAGATCCTTCTTATATGTGGATAAATCCTCCTTCAAAGCGGACATCTTCTCAAATGTTGCTGCTGACCAGGCATTTTTCTCCCCACATTCAGAAACGAAAGTATCAAAGACAGTCCAAAAGTTAGGACTGCGCGGTTTTGTTTTCCTTTCCGGCTTTGGTTCTTTAGGTGTTATGCCTTTCAGTAGTTCTGAATATTTATCTGAGACCTGAGAAGCTGATGGGTTAGTTTCAATCACTTCAAAGTACTTGAAAACTGTTTCCATCTGATCACGTTCTTTCCGGAGCATATTGTTAATGGTAACGTCAGTCTCCCCTTTCGGTCCTCTATATCCCGGAATTACCAATTCACTCTTAGAATCCCAAGAATCTCGAGATGCAACCTGACATCCGGTGGAGAACCTGAGGCGGCAAGCGTTGAAAGAGACGTGCATCTGGATTTGATACAGTTTCTTGCTGACGCCATAAGGGCGGAGTTTAAATGAGATCTGTCTTTTAATAATCATCTTTTTGTCACACGATCTTTATTTCATGTGACAAAAATGTGACAAATTTCTGACAATTCAAATACCTGCACCTGCATTTAAACAATATATAAACCTGTTTTCTACAGGCCCCTGCAGGACATTGCAGTATAAATTCGAATCCCTCACTCACCGCAAAAAGGAATGCAGCTGGTCGCGCAAGCGACCGGCTGTTTTCGGTTTCCAGCGGCAGCCAAGCTTGCTTGGATGACGATGGAAGCCGAAAACAGCCAGTAGGCCCGAAGGGCCGGCAGCTGCATTCTATGCTTTGCAGGGCCCCCGCCCAGGGATGCCGGAGCGAAGCGACGGAATCCCTCCCCCTACTGCCCCTACCGGTCCATCGGCATTGCAGGGTAGGAGCACGGCAATGCCGTAACCATCATCTACCATGTCGCCCTGCCCGTCATGACGGCCGGATAATATCCGCCCAGACTACCGAAGGCGACGGTTTACATCCGGTCTCCGATAAAGAGGTTGATGGCGGTCAGGAGTTTCTTTCCCTGAAGATAGGGCAGGTTGATATGGTAAGATTGAGGCCACATACAAATGGCCTTTCCTGCCATAATCTGATCTATGCGATGCATCTTCTCCCTATGCTCCGGCGTATCCCAGACGGGGCCGAAATACTGCCTTCCCATAGACTGATAAAAATGCGTAAGCATCTTTCTGTCCATGTGGAACAGGTGCTTGAGCA
>Ga0247609_10007928_pt1 | contig 10040 bp, 5 predicted proteins | sample 172DNAGHGlowgp2_FD_193487 | JGI IMG/M metagenome (GOLD analysis project Ga0247609, IMG submission 193487) | Sheep rumen microbial communities from Palmerston North, Manawatu-Wanganui, New Zealand - 1728 DNA GHGlow gp2 | ecosystem: Host-associated > Mammals > Digestive system > Stomach > Rumen ...
GGTCCACCAGTTGTCGCGCAGCCACGCGGCAGGCAGCAGATGCAGGAGCCTCGCGATGTCGAGCACGACGAAAAGCATCGTGAGGTAGAGGAGGACGATGATGCTCGACGTTCCCACCTCGTAAACCGCCGTCGCCACGGGCATCGGCAGGCGGTCCGTCGCACGGAAGATGCTGGCGAAAAGCATGGCGAACGCGCTCACCATCAACAAGATAATGAGGGCTTTCCAACCCCACGAGAGGGGGAGCAACAGCCAGACATGCCAGCAGACATACGCGAGGGCCAGCAACGGCAGCAGCAGAAACAACAGCATCAGCATTTCTTTAATCATTTTTACTGACGTTTGGAAGTTAAAATGGAAGTAAAAAAGGAAGTAAACTCGCTGCGCTTGTGGAAGTTATAAAAGGACAATACCTTATAGTCAAACAGCATCCCAAACTATCGTCCAGCCAACTTGTTGGCTTTACTTCCTGCGCGTAGCGCATAACTTCCTATTTAACTCCATTTTATAACTCCAGAAAATTTACACTTTTATTCGTTCTTCTGCCGGCAAAGGTACGAATAAAATCCGACACTTCGACTTGCTGAGCCACCTATTTTAACATCTTTTGGAACTGGATGTCATTCGTTCCTTTGCTCGACTCGGCACGCTTGGTTCGTTGAATCATCATGACTGTTCAATTGAACTATTATGATGATTCAATTGAACATACATGAACGTTCAATCATTGTAACTGCCTAATTCGGATGAGATTCTTGGTGAAATGGAGGCAAAGTGCCAGCCGTGGTGATGCAGCAGGCACATTCGCTCGTGAATAATAATATGGAGAAATAGATTTTCTTTCGCCTTTCATGCTTTGTTTTTAAGAAAATAATCGTATATTTGCAGTGGAAACAACTAAAACAACACACCATGAAAATGAAAAAAAAATTCGTCCTCTGTCTGCTTGCCTTTGCCTTCGTGAACTTGCAAGCCCAGGTAAATATCAAGGTAGATGTGGCGCAAAAGGGCATCGAAATCAGCCCCACGCTCTATGGCATCTTTTATGAAGACATCAACTATGCTTCCGATGGCGGCCTCTATGCTGAGCTCATCAGGAACCGCTCCTTTGAGTATGATGCCGAGAAGCCCGAGCATTGGAAGGCAGAGAGGAGCGAAATCAGTCTCGTCAGCGACGACCTCCTCAACGAGAAGCAAGGTCATGCCCTGTTGGTCAAAAGCCCCATCCCCGGTGCCGGCATTAGCAATCCCGGATATTGGGGCATCAACGTAGTGACAGGGACGCAGTATAAACTGTCGTTCTGGATTAAGGTTCTTCACGGCAAGCCCGGCTCTGTACTCGCCCGCCTCGCCACCAAGAGCGACCACACACTCGGTGCCACCGCCATCGACGTCAAGTTCCGTAAGGGCTGGCAGAAGGTGGAGGCTAACATCGTAGCCACTGAGAGCGACCCTCAGGCCGTCTTCCACCTTACCTTCCAAAACCCCTGTAGCGTCCTTCTTGATGTGGTGAGCCTTTTCCCACCAACCTACAAAGGCCGCGAGAATGGCTGCCGCATCGATTTGGCCGAGAAGCTCGAGGCCCTTCATCCTGCTTTCATGCGCTTCCCTGGCGGTTGCTATGTGGAGGGCAACCATAAGCCTGAGAATGCCTATCATTGGGAAAGGACTGTTGGCCCGATAGAAAGACGTCCGGGTCACATGAATGCCAACTGGGGTTATCCCACGACGGACGGCCTTGGCTTCCATGAATTTCTGCAACTTGCCGAGGACCTCGGAGCGAAGCCGCTCTATGTGGTGAACATCGGCATTTGGCATGGTGGTTGCACACCACTGAATGAGCTGCAGCCGTGGATTGACGAGTGCCTCGGTGCCCTTGAGTACGCCAACGGCCCAGTCACGAGTCATTACGGCAAGATGCGCGCCGAGAACGGTCATCCAGAACCCTTCAACATCGCTTATATCGAGATTGGTAACGAAAACTACAACTATCACATGGACGACAACTCGGACCAAAGTGACCACTACCCCGAGCGCTTCCGTATGTTCTACGACGCCATCAAGGCGCGCTTCCCCGAGGTGCAGTGCATCGGCAACGTGGAATCGTGGGGAACGGACTATCCCAAGTGGCGTAACAACAATCCCGTTGACATCCTCGACGAGCATTACTATCGCAATCCGGCATGGTTTGTCGGTCAGTACAACCGCTTTGACAATTACGACAGGAAAGGCCCCATCATCTATCCTGGCGAGTATGCCGTCACGCAAGGTTATGGTACGACTGGTAACTTGAATGCTGCCATGGGCGAGGCTGTCTTTATGTTGGGCATGGAGAACAATGCAGACATTGTCCGCATGAGCAGCTATGCGCCCATCTTCGTCAATGAGAACGGCATCCAATGGCGTCCTGACATGATCAGGTTCAACAGCAGCAAGTCGTTCGGTACGCCGAGCTATTGGGTGCAGCAACTCTTCCCGACACACATCGGCAACCGTCTCGTGAAGAGCGACTTGCAGTGGAACATCCCGGAAAGAAAGGTGGAAAATATAATTCCTTTTGGTGTCGGTGTGGCTACATGGAAGACGCAAGCCACTTATCGCAATCCGCAACTCTTGATTGAGGGAGATGAGGTACAGCTCTCCGACATGAAGAACTGGACGTCGGGCAACACGAAGCCTGAGTATCAGGGCAATTGGAGCGCTGAAGGCGGCACTTTGCGTCAAACAAGTAATGCTGAAGAGAGTATGCACATCTCTCCAGATAGGATGAAAGCCAAACGCTATACCTTCAAGGTTCAGGCGCGTAAAGATGGTGGTGCAGAAGCCTTCATGATTGTCTTCAACTACGTGGACGAGAAGAACTTCGACTGGTTGAACCTCGGCGGTTGGGGTAACACGAGGACTTCCGTAGAGACGACCATGAGCGGCAACCGCAATACCCTGGACGGCGCACACAGCGACAGCTATGAGACAGGCCGCTGGTACGACATCCAACTTGATGTGGATGGTGAGGACATCACAGCTTTCGTTGATGGAAAGCAAGTCTATAAAGGCAAGAAGAAAAGTAGCCTGTTGCACGGCGTTTATGCCAACTCGACGCTCGACGAGAAGACGGGTACGCTCTACACAAAGATTGTGAACCTCTGCGACACAGGCACGAAGGGCAGCATCGAACTCTCTGGCGGTTCGGCTGTAAAAGCAGAGATGGTAAGGTTGGCAGGCATGACGGGAGACGACGAGAACACCATGCAGTATCCCAACAACATTGTGCCGCGTCCGGCAAAAGTCACGACCTTAGACGAAGGTCGTCGCCTTACCTTCGACGTCGCACCTTTCAGTATCAACATCATCACTTCGAAGTTGAAGTAAGATAGAGGCAGACAAAAGCGTTGGAAACCATCCGACCTCTTTCTCATAAACCAATGCGGGGACTCTCCGCATTGGTTGTTTTTTGTGGAAATGTTTCAACTTTTTTGACTTTTATCGATTTCCGTCGTATAATGGTTAGATGAGCAAGAGAACACAACAACTCGAGAGCGAGATTTTGAAACGATGCCAGCGTGGCGACAAAGCGGCGTTTCGTTGGGTGGTGCAAAGTTACCAGCGTTTGGTGTTCTCGTTAGCATTGAAGATGCTCTGTGATGAAGAGGAGTCAAAGGACATCGTGCAGGAAACGTTCATTCGCGTTTGGCAGAACCTCGACAGCTACGAACCGGGACGGCCATTCATTACGTGGCTCTACACCATTGCCACACGTCTATGTTTAGACAGGCTCAAGGGCATGAAGCAACTTGTTCCTTTGGCTGAAGACGAGTCGATGTTGCGACAATTTGCCTCCAGTAGTTCGGAAGGGCGGGCCATAGAAAACCGCGAATGGGTGGCCATCGTGAGGATGCTTGCCGCGGAACTCAGTACGAAGCAACGGCTTGTGTTCACCCTCTGCCATCTCGAAGAACTCTCTTCATCAGAAGTTGAACAGATAACAGGAATGGATGCCAAGCAGGTGAAGAGCAACCTGTATGTGGCTCGACAAACGATACGCAAACGTTTAATAGCATTAGGATATGAATAAGACCGACGAAATACTGGAGCGGCTCAAAGGCCAGCAGCCCGTCATTGATGATCCGGAGGACCTGACGGAGCGCATCATGAGCAGTTTGCCGGACAGAGAAGTTCCTCGCCACGACAGGAGAAATCTTGTGGGCCGGACCTTACTATACACTTCTTCGATAGCCGCAGTCCTGCTTGTTGGTTTCTTCCTTTACCAGAACAGGCCAAAGGAACAGCCTGTCGTGACTCAGCAGACAGAAACACACGAAACGCCTCTGCCAGAGCCGCAAAATGTAGAGAAGGAAAACACGCCCCAGACAGTTGAAAAACATCACGTGGCTAAAACGCAAACGTCAAACGTGACGTTGGCAAACATCAAACGTGACGTTGAGCAACTTCACGTGCCAAGTTCTGAGGAACCTTTGCTCGCGTCTTCAGAAGCAGAACGGGACGACTCCCCGTCTCCCTCGGAAAGGGCTGTGGAGCAACTTGAGGAAGAGCCCGTCATCTCGCCCGAAAAGCAGGCGCTCGTCGATATCTTCCTTGCCGAGGAAGTCTTGCAAGTAGCCTACGAGATGCATGAGCAGACTGAACCTCTGCGGGCATACATCGCCACGCTTGAGGGCAGAGAACTCGAGACATCACACCAAATCATTTCATTCTAAACATTCAAAACCTAATTTAATATGAAGAACTTAATCCTCGCGAGCTTGATGCTCGTCACTTTGAATGCTTCGGCACAAAAGGTCGTAGCGCAAGACATAGAGTCTTGGATGAGTAGTCTCATCTCCCAAGCCATTGATAATAAGGTGGAAGTCAGTAAGAGTCTTGGTCAGGAACGTGACATAACGAAGGAGGGAACGCCTTTGAAATGGCGTTGTGACATCATGACCTTCACCCTTCCAAAGAAGCAACGTTCCATGCTCGACGATATGATTAAAGCCTTTGAGGCAAACGGAACCTACAATCCGAACTGTTATGGCGTCAACACTTTATCGACGGGAAACCCGCAGAATGAAGGCAAGCGCAACCTGATGATTGGTGAGGACGTGAACCGCTACGTCACTATTGGCGAGCAATACGGCAACTACATCAACATCAACATACTTGATGCCAGCGACACCACCAAGACGCATCGCTACGCCTACGCCCTCGAATGGAAGGAAGACCACAAGGGAAATGTCTTCGCACGATACATCGTAACTTATGCCAAGATACCTACCACCATTATAGGCAAAGGCATTCCTTCCAACCCAATAGACACTTACAATGAAATGACGAACGACGACGCTTTCATCACCGACTTTAACATCTTGAAGGATTATTACTTCAATCATCAAACGAAATTGACGGCAGTCACGGCTGTCTCCATCTATAACCTTTGCAAGATGGGCGTCGAGTATGGTGCCTTCAGACGTCCCGACTCTACAGAGAAGTGGGAGAAGGTAATGGCCGACATTGACTCTTTAATTGAAATAGCCAAGAATGAGGCAGACCGCAATTACTTCCAAAGGGCACGCGACCTGCTAATGAAGATGAAAAAGAAGTAAGCGGCAACACAAGTAAAACATTCTCATTAGATAATAGGTATTAAGGTTTTATTTCTTTTCTACTCCCCGACCAGCTGAGAAGCCAGTCGGGGTTTTTCCTTTGGTGGACTTAATATTTTTGCCTTGTGCCGCATCGTAATTCAGAATTAATTCTTATATTTGCAAGGTCATTTGCGCATATTATTATGGTGAAAAGAATTGTTTACGCTCTCTTGTTGTCTTCTTTTGTGCTTGTTTCCTGCAAGGAAAAGAAGCAGGAGAAGGAGGCTCAGGTCTACAAGACGATGAAGGTGGAACGCTCCAGCCAGACGGTCAGGACGCAGTATAGCGCCACCATGAAAGGTAAGGAGATTGTGGAAATCAGGCCGCAAGTGAGCGGTCTCATCACGAAGATTCTGACCGCAGAAGGGCAGAAGGTTCACAAGGGGCAGGCGCTCTTCATCATCGACCAGGTGCCTTATCAAGCAGCACTCAACACGGCAGAGGCTGCGTTGAAATCGGCTAAGGCTGCTGAGGCGACGGCTCAACTCAACTACGACAGTAAGAAACAATTGCGCGACCAACAGGTTATTGGCGACTTCGAACTGCAGACCGCTCAGCAGGCTCTCCTGTCGGCTCAGGCACAAGTGGCGCAAGCACAGGCCGGTGTGACAAATGCCCGCAACAGTCTTAGCTATACAATCGTGAAGAGCCCACTCAGCGGTGTGGCCGGTATGATACCCTATCACGTCGGAGCTTTGGTGAGCAGCAACATCGCGGAGCCTTTGATTTCGGTCTGCGACGACAGCGAGATGTGGGTCTATTTCAGCCTGAGCGAGCGCGAAGTGACTGACCTCTCGATGAAGTACGGCAGCCTCGAGCGCTTCATGAGCGAGATGCCCGACGTCTCGCTCCTGCTCTCGAACGGCCAGGAATACGGCCAGAAGGGTAGGGTAGATGCTGTGAGTGGCATCGTGGACGCCAGCACGGGAGCTGTTTCGCTGCGTGCCGTCTTCCCGAACAGAGACCACTTGCTTCGTAATGGGGGCACAGGAACGGTCGTCGTCTCTACCGTCAGGGAGGGAGTCATCGTGATTCCGCAGACCGCGACCTTCGAGTTGCAGAACAAAGTCTTTGTTTATAGTGTCATCGAAGGCAAGACGCGTCAAACGGAAATCGAGGTTGCGCCGCTCGACGACGGCAAGACCTACATCGTGGAAAGCGGCCTGAAAGAGGGCGACACCATCATCGCAGAAGGCGCAGGACTGCTGAAAGAAGGAACAGTAGTTAATGAAGAATGAAGAGTGAAGAATGAAGAATTTGCTACCGCCGTGAGGAGCAAAAGGGAGAAGAATACAGAAGTATAAGTTTCTATCTTATGAAGAATTATCGACGAGAAGGCTCTATATTGCATAAAAAGAGTTATGCTTTTGCCGTAAGAATAACCAAGATGTACCTTCATTTCTCAAAAGATGACTGGAAACTGATGGCTATCTATAAGCAGATATTACGATCTGGAACCTCAGTATCATCGAATGTTCATGAGTCGGAATTCGCTCAAAGCCCTTCAGACTTTGCTTCCAAGCTATATGTTGCCTTGAAGGAAGCTAATGAAACCATGAATTGGTTGAATCTTTTACATGACATAGACATCCTGGCAGAAACGGAGTTTGAGAGCATGGCCTCAGATTGCAGCGAACTTATAGCACTATTAGTGTCATCAATAAAAACGATAAAAAAGAACAATAATAAAGGAGAAACTGAGTGTTAGCAAATGCGGAAGCAAATTCTTCACTCTTCATTCTTCATTCTTCATTTATAAGTATGTCTCCTAAGATCTTTATAGATAGGCCGATATTATCGGGCGTAATCTCAGTCTTCATTGTTGTGCTGGGGCTGATTGGCCTTTTGCATCTGCCCATCGAACAGTTCCCGGAGATTGCTCCGCCTACGGTCAGCGTGCGTGCCAACTATACTGGTGCGAACGCGGAAACCGTGCAGAAGAGCGTTATCATTCCCCTCGAGGAGAGTCTCAACGGCGTGGAGAACATGATGTATATGACCTCCTCGGCCTCCAATACAGGTTCCGGCAACATCAGCATCTTCTTCAAACAGGGCACGGATGCCGATATGGCGATGGTCAATGTGCAGAACCGCGTGGCTTCTACCCAGGGACAACTGCCGGCGGACGTCACGAGGAGCGGCGTGACGGTACGTAAACGTCAGACGAGCAACATCAAGAGCCTCTCGCTTTACAGCCCGACGGATGCCTACGACACCGACTTCCTGACCAACTACATGAAGATAAACATCGAGCCGCGACTCTCCAGAGTGCCCGGCGTGGGCGAGGTGAACGTCTGGGGCGCAAGCTATAGTATGCGCATCTGGCTTGACCCGCTCAAGATGGCTTCGTATGGTCTCATGCCTTCCGACATAGATAATGTGCTTGCCGAGCAGAACATCGAGGCCCCGACAGGCACGCTGGGTGCCGATGCCGACAATACCTTCCAGTACGTCTTGAAGTATCGGGGGCGCTACGAAGAAGAGCGAAACTACGAGAACATGGTAGTGAAGTCGCTTCCCGACGGCAGCGTGCTGAGGCTCAAAGACGTGGCTCGCGTGGAGCTCGGCATACAGAACTACACCTTCCAGAACAGCACAAACGGCCACGCAGGCGCTAACTGCATGATTGCCCAGACGCCTGGCTCGAACGCGAACGAGATAATAAAGCTCATCGACAAGACAGCCATCGAGATAAAGAAAGAGTTGCCCCCGGGCATGGAACTCGTGGACGTGATGAGCACGAAGGACTTCCTCGACGCCAGCATCCACAATGTCGTGCGCACGCTCCTCGAGGCCATTATCCTCGTCGTGCTTGTCGTCTATATCTTCCTGCAAGACCTCAAGAGCACGTTCATCCCGTCGCTCGCCATCGTGGTCAGTCTGATTGGCACCTTCGCCGTGCTTTACTTCATCGGCTTTAGCCTTAACCTGCTGACGCTCTTTGCTTTGGTCTTGGTAATCGGCACGGTGGTGGACGACGCCATCGTCGTGGTGGAGGCCGTTCAGGCGAAGTTCGACGAGGGCTACAAGTCGCCTTATCTCGCCTCTGTTGACGCGATGAAAGGCCTCACCTCTGCCCTCATCACGACCACCATTGTCTTCATGAGCGTCTTCATCCCCGTTTGTTTCGTGGGCGGCACCACGGGCGTTTTCTACACCCAGTTTGGTGTGACGATGGCCATAGCCGTTATCATCTCCACCATCAACGCGATGACGCTCTCTCCCGCCCTGTGTGCCCTGATGCTCCGCCCCCGTCGAGAGGGCGATACGAGCTTCTCGGCGCGCTTCCACGAGGCGTTTAACGTCGGCTTCCAACGCGTTGTCGTCAAGTACCAGAGGGGCGTCCTGCGCATCTTCCACAACCGTTGGCTGCCCTGGGTCTCCGTGGTTGTCGTGTGCCTGCTGCTCGGGTATATGCTCAAGACGACCAAGACCGGCTTCGTTCCAAACGAGGACATGGGCTCCATCAACGTCAACGTCCAATGTGCTCCGGGCACGAGCATGGCCGTGACAGGCAAGATAACCCGCGAGGTGGAACGTCGCATCAAGGACATCCCGCAGTTCCGCCTCTACAACATGACCATAGGTCGCGGCTCGACGTTCGACCAGTCGTCGTCCGCCGGCTCGTTTAATATCCGCCTGAAGAACTGGGATGAACGCAAGGAGAAGGGTGACGATATCAACTCCGTGATAGACGAAATCTACCGCCGGACCGCAGACATCACGCAGGCTCAGATACGTGTCAGCACCCGTCCCATGATATCAGGTTACGGCGCGACAAGTGGCTTCGAGCTTCACGTGCAAGACCGCAAGGGCGGTAAGATTGAGGACCTGATGCGCATCACACGCGTTCTCATCGACTCCCTGAACCAAGAGCCAGCCATCTCCCGTGCCTTTACTACCTTCGACACAAAGTATCCGCAGTATCGTGTGGAAGTGGATGCTGCCCGATGCAAGCGCGATGGCGTGACGCCAAACAACGTACTGAAGGTGCTTTCGGGCTATGTCGGCGGCACCTACAGCAGCAACCTGACGCGCTTCACAAAGCTTTATCGCGTCATCGTGCAGGCATCGCCCGAGTTCCGTCTCGACGAGAAATCGCTCTCCAACATGCGTGTCCGCAGCGAGAGCGGGCAGATGATTCCCATCACGCAGTACATCTCGATGGAACGCGTATATGGCAGCGAGGGCCTGAACCGCTTCAATCTCTTCAGCAGCATTGCTGTCATGGGACAGACCGCCGACGGTTACAGCAGCGGACAGACACTGGAAGCCATCCGCCGCACGGCAGCCAAAGTGCTTCCCGAAGGCTATGGCTACGAGTTCGGCGGCATGTCGAGGGAGGAAGCGTCGCTCGGCAACACCACCGCCATCATCTTCGTCATCTGCGTCCTCTTC
>Ga0247609_10007932_pt1 | contig 10038 bp, 1 predicted proteins | sample 172DNAGHGlowgp2_FD_193487 | JGI IMG/M metagenome (GOLD analysis project Ga0247609, IMG submission 193487) | Sheep rumen microbial communities from Palmerston North, Manawatu-Wanganui, New Zealand - 1728 DNA GHGlow gp2 | ecosystem: Host-associated > Mammals > Digestive system > Stomach > Rumen ...
CTAGCCCCCCATCACCAACCACCAATCCCCAATCCCCAATCCCCAATCCCCAATCCCCAAATTTAATATAAAAACTTATAAAATTGTAATCTATCATCTATCATCTTTTATTTAAAAATAATATTATAAAAAATGAAAGAAAAAGATGATAATGAAATAGACAATAATGAGGAAGATATATTGAAGAAAGAAGATTATATTAATGATAATTTAAATTATATAAATAACATAAATAATTTAAATACTCAAGGAGATAAACTAATTTCAATAGATTCACTAATAGAAGTAAAAGACGAAAATAAATTAAGATCAATGAACTCACTTTTGAAAGGAATATACGATGACTACGATAATTCCTCCTCATTTATAACTACAGAAGAAGAAGACGTAGAAGCTAATACATCAACAGCAAAAGTAGTATACAAAATAAAAGATTACACACTGATATTTGTGCTATTAATGTCTTCGTCACTTAATTTTAGTATTCTTTATTTCCCCTATATTATTTTTGCTTTTTTGTTGTCGCTGTCGAGACTTATACGTAATAAAAGAGTTTTTAAAATAAAAACATGGGTAGAAATAATAATATTAATATATTCTTTTTTATTATTAGTCTTCAAAATAGTTTTAATTATATTAGTAAAAAAAGAAAATGGATGGGCAAATGATGCAAGTCATAAAAGTACTTTGATTAATTTAGGAATTAAACTTTTAATTGATACAAATTCTACTTTTAATTTAATAGCATCTTTCATAGGGGAATGCATTGTAATAGTAATTTCTTTAATATCTTTGATAATAAGTAATTCAGTTGCTGATTATGATCTGAATGAGATTCCAGACAGCAAAATCACCAGTAGAAAATTATTTAATTTGTTATTTAAGCATTTAATAATTAATTATTTTATTCTTATAGGACTTGCTTTCTTCAATACATCCATTGGGACTTTAGCTTATCTTATCATAATGAGCATTTTATTAACTTTTGTTGCTATTCATTCTGATCTAAAAACAATTTCTTTTTTTTTCAAAATAATAGGAATTATCACATATATATTAATTCTCTTACAAATTTTTCTTATTAATCTGCTAAACATATACCACTTTATAGACATTCTCAAACCTGAAAATAATAACTATTCAAAATATACAAAACTTGGTATTAAATTTATGGATAACAACAGTGGCAATCTATGGGATGTATTCTTCCAATGGCTGAGTTACTTTTTTTTAGTGCTGTCAATGATATCAATATCTCATAGTAACAATACAATTTCTTTCGATTTAATTTACTCAGGCGTAGCAAGAAATTTAAGAGAAAAAGAAGAGCAAGTTCTAGAAGAAACATACAACTATGAATCAGCTAATTTTTTCGTTAAAATATTAATACAAATTAAAAATTATTTCATAAGTCCTAACTTCGTGTTGCATATATGCCGACTATTAGCTATAGAGTACCTTTATTTTTTTAGAAATTTCTTTGGGGTAATCGTTTTTATATGGCTATTTTTTTCTTTTCTATTTTTATATGCACATTCAAATCAGTGTTTGACATATATTTTATTATGTAATCTTTTAATAGGATTTATTTGCTTTCATATTTCAAATGTAGATGGATTAATTGAGGAAGAAGAAGAAATATATAATATTAAGTCTTATCATCTTTTTATTTATAAAATGAAAAAAGATAAATATTATGATGTGTATTATTATATATTTTATATTTCATTAAATCTATTTTATTTCTTTTTGTCTTTGTTCTTTTTCTCTTTGTATGAAAGCCAAGAAAAAAAAATTATCCAAGAAAAAATAGAATCAAATAAAAAATATAAAGAAGATTTAAAGGAAAATGCAGATTTAGGAGAAAATCTCATAGAAAAAGAGGAGAAAGAGCTTGGAATTATTTCAACAGAAAATAAAGAAGAAGAAAAAACTACAGATGATAATAATATAAATACTGATGATAATAATAATATTGATAATAATATAAATACTGATGAAAATAATAATATTGATAATGTGGAAGAAATTGAAAAAGGAAGAGCAACTGAGAAAATATTGAACAAAGAAAATGAGGAAGATATACCTGTTGATAAAGATAAAAATAAAAAAGAAGATAAAGAATTATTAAAAAAATTAACTTTTATAAATATAATAACAAAAACGTTTTTTTCTCATATTGACAAAATATCTTTAGTAGTAATGTATTTTGTGGCTATTTATTCTATAAATATCATTCATTCAATTTTGGTCATTATTTTCATGATTCAACTATTATTTCCAGGAGCAATTGGAATTATTTCTCTTTATTTAATAATAATTATTCAATTATTGTTTTTGTCAGAATTTGTTGTTGATATATTAAAGTATTATTTCCATGATTCTTTTAATGAAAGCTTTATGAAATTATTAATGCCATATGACAAAAGCACTGATGATAAAAAAAAGACTGAAATTGAAATTTTTATTTATGGAATTGTTTATTGCTTTTATTTCCAATATAAATTATATCATAACGATTTTTATCAGACTATGGTTTCAAATGAAAATATAAATTTATCAAAATATATAGAAATTAAATTAGCTTCATATCCATTTTTAAGGAAAGTATTAGATTTTATTGGAGAAATTATAATAGAGATATATATATGGACATTGATATCTTTATTTATTTTCTTTGATAGTTATTTTGAGATTAGTATCTTATTTGAAATTAAATTAATACTATTTTTAATAATTGTATTCCAGTTTTTGATATCAATTCAAAAATCTGAAAGTCATAGCATATCATTAATACTAAATTGGATCTTTTTAATATATTGCTCACTAAATACTATTTTAGTATATGGCTATCAAATTATTTGCTTAGATTATTGTGTAGAACTTTTTAATATCCAAACCTCCCATAACTATTTAAGAGAAAATCTACCAAGTATTGGCTTTTCAATTTATAATAAATATTTATATTATAAATTTATGCCTCATTTTGTTTGCAATTTTATTTCGGTCTTATATATATGGGAAATGAAAAGAATTTTATTAAATTCAAACAAAATAAATAAAGAAAATAAAATTGAAAAAAATATTTTAGATAAAGATAAAGATAAAAAAAAGAAAAATGATAATGGGGAAGAAAGCGACGAAGATGAAATAACTGCTAGTGAACAATATGAAAAAAATAGGAATGAAATGAATTTCTTAAATCTGATGTATTCTGTTTATAATATAATATTAATTCTTACTAAATTTTATTGGCTATTTTTATTTTTATCAATATGCATTATATTCACAAGCTATGATCTTTCTTTCATAATGACTTTATATATTTTAATATTTGGCATAACTTTTGTCATAATGTTTTATCAAATAATTACAAAATTATCAAACTTCATAAGCAAAAAATCATTCTTTATATCAAGACTTTTAAGATATAATTTAATTGAAGAAAGTCGACATGTTATTCAAAATAAATATTATAGAAGCTTAGCCTTTAAATACTTACTTTGCATGAGCTTTTTTTCTTATTTATTATATTATACATATGGAATTTTCTATTTATTCCAAAATGGGTGCGATGAAGAACAATATGGAGGATGTGATACGAGACATGAAAAAATGATTGAAAAGCAAGGTGATGGTTTAACAGAAGAATATGTGCAATCCTTAGCGTATTTAATAGGCTTTTTTGTAAATAGTAAGGAAGATGCAGTGATAAAAGAAGGATGGTTCCACCTATTTTTTGCAATATTAATTTGCTTTGATGTCTATGTTCAAAAAATAGAACATTATTTTAATAAAAAAGTAGAAGAAAATAGGAAAAGATTCAAATATTTAGCAAACGAAAATACCAAATTGAAGCCATTAACATATGGTGAAGATAATATTTTAATGAATATAGGCTATGAAGTTAAAAAATTGCAAGAAAATATGGAGAATGAGCAACTAGTGGATAATGTAATAAAAACAAGTAACAGTAAAACAATAAAAGATAAAGATATAGATAAAGAAACTGCTGAAAAGAAAAAACAGAAGTTAAGAGCCTCAAGAAAAAAGAAAGAAATAATAAGTGAACAGCCATTATTGCAATTCAATATAGATACAAAAGATAAACAAGAAGATGAAAGAATCGGAAGTAAATTAATTGAAGACTTTTTGAAAATATTTGAAAAGGCGAGTTCAAGAGACGTTAAATTATCTTCTAAAAATAGCAAATATCAAATAATAAAAGTTCTAAAAAAGATTTTTGAGGAAATTATCATATTTTTACTAATATGTATATCAATATCAAAAATGAACATTTGGTCCTTTATTTACATGGCAATTTCACTACGATTGATCATAGCCGAGAAATCAATGATGAAATATTACAGACTATATTGTTTCATGATTTGCTCCATATTAGTCCAATCTGTTATTTTTGTGTCTAACATAAATAAAAATACTGACCCATATGCAGATGAGGAAGAATTAGAAAAAATGAATCAAATATTTAATATCCCATGGTACAAAAAAAAGTATAATTTAACTGAAGAGTATGGGTTCTTTTACGGCCTGGGAGTTTCCCACTCTCAAATTAATTTAATATGGATGGAATTTATTGAAGTCATCATAATATATATTTATTTGGACTATTTCTCATATAGTATTTATCAGGAAACTAACACTATCGGAAGATCAAAGGACAAAACTAATAAAATAAATTATTATAATTTGTATTTAAACAAAGAATTTAGAGATATCGGCAAAAAATTGACTTCGCATGAATACGAAAAACATAAAACATGCATGAAGTATAATTTCGATATAGATATTTTAGACTATGATAAATTTATTTATTATATGAAGCATGGAAAAATCAAATCGGATAATAATATTATTGATAAAAATACTCTGCTGGAGGCGATACCGGAAGAAGCAGATGATAAAAATTCGGTAGATAGTAAAAAAGTAAAAATCGAAGGAGAAAGAGAAAATGAAGGAGATACTAATTCTGTTAAAACTATAGAGAATTTAGGAGATGAAAAAAATAAGATGGAAAGTCCTTTATTAAATATCCTAAGCAAATCTAAACAAATTACTTCACATACTAATTTAATGGAAAAATCAAAAGAAAAAACAAAAGAAGGCAATAAATGCATGTCTTTATTTAAAGACTTTATTTATTTGTCATTTCACAATGTTATTTTAATTATAATTATAATAATATCAATGATGATTTCAGGTTTTATTTCAATATTTTATATAACATATTCTTTATATTTTTTAATAACAAGTACCTCAATTTATTTAGGAAGCAAATATTATTATCCAAGAGCTATTAAAAAGATATTAAGAATAACTATACTTTTGGATATAACTATACAAATTTTATATCAAGCTCCTTATTTCGGAACAAAGAGTGAAATATTAGAAATGATAGGCTTGAATAAAATATTAGAATTTAAAAAAAATGATGAAACTGGAGAAATGGAAGTTGAATTATCTTTTGAGTATTTATTTTTAGTTCTTGCAAAAGCATTTACATATTTATTCATGAGTTTTCAAATATTGGTATATTCTTCCCAAAGTTTCCAAGAATATTATTTATCATATATCATTTCAAAAAATGATATTTTAAGAAGAATATCATTAATGAATGTATTTAAATTTAATAATGAAAGAATTGAAGCTATGAATAATTCAATAAATTTAAGAAATGATATGTCTCAATCTATGGATATATTAAAAAGTAAATTAGAATTATGGAACACTAATTTAATGATGGCAAAGGGCGATATAAAGAAAACTATGAAAGAAGATATTAAAAAAGATAAAGAAGATAATGAAGAAAATGAAGAAAATAAAGAAAATACTAATGAGATAGGAATAAGCTTTATTAATATTTTAAATAATTTAAAAGAAGAAAAAAAACCAAAAAAAGAAGACGAAGAAAAAGAAAAAGAAAAAGAAAAAGAAGAAAAAGAAAAAGAAGAGAAAGAAAAAGAAGAAAAAGAAGGTACAGAAGAAAAAGAGAAAGAAGAAAAAGAAAAAGAGGAGAAAGAGAAAGAAGAAAAGGAGAAAGAAGAAAAAGAAGAAAAGGAGAAAGAAGAAAAAGAGAAAAAAGAAAAAGAGGAAAAAGAGAAAAAAGAAAAAGAGGAAAAAGAGAAATTAAATAAAAGCAAAGGTTTTTTCAGTAGTTTAGGACTCCCAATAAATCCAATAGTGAAAAAAGAAGAAGAAAAAGATGAAGAAGATGATGAAGAAGAAAAGAAAAATAAACCATTGCCTGAAAAAGAAGTATATGATAAAATAAAAGATTGGATTTTAGGAGGCTTTTTAATTAAATTTCAATTAATGTTACATAAATATGCTTCAAATTATACTACTATAGAAAAGAATGAAATAGATATATATGAAAGAGATATTATTCAAGGCAAAACAAAAATAACATCATTTATAGAAAATATGGTCGATATGCAATTGAACACCTTAGATTTATCTAATTTTACTTCTGCCGAAATGAAAGAAGTAAAAACATATTTTGATGGAACTAGAGCAAAAAAATTAATAGAACTAAAAAAAGAAAGAGAAAAAAAGAAAGTATTCCAAAATGCAGGAAAAAGATTAATACTCTTAAATAAATTAAAAAAGAAAATGAATAATGATGATGATCAATTTGATAATTTAGATGTAATAAAGAAAAGAACTGATACTTTTAAGATTAAAAATAGGGGCGTTTTCGATCAAGTAAGAAAACAAAAGAAAAAAGATGAAGAAAAAATGATTGATTTAAATCAGCCAAAATTCAAAAAATTAGATAAATTTATATCTGGAAAATTATTTATAAAATATTTATCTAAATCATATATAATTCAAAGCATATTAAAAACAATATTATCATTTTGTTCAAATAATTTCCATTGGCTATGTTATTTAATGATGATTATAAATCATATGATGTCAGCATCATTACTTACTATATTTTATCCTTTATCTATTTTTGGTTATGCTATTTTGGAATATCCACGTCCAAAAAAGTTTTATTGGACATTTTGTTTAATATATACAGTTATATTAATTTCTATTAAATTCATAATTAATTTAAAAGTATTCAAAGAAACAGTACTTGAAGAATTTTTGACTGATTTATATAATTATAAAGTTGGATTTAAAATATATGAATCTAATTTTAGCTCAGATTTTTTTACATATATTTTATATGATGCTTTGGTTTTGATATTTTTATTGATAAATGATTATTTATTAGTATCAAAAGGAATATGGAACAAAAGAGAACAAGAAATAGAAAATATTTATCAGGCAATGGAAAGAGTTGCTAAAACAAAAGATATAGAAATTAATAATCTTAAAGAAATACAAAAATTTAATCGTAAATATTTGAATCCAGATAAAATAGATAAAAAACAAATAAGTGAAAAGGAAACATTTAGATTTAGTAAATATTTAAATGTAGATGATTATAATCAAAGATCACAATCAGTAAGTAGAGCAAGCAGAAAAACAAAAGGAATAAGCTTAAAGAAATCAAAATTAAAAACATCTATAAATTTATTAAAAGGAAAATCATTAGATGATAATAATATAGGCTATACTAAAAAAGAAAGAGTAACTAAAAAGAAAGAAGAAAATAAAGATAACAAAAAGAAAGAGAATAAAAAAGAAGGTACTAAAAATGAAGAAGTTGATGAAGAAATTAAATATGATGAATCAAAAAGAAAATATTTTGAGAAATTATTCCCAAGAGCAAGAAACGAAAAACCAGGAAGTGAATATTATGCTTCATATGCAATATCAATGTTATTTATCATAATATTTGTCTTACTATTTTATACCACAATGGTTCAAGATAAAACTTATGGTAACGTTGAAATAGATACCAAACAATTCAGTGGGGAGATGGTAATTGTCTTACTAATTCATGTGTTTATTTTAGTTTATGATAGAATATTATATATTAGTCAAAATAGAAATAATTTAAAATATGAATACTATTTATATGACAAAGAAACCAAAAATCCATTGAATGAAAAAGAATTCGAAAAAATAAAAAATGATATCAAAAAAGAATATCCAGATATGAAAAAGGACCAATTTAAAATTCCTCCTGCTTATGCTGATAAAAATCTTAAAGAAAAATATAATATATTATGCATACAATATGAAGAATTAAATTTGCCTTTAATCCAAAAATATATTTTGCACATGGCAGTAGTTGTTTTTGCTCATATATTCATATTTTTTTATTGTCCCATTAAAGGTAATATGAATATATGCAATAATGAAACATGTGCAGAAGTAAATTTGGAAGGAGAAGAAGATACCGAATCAAATGATTTCTTAAAAAATTTTGCTTTAATTCTTGTTTATATTTTTTATGTGGTATATTTGACAAGTTCAGGCCTGCAAGTAAAATATGGATTTTATGATATGAAACGAAAATCAATGTTAAAATCGGGAAACAGCTCAATAAATGGGACTATTTATACGGCTTATAAAGCAATTCCATTTTTATACGAAATTAAATTAGCAATTGATTGGACTTTTACAAAGACATGTTTAGACCTATTTCAATGGAATAAATTTGAGAGCGTCTATGATATAGTTTATTGCACATATTGTGCCATGACAGCAAAGAATCAACAATTAGTTGGACAAAAAGTAGGAAAAGTTTTAAAAATAGGTATGGGAGGAGCCTTATCGTTCGCGTTAGTTTTTATATTAGTTGCACCCTTAATGCTATTTAGTTCTTTAAATCCTACTAACCAGTTAAATAATTTAACAGGAGCAACATTAAAAGTCGATTTGGGATTTTTTTATAAAAATGGTGCCATAAAAAATTATACCTTATATGAAAATTCTAAACCTGAAAGTATAGAAGATATCTTTAAAAGCAATGATTGGGATAATTATAATTATTCCAAATCAGCAAAAACGAAAAATTTCCCAAAAGGTCAAATTCAATCTGTTCAATTTTTTAATGAAAGTGATAAAAATTGGGATTTAGCAAGGCCACACATTGAAAATCTGCGAGATTTAATAATTAATAGAAGGACAGTAAGTGACTTGGAATATATTGGATTAATTTTAGATTATAATTTTGACAGGCCGTTGCCTGCTGAAACTATGTCAATATCAAAAAGATATAGTACTACTATTTATTATTATAACAATCATACACAAGAGCAAGATGAGGTTTTAGACAAAATTGGAGATGCCTTAAAATATTGCAAAGATGTCGAAGTTATGTTCCCTAGTATTTATTCTCCCCCAATAAGACTTTCTGCAACTATTAAACCAAAAAGATTACAAGATCCAAAATATTTCCCTAATTTAAATATCACAGTCGGATTTGTAGGTTGCAGAAATGAATCATCAGTAAATCAAACAAATCTAACAAATGACTTTATCTATGAAGAATTATTTAAAGATAAAGAAGAAGAAATATATAATAAAAAGCCAAGCTATCTTGAGTCTTATTTTACTGTTAAAAAAATAATTAAATTAGAAAATAATGTTACTGAAAAAGATGGAATTAAATTTCATGTTTTTAGTGATAAAGTATCTACTACTACATCTGGAAAAAACATATTGACATTTTATGTTTCCTTTGTCTTATTGGTGGGAACATATGTCAGAAATTTCTTTGCTGGACAACCCGAAAAAATTATGCTAACAGAAATGCCTCACTCAGAAGAAATAATTAACTTATGTGAAGGTATCAAAGTTTCAAGGTATAGTTTCGATTTTGAACAAGAAGAAAAATTATATTATATTCTTATTGAATTAATGAGATCTCCTGATTATCTGAGGACGTTAACTCAATCAAGTACAGAACAATTTAAGCAAAGACAAGAATTAACAAGAATATATAAAACTTCTGATGACATTTAAATGTATTGATAATGTAATAATTTAAATTATACGTTAAAATTATTTATGATATAGGTTTATTATTCTCTTAAATAAAATATTAATATATAATGTTATAATGTTCTTAACTTTTAATTAGTTATAAAATATGGGGATTGGGGATTGGGG
>Ga0247609_10007935_pt1 | contig 10037 bp, 7 predicted proteins | sample 172DNAGHGlowgp2_FD_193487 | JGI IMG/M metagenome (GOLD analysis project Ga0247609, IMG submission 193487) | Sheep rumen microbial communities from Palmerston North, Manawatu-Wanganui, New Zealand - 1728 DNA GHGlow gp2 | ecosystem: Host-associated > Mammals > Digestive system > Stomach > Rumen ...
TACGCCCGTCGAGGATTTAGAAAATTTGCAACTCGGCGCGGCTTGTGAAGATTTATCAACAGCGTGTAAGGGCGCGGCGGCGTTGCTTGTCCTAAATAATCACGAACACTACGAAAAATTCAGCTTGCCCGAAACTAACTTGACGGTTTTAGATGCTTGGCAAGTTTGCAAGAAAATTGATTCGGCGTTCACGCTAGGAAATTTCTTGTTGGAGGAGGGCGAGCAATGCGCAGAATAATTGTCACAGGCGGTAGCGGCTTTATCGGCTATCATTTAGCAGATTATTTTTCGCGGCAAGCGGGCACGCAGGTTACGATTATCGACAATCATTCACGCGGCGCGGCGGACGAAATGTTTAGCGAGCTTGCGGCGCGAAAAAATGTTATCGCCTTGAATGAGGACATGACGCAGAAAAATTTCTACGGAAAACTTTCTGGACGCTACGACGAAATTTATCATTTGGCGGCGATTAATGGCACAAGGAATTTTTATGAGCGTCCCTACGAAGTTTTGCGCGTCAACTTGTTGTCGCTGATAAATATTTTGGAGTGGTGCACTGCGGAAAATTGCGGCGCGTTTTTATTTTCGTCGTCGTCGGAAGCTTATGCGGGCACGGTCAATCGTTTTCGCGAAATCAGCGAATTCATTCCGAGCCGCGAAGATATTCCTTTGACGATTGATAACGTTATGAATCCGCGCTGGTCTTATGGCGGGAGCAAATTGGCGGGCGAACTTTTAGCGATAAATTATTGTCGGACGCGCGGCGTTCCCTTTAAAATTATTCGCTATCATAATGTTTACGGCGTGCGCATGGGCTTTGAACACGTCCTGCCCGAATTTTTTAAGCGCGTTCACGATAAAGTTAATCCTTTCCCGATTTTCGGCGGGCAAGAGACGCGAGCTTTTTGCGCGGTCGAAGATGCCGTTCGTGCAACCGAAGCTGTTATGCTTAGCGGCAAATGCGACGGCGAAATAATTCACATTGGCAACAGCTCGCAAGAGATTAAAATCATTGACTTGTTGGCGTTGGTGTTTGACGTTGCGAATTTTCACCCAGCCATTGAGATAAAGCCGGCACCTTCGGGAAGTGTGGCGCGGCGTTGCCCTGACACGCAGAAATTATTTTCGTTGACGGGCTTTAAGGCTAAAATCACGCTTGAAGAAGCTTTGCCGAAAATGTATCATTGGTACGAGAAAAAATATTGCGAGCTTGATTGAAAGGGCGATTTTATGGAAAAGAATTCAAAAATTTACGTTGCAGGGCATCGCGGCATGGTCGGTTCAGCGATTGTTCGCGAACTTAAGCGGCAAGGCTACGAAAATATTTTGACGCGGACGCATGCTGAACTTGATTTAACACGGCAAGCAGACGTTGAAAAATTTTTCGCGACCGAAAAGCCCGAATATGTTTTCCTTGCGGCGGCGAAGGTCGGCGGCATTGTTGCGAATAATTCTGCTCCTGCCGATTTCATGTACCAAAACATGATGATTGAAATGAATGTTATCAACGCCGCGTGGAAAAATAATTGTCGCAAGCTGGAGTTTCTTGGCTCGTCGTGCATTTATCCTAAATTTGCTCCGCAACCCATGCGCGAAGATTGCTTGCTGACTTCCGCGCTTGAACCGACGAACGAAGCTTATGCGCTGGCGAAAATTTCCGGGCTTAAGTATTGCGAATATCTCAACCGGCAATACGGCACGGATTTTATCTCGGTTATGCCAACGAATCTTTACGGCGCGAACGATAACTATCACCCGACGCGCTCGCATGTTTTGCCTGCGCTGATTCGGCGTTTTCACGAAGCGAAAATTAATAATCTTCCTTCCGTGACTTGTTGGGGCGACGGCTCTGCTATGCGCGAATTTCTTTTCGTGGACGATTTAGCTAATCTTTGCGTCTTTCTGATGGATAACTACAGCGGAAATGAAACCGTCAACGCGGGCACCGGCAAGGAAATTTCGATAAAAAATCTTGCTGAACTGGTCGCCGAGATTATCGGCTATGGCGGCGAAATTCTTTGGGACACTTCCAAACCCAATGGCACGCCGAGAAAACTTCTTGACGTATCAAAGGCGGCGGCTTTGGGCTGGACTTACAAGACCGAATTGCGCGACGGCATTAAGCTTGCTTATGAAGATTTTCTAAGCTCCCCCCACGTCATTTAAATCTTATTGCCTATAAGCTTAGGCGGAAACGACTTGTTCTATTTTCTCCACACGAATTTATTAGTTTTGGTAAGGGAGGAAATTGAACATGAAAATTTTGATAACGGGCGCAAGCGGCATGGTTGGCAGAAATATTTTGGAGTCGCCGCGCAGTCAGAAATATGAATTGCTCACGCCGAGCCATAAGGAATTGGATTTGACGGACAAAGCCGCCGTGTTGAATTATCTGGAAAAAAATAATCCTGATATGGTGATTCATGCGGCGGGGCTTGTCGGCGGCATAACGGCGAACAATGCCGAGCCGCTTAAATTTTTGATTGAAAATTTAGACATGGGGCGCAACGTTATTCACGGCGCGTATCAAGCGGGCGTCAAGAAATTCATAAATCTTGCAAGCTCCTGCATGTACCCGCGCAATCACGAGACGCCGCTGACTGAAGATATGATTTTAACGGGCGAACTTGAACCGACGAACGAAGGCTACGCGCTGGCGAAAATTGCTTGTGCTAGAATGTGCAGTTACATTGCGCGAGAAAATCCCGCCTTCCAATACAAGACGCTGATTCCCTGCAACATTTACGGACGTTGGGATAAATTTTTTGGCGAAAGGGCACATATGATTCCGGCAGTTATTCAGCGACTTTCGCAAGCCGTTGCTGACGGAAAGGGCGAAATTGAAATTTGGGGCGACGGAACTGCGCGGCGTGAATTCATGTACGCTGGCGATTTGGCAGACTGCATTTGGCAAGCCGTCGAACGTTTTGACGACCTGCCCGAAATGATGAACGTCGGACTTGGCTTTGATTATTCGGTCAATGATTATTACGCGGCGATTGCAAAGGCTGTGGGCTTTAGCGGAAAGTTTAGCCACGACCTTAGCAAGCCCGCTGGTATGAAACGCAAATTAACTGACGTGACACGCATGGAGCAATTCGGTTGGCGTTCTAAGACGAGTTTAGAAGACGGCATAAGGCTGACGGTTAAATTTTATCGGGAGCAATACGCTGACAAGAAATCGGATAAAATCGGAATTGGCTGGGCTTTCATCAGCGATAACGGCAAGCGGCGTGTTCAAGAAATTTTAGAGTCAAGCCGCTTGTCGCAAGGTCCTTTGGTTTATCAGTTTGAAAAAGAATTCGCACGCCTTCACGAGCAAAAATACGGTATTGCGCTTAACAGCGGGACTTCGGCTTTGCATATCGGCTTGGAGGCTATGAAGGAAAAATTTGGCTGGAATTCAAAAGCAAAAGTCTTGGTGCCCGCCGTGACGTTTATCGCCAGTTCCAATGCCTGTCTGCATGCGGGACTTGAGCCGGTCTTTGTCGACGTTGACGCCAAAACTTACAATATCAATCCGGCTTTGATTGAGGAAAAAATTGACGCCGATACCGTCGCGATAATGCCGGTTCACCTTTTCGGGCAACCTTGCGAAATGGAGCCGATAGTCGCGCTTGCCAAAAAGTACAATCTTAAAATCATTGAGGATTGCGCGGAAGCTCACTTCGCCACGTACAAGGGCAAGACCGTTGGTAGTTTCGGCGAGGTTGCGGGTTTTAGTACCTACGTTGCGCACACGATAACAACGGGCGTTGGCGGACTTGTTACGACCAATGACCGCGAGCTTATGGAAATTTCTCGTTCGCTCTTAGCTCACGGACGCGCTTGCACTTGCGAAAAATGCGTTGCTTCCGACCCAACTAAAGTTTGTCCGTTGCGCATGAAAACGGAAATGGACAAGCGGTTTATGTTCGTGCGTTTGGGCTACAGCTACAGAATTGGCGAGTTCGAGGGCGTTATAGGATTAGACCAGTTAGAGAACAAAGATTTTATAATGGGAACACGCGAGGCAAATGCGGCGTATCTCACGAAAAATTTGCAAGACGTGCAAGACTATTTGCAGTTGCCGTGGTACCCCGATTACGTCACGCATTCTTTCATGATGTATCCTATTGCCGTCAAAAAGTCTGCGCCGTTTGTGCGCCGGGATTTGACAACGTGGCTTGAAAAAAATAATATCGAGACGCGCCCAATGATGCCGCTTTTGAATCAGCCAATTTACAAAAAACTTTTCGGCGACCATGAAAAAGATTATCCTGTTGCCGAGTGGATTAATCACTACGGATTTTATGTCGGCTGTCATCACGGCTTGCAGAGGGAGCAACTCGACAAAATAATTTATTGCATTCATAAATTTTTACGGGAGGTTACTTAATGAAACTACACATAGGTTGCGGCGAAAAATATTTGCCAGGCTGGAAACATCTCGACGCCAGAAAATTTCCGCATGTCGATTACGTCACGGATAAATTAGATAATTTAGACATGTTCGCTGACAATTCAGTTGAGGAAATTTACGCTTGTCACGTCTTGGAACACTTCACCCGCGCTGAAATAAAGCGTGGGGGGGCGTTGAATGAATGGAATCGCATTTTGAAAATTGGCGGTGTCTTGAGAATTGCCGTACCGGATTTTGAGGCGATTGTTGAAGAATATTTGTCGTCGCGAAATTTGGAATTTGTAATGGGCTTGCTTTACGGCGGGCAAAATTATAAATACAATTTCCACTATCAAACCTACGACTTTAAAAGATTGTCCGACTTGTTGACGCGGGCTGGCTTTTCGGAAGTTAAGAGATATGATTGGCGAAACTTTTTGCCGCCGGATTACGACGACTTCAGCCGCGCTTATCTGCCGCATATGGATTTTAAGCACGGGCGATTGATGAGCTTAAATGTTGTGGCGACAAAATAATTAGGAGGATTTAATGCAGATAATTTTACTATCGGGCGGGAGTGGGCAAAGATTATGGCCGCTTTCCAACGATTTGCGCTCGAAGCAGTTTCTAAAAATTTTCAGCGGCGGCGAATCAATGTTGCAACGAACTTTAAAGCAAATTCGCCGCACAAATGAAGAAGCGTCAATAACAATCGCGGCGGCAAAAAAGCAAGTGCCGCTCCTTAAAAAATATGTTGGGGAAAATTTCGACATATCAACCGAACCTTGCCGCAAGAATACTTTTCCGGCGATAGCTTTGGCGGCGGCGTATCTTCGCGACGTTAAGAAAATCTGCGCGGACGAAAAACTTTTAATTTGCCCCGTCGACCCCTATGTTGACGATAAATTCTTTGCGCAATTCCCGTTGCTTGCCGAACAAATTTCCGCCGAATCGCCGCTTGTACTAATGGGCATTGCTCCGACTTATCCGAGCGAAAAATACGGCTATATAATTCCGCAGACTGTGGAGAAAATTAGCCGTGTCAATATGTTCAAGGAAAAACCTAATCGCCTCGACGCGCAAAAATTTATTGACGCGGGCGGCTTATGGAACGGCGGAATTTTCGCTTGCAAGCTCAGTTATATCCTTGACAAATCGGAAAAACTTTTGGGCACTTCTTCGCATGACGCATTGCAAAAAAATTATGCCGAACTGCCGAGCATCAGTTTTGATTACGCGGTTGTTGAGCACGAAAAAAATATTAAAGTCGTGCGCTACGTCGGCGAGTGGAAAGACATTGGCACTTGGAATACGCTGACTGAAGTCCTTGACGCAAATTTTATAGGGCAAGTTCAATCGGACGCGGATTGCGAAAATCTTCACGTCATTAACAATTCCGACGTTCCGATAATTTGTATGGGCTTGAAAAATGCGGTTGTCGTTGCCGGTTCGGAAGGAATTTTGGTTTCTGATAAAGTGGCGTCGAGTTACATTAAGCCTTTCGTTGAAAAGCTGGACAGTCAAATTCGTTTCGCTGAAAAGTCGTGGGGAAGTTTCAAGATAATCGACGTGGAAAGCGATAGCCTGACTGTCAAGGTAACTTTGAATCGCGGTAGCCGCATGAGGTATCACAGTCACCATTTCCGCGACGAGATTTGGAATTTTATTGCTGGCACGGGCAGAGTTATAATCGACGGCGTTGAAAAAGCTGTCCGCGCAGGCGACGTGATAAAAATCCCCATAGGAGTCAAGCACACGGTTATTGCCGACGAGCCTTTGAAAATTATCGAAATTCAGCTCGGCAAGGATATAACCGTTGAGGATAAAATTATTTGGCAGGATGTGATTTAATTGGTAATTGTCAAACTTAGCGGCGGCACAGGCAATCAATTTTTTCAATATGCTATCGGTAGATGTATTGCCTATAAGCTGAATACCGAACTTAAATTGAATTTGAGTAGACTAAAAGTTTTAGATGGCTCAAAGCCTGATAGCTTTCATTCTTACTACAGATTGGGTGCTTTTAATATTCAAGAAAATTTTGCGACCCCCGAAGAAGTTAAATACGTCAGCGATAACGGGATAATTCCGCCGCCGTTGCCTGATCTTAAAGATTGCAAGCAAGATATTCTTATTCAGGGCAATTGGATGCATAACGAAATATATTACGCAGACATTATCGACATCATTAGAAAAGAATTTACATTTAAAAATCCCTTAAGCCCTTCAGCCGAGGCATGGAAACAAAAAATTCTTTCTGCTGAATGTTCTGTGTCAATGCATTTTCGTCATGGAGATTATATTTATGACCCTAGTATAAAGAATAAACAAGAGCATTATTGGTCTGCCATTTTACCGCTCGATTATTACTATACTTGCCTGTACATTCTTAAACAGAAATACAAAAAGATTACGGTATTTGTTTTCTCCGACAACATTAACTGGTGCAAAGAAAATCTTCATTTGGACGTACCTACAGAATTTGTTTCAGTGTCCGGCGGGGATAAAAAGGACGATGAAGAACTTTATTTAATGAGTCTCTGTAATCACAATATCATGGCAAGAAGTACTTTCAGCTACTTTGCAGCGTCAATGAATTCCAATCCAGATAAAAAGATTTTTAATTCCTTTCCCTCAGACGCTAAAGGAGTTCAGCAATATCATTACTTGCTAAAAACTAATAAAATTATCCTTCCGGACTCTCAGGCGTATATTAATGTTCCTTTTGATCTTTATAATCAACCTGAAATCACAGTGCGTCCTATATTTTCTCTTCTACTCGTCATAAATGATGATATTGCAACGCTTGTTGAAAGTTTAAGTAGCTTTTTGGATCAAGATTACAAGTACTTTGAACTAATTATAGTTGATAACGTCTCTACTGACGGTAGCGGAAAAGTCTGTCGGGAAGTGCTTAAAAACTTTGATAAAGTTACGTTAATAAAACTGCACGAAAAAGTTCAAAACGGAGCCGCGTGGAATATCGCACTCAAGTCGGCACAAGGTTATTACGTCATGTTCCTTAAGGGCAATGATTTCCTTCTTAGCAACGCGCTTACATCTTTATATTTGGTAAACGAACGTAGAATTGCTGACATTGTCAATTCGACTGCGTACCTTAAAGAAGACACGAACGGTGACATTGATATTGCCGGAAGAAAATTTTCCAAAAATGAAATGTCGGTGTTTCAAAATCTGAACGACGTTTTCCGCGAAAAATTGGACAAATCAACGCTGTTAAAAATTTTATCAAGCGACGAAACCTTTTTTCCATTGGCTACAAGAATATTCGGACGCAAATTTCTTGAAGGAAATAAAATTCTCTTCAACGAAAAAATCGGCGACGACGCGGAAAATCTTTTTGTTATCGATGCTTTATTTCAGACTGAGGAAATTATTTTCACGTCTCAACCAACTTACATTGCGCCAAATAATTAATAGTTCCTAGGAGATGATTTAATTGGTAATTGTTTACATCATGGGCGGCACTGGCAACCAGCTTTATCAGTACGCGGCGGGGCGGCGATTAGCTCATAAATTGAAAACGGAACTTAAACTCGACCTTACTTTTTATGAGCACGATAACTTGAGACCTTATTCCTTGAATTTGTTTAACATAAAAGAATCTATTGCCACGCCTGAAGAAATTTCTGCGATGAAAAAAGTTATGGAGCCGCAATCTGATATTTTCGTACCGGAAGTTTTGAATTGTCCCGATAATGTTTGGCTTCACGGCTATTGGAGCTACGAAGATTACTTTTCAGACATTACCGACATTCTTCGCCGCGAACTTACCTTGAAAAATTCTTTGACCCCGACAGCTCAACGTTGGAAAGAAAAAATTCTTGCAACTAAAACTTCAGTATCGTTGCATATTCGTCACGGTGATTTTGTTTACAGTCCAGTAAATCAAAACATGACAAAATATTTCGCAATCGCGCCGCTCAGTTATTACTACAAATGCATAGAAATTTTAAAGCGGGAGTATAAAAATCTTACGCTGTTTGTCTTCTCGGACAATCTGAAATGGTGCAAAGAAAATATTCGTGTGGGGGGGGGCATAACGATAGAGTTTGTTGAAGGCAAAGGTATGCAAGACGTTGAAGAACTTTATTTGATGAGCCTTTGCAAGCACAATATCCGCTCGAAAAGCACTTTCAGCTGGTGGGGTGCGTGGCTCAATCAGAATCCCAATAAAAAAGTTTTCTGTCCAATGTCAAATTTAGAACCAATTCCGTCCAAATTGACAAATAAAAAACTTGACTCGGATAAATGGATAAGAGTGACCTTTGACATTAATTCGCAATCCGAAGTTATATTGCGCCCGTGGTTTTCGCTATTGATTGTCGTAAATGATGACGCCGCGACGCTCGTTGAAAGTTTGAATAGCTTAATCGGGCAAGATTATAAATATTTTGAACTGATTATAGTCGACAACGCTTCAACTGACGGCAGTATTAAAATTTGTCGGAAGGCAGAAAAAGATTTTGATAACGTCACGCTGATAAAACTTCACAGCAGAGTTTCAAATGGAGCCGCGTGGAATATCGCACTCAAGGCGGCACAAGGCTATTTTGTTATGTTCCTCAAGGGTAGCGACCGCCTCTTATCCAACGCGCTGACTTCGCTTTATTTAATGAACGAACATATTGTTGCCGACGTTGTAAATTCGACTGCGTACCTTAAAGAAGACGAGCGCAATAACATTAATCCTTCTGAGAAAAAATTTTTCCTAAATAAAATGTCGGCGTTTGAAAACATGAACGGCATTTTCCGTAACAAGTTGGACAAGTTGACACTGCTAAAAATTTTGTCGAATGATAAATCATTTTTTCCTTTGGGCACGCGGCTTTTTAGTCGCAAATTTCTTGAGGAAAATAAAATCAGCTTTGACGAAAAAATTGACGGCTCGGAAAATCTTTTTGTTATCGACGCTTTATTTAAGACTGAAGAAATTATTTTCACGTCTCAACCAACTTACATTGCGCCGAGCAATTAAAAGCTTTAAGAAATTTTTATCTGTCGTTGAGTGCGGCAGATTTTTTTTTGTGCGTGTGATATAATCGGCGAAAAATTTAGTAAGGAAGCGCGTCAAGTGTCAATCGGGAAATTTATTTTAATCTGCGTAGTAGGATTAATTTTAAACTTAGTCGGTACATCAATCGGGAAGAGTTTTGATTTGCCTTTGTACTTGGACACGAGCGGAACGATTTTTATCGCCGCGCTTGGAGGATATGTGCCAGGAATTGCGGTCGGATTTTTTACGAATTTATTAAAAGCAATTTTCGAGTCGTCGGAAATGTATTATTGCACCGTGAGCATTTTGATTGCGATTTTCACGGCATTTTTTGCGCGGAGGAATTTTTTTAATCATCTAAGCAAGGTTTTAATTCTGATACCCTTTCTAACGCTGTTATCGGGGACTTTTGATTTATTGATAGAAGATTTTTTGCACTCGGCGGACTTTCTTAAAGTTATGACCGCGTTTGAATTGAACTTCACAGAAAATTTTCAGTATGAATTCTTAGACAAAACTTTTTCAATCTTGATAGCGTTCGCGCTTTTGAAGATGACGCCCACGCGAATAAAAAGGGAAATTTTATTGGTCGGGCGCAGTCAAGCTCCGGTATCCGACGAAATGAAACGCGCCATGAAC
>Ga0247609_10007936_pt1 | contig 10037 bp, 21 predicted proteins | sample 172DNAGHGlowgp2_FD_193487 | JGI IMG/M metagenome (GOLD analysis project Ga0247609, IMG submission 193487) | Sheep rumen microbial communities from Palmerston North, Manawatu-Wanganui, New Zealand - 1728 DNA GHGlow gp2 | ecosystem: Host-associated > Mammals > Digestive system > Stomach > Rumen ...
AATATAACAAAAGGGGGGGGGTCTTGACAACTACTCAGGGGGGTCTTGAACACCAACCGACCATTTAAATACTCCTAAACATAAAATAAATAAATGTAAAAAAAAAACTGAGGACATGAAAAAAAAGAGTACCACTACAAAAAAAAGATGGATATTAATGCAGTTAATGACACCATTAAAATGATAAATTAGATGCTAACAACACAAATACCTGAACACATAAAAGAGGAGACAACATTTAACAATACATTAATTGTAATGTATAAAAAAAATAGATTCCCTTTTACATATGCATCTAACAAGATTCTAAATGGTTTTATCCAATTTTTTTTGTAGACACCTGTTTTTTTCATGTCCTCATATATTATTATGTATGTTGTAGAATATATTGGTTATCAACTTTGAGAGGGGTAACCTTTATATACTATGCTGTATAATATAATATTGTGGCAAGAAAAAAGCCACAAATAAAATATAAAACAGTGATAAAATGACAACAAAGATACTAAAAACAACATCAACGGTGAGAACAGTTGATAAAAACCATCCTAAGTCTTTTATCACAAATATCCCAATCTCAATTAGAGATTTTTTAGAACTAAATAAAAAATCAAAAATGATATGGGATGCAAGACTAACCAGCAAAGGTGAAAAAATAGTCTGTATAAAACTAGAAGATTTATAGATGGTAAAAGGTAAAACTCAGCCCATACTTTTTAACGCCCTCAGAAAGCTATTAAAAGTATAGGCTCAAAAGGGAGTTAAACCAGTAAGACATAATAATAATTACTAATGCCTCACGTATTATTTCTATTATTATTATTATTTATTACTTACTACAGTTTAACCCTCAAAGAATTACCTTTTTACTCACATCTATTTTTTTTAAAAAAGGTGATAAAATGACAATAGCACACGGGCTTATAAGCTCAAAATTAAACGTACAAAATGAAGTAAAAAAACTCAATAGACTAATTGCTCATGAAATCTCAGCAGTAGATGCAAAACCCATGAGGGAGTATAGGGATTTGCTCATAACTGCAATCCTCTATGTAGAACAAAGAGAACTAAGAACTATGGAGGAGTAGAATATGAGTAAAGATTTACACTCCCGACAATACCAAAATACTAAATTCTTAAAACAACAAAATGAAGAGTTTAACAAGATAACAAGCATTATTAATACAATTTTATTGATTGTTTTGTTATTAATCAATTTTGCATTATTTTTTAGAATATGAGGTGTTATTACATGAGTAAATTGATTCATGTAAGATTGACAGATGAACAATTTAGGATTATGAAGGATGCAGGTCAAGGGTATAGTGATTATATTAGATGTGCTGTGGATATGTATCAAGGAAGTAATGCTCTTGTGAAAAGATATAACGTGATACATTTTTTAGAAAATTGTATCAATTCATTAGAAAATGAGATTAATATGATACAAAATGAACAAGAAGTGATACAAAATCGATATAAAACTAATGAAATTTGTATCAATAATGATACAATATCACCTAATAATGTATCAAATGTGATACAAAAAGAGGGGGAAAATGTATCAAATATGATACAAAATGAACAAGAAGTGATACAAAAACAATCCACACCACTCCAACAAAAAACTCAAAAGATGATAAAACAAGATGGTAAAACAATACAAAATATACTTCTTAACCCACTAAACATGGAAACAATCCCCGAAGTAACATTAAAACTACTAACTAAAAAATATACCTTGACTAAATCCTATATAGAGACATTTATAATGGAGAATAAACAGTTATTTATGGAGGGTCTGTTTGAAGATATACAATGCTAAAAAAATATGGTGTGTTACAATTTTGCATTTTGTAACACACTAAAAAATGGCATACAGTATACGCTCATAGATAGTTTACAGTTGTTATAAAACATATAGTATAATTTCAAGTGTATTATTTATTATTATTATTATTAATTATTATTAATAATTAATATAATATAATAATATAATATAATACATAAAAAGTGAAAAAAAATACACAAAAAAGGAACAAGGATAACACATGACAAAAGAAGATGAACTATACCCAAAACAACACAAATACTGTATGCACTACTACAATCAACAATCACAAAAGCCAAAATGTCTAATAGGAGGCATACTAGCAGGGGAACATTGTAAATTTTACAATCAAAGACATAAAATAATTATCAAACCTAAAGAGGATGATAAAAATGGTAAAAAAAACAAAAACAGGATACCTTCTCACCAATGAGGAGTATCAAAAATACATGATGTTTAAAGATGGTATAAAAGCAATTAAACAACCACTAAATACACTCAACAAGATAAAAGGACAAAAAACATGATATACCTCCTGTACAAACGAGTACCCCCTTACAGACACAAATATAAAGCAATAGCTGAAGGGACAAGAGATAAACTAGAACAAAAAATAAGAGAAGAATTAGAACTCAAAAACACTAACCCCCAAGATTTAATCATAAGAAAAAAAGGAGATGACCTAATTGGAGAATTCAGAGGATTCTACATTGGAATTTAACACAGCCGATACAATAGACTTTAAAATATTGGCAAAAATAGAACAAGCTAAAAGATACTTTGAACAAGGAACAATAACCAAAAGTGGTAAAAACAATTATCAAAAATTCAAATATTTCGAATTAACCGATATACTACCAGTTGTAAGGAAAGCCTGCAAGGAATTAAAACTTGTTACAAAATTTGATATGGATGATACAACAGCAGTGCTGATGATAGGGGATATTGAGTCAAAACAAAAAGCATATTACCCTGCATCAATCAAGGAGTTTAACTATGATGGTAATGTGGGCAAATACTGTCAAGGCGTCGGAGCTATGCAAACTTACTTCATGAGATATTTGTATATAAGGGCATTTGAGATAGCTGTGCCTGATGAAATAGAACAAAACATAGGTAAAACAAAGAAGACTAAAGGATATACTAACGGCAAACAATTAAAAGCCGATAGTGAGAAAGGAATTGTGGCAGGACAAAGCACACTAAAAGCAACCCATGAAAAACCCTTAATAGACATATGTAAAAATATATCTGAAGAGTTAGCAAGTAAAGGTGTAGAAGTTACAAAGACTGCATTGCTAGAAAAAGTAAAAGACATGAAAGACAACTTAGAACTAAATAGAGAGCAATATTTTGCCATAAGAAACCTAATACAAAAAAATTACTAAAAAATAGAAGTGATGAGATATGTTGAATTGGATTAAATCAAAAATACAAAAAAACAATCAAAGAAAAGAGATTAAAACAGCTGTACATGATATATTAAGTACAGCTCCCTCAACTGATGCAATAATCAGTCTTGATGAAATATGTACATATGTACAACAAGAATTACATGAGTACATCAATATAAATGAAGTTCTACATGAACTCATGTATCTTAAACACTATGGATTCATCATGGAAGAAGATAAGTATGAGTACAAAGTAATAAGAGGGGTATAATCTATGGATGATAAAATATTTGAGAAGTTAGATGCAATTTGTTTTGAACTTAATAACCTTGAGGAGCTAATTGATAAAAAAGGTATTTATCAAAATGGCAGTCTTGGAAGACTTAAAGAAGTGCTAAGTGAAACTGTATATAATCTTATTTTACAAGAGGCAAAATATGCTCAAGATTCGATAGTGGATGAAGGTGTTAATCATACCCTTAGGAAAATACATATTAAACTAGGGGTTGCAACCTCAAATGAACGCAAAGCATAAAAAGGGAGGGGTAAAAGTTGAATAGAGATGAACAAAGGATACAAGAAATCAATCATATACTAACTCAGGATTTAACCGATGAGGATAGAAAAAAGTATATAATTGAAAGGAATAATCTAATCAGAAAAATATTGAGGGATGACACTTTATGAGAATAACTGGGAGTATTGAAACCATAACACCAGTACATGATGAAATAATACAAGATACACCTATCAAATATGAGAGTATCTTTGAAACCCCATCAATAAAAAGAGGGTTACTTCATAAAACAAGTGATGGGTATGAGGTGCAAGTATTGCAAGGTGAAAATATATATCACTTTGGCACAAAATGGACTTTTAGTCAAGCAAGACAAATCTTAAACGCATTAAAAGAACAAGAGTATCCCCTTAAATTTGCATATGAGTATACGGTGATTTTTGAAGGAGCATATAAAGAGAAATTACTCAAATATCTTGAATTAGAATCATAATCTGAAGGCGAGATGGATGGTGCAGGTAAAACAATGTGTATACTGTGGTAAAGAATATACTTTATCACATCCTGCACAAAAATATTGTTCCACTAATTGTAAAAGAGCAGGGTACAAGCAAAAACAAAAACAAGCCAAGAAAAAGTACAAACAAAAACGTAAAAACACATCATTAATCAAGAAATGCAGGTGGTGTGGGAACACATTTACAACAACTAACAACACTCAATATTGCAGTGATACTTGTAGAAAATATGCAATACAAGAAAAGAACTTATTGGCAGTTTATCGTTATAAAAAAAAAGTAAAAAACGATAAACAACTGTATTTTGCATATCTTGGCAATAGTAACATAAGAGAAGGTATGAAAAATAATTTTAGAGATGAATTAAATGTGGTCGAGGCAGAGATGAGGAGGCTGGGTATTAAATGACAAATAATGATGAGGCAATCATGATAAGATTAAATAAATTAGATATGAAAGTACATATCTTATCTGAAAAAGTGGAAGAGGTAATATTAAAACATAATTTGTTATTGGAGAAGTTAGAATTAATGGGGCTTGATTAAATATGATTGGTCAGGAGTTACAATTTATTATTGCAATTGGAGGTGTAATACTATTTTTATTAGTATTATTCAGTGGAATATTAATAATAGAGTTTTCAAGTACAATTGACCAAGTTATAATACATTATCTTGATAAAATATGGGATGAGGAGTGAAATTTATGATTTATACTGATATGGATGTATTGAGATTTGAACTAGATAGAGAAAAATTACTACTAAGTATATTACATGCATCAAAAAACAAGAAAAGTACAACGGGAATGGAATGGGGTTAATAAAATGGATATTGAAGCAACATTTAAAGGGAATATGGAGAAATTAAGTCGTATGCATGAACGAAGTAAAGTATACGTGGATTTCATGGACTACTTCATATATCAACATAGTAACAGCCCTGGAGCAGCATTGCCCACTGGCTATAAAAAGGAAGAAATGAATATATTCCAGGAATCCTGCAAGGCATTTGAAGAAATAATGGCATCATTAATCAATAAGCATGGTTGGTATGATTATATTGGTGAATACTATGAGGAATATGTGTTGGCAAGCAGTAAAGCCAGTAACAAAGGACAATTCTATACTCCACGTCAAATCAGTGACTTACTCAGCCAGATTGTAGGATACAAGAATGAAGAAAACACTGCATATGACCCTGCATGTGGAAGTGCACGGAATCTATGTGAATACCATAGTAAACATCCCGGCGTACTATGTGTAGGTGAAGACCTAGATGAAAGTGCATGTAAAATGGCAGTGATTAACTTCTGTTGTCATGATGTCAATGGTGTAGTCAGGTGGGTTGATGCATTAACACGTGAATACTTTGGAGTCACATGGCGTATACTCAATGGACAAGTGTATGTGACTGATGATAGTTGGCTGCGTGCAGTAGAAGACATTAAAGATGCATGTACTATTTTGACTGCATCTGATGAGGAAATAGCAACTGCACTGGGAATTGTGGCAGAAGTGATATCCTATGAAAATGAAGAAGAAGATGGAAACAAAATATGATAAAGCCGGTTTCACAGGTAAAGATGCAGAGAAGCTGAGAGTCAAACTTGTACATGACCCTTTGTTGCATCAAATGTTCGATGAACGAAACGTAAGAGTAAGTACACGTAAAGGATATTTCAGCACAGTCATGTGGTACTGCCTCTTGGAAGGATTTAAGGATGTGAAATCATTTCTGGATGAAGCAGAGGCTGAAGAAAAAAAAGGTGTCAGGATGAAGGACAGAAAAATCAAACAACACCTTCTCCATTACAGGCACTGGCTTAACAAGGAACGGGAACTGGCAAAAAACACCGCTCACACATACCTATCCAAATTAATGACAGTATACAGACACTATGAAATTGAGTTACCCGAACTTCCACAAATCAAAGTCAAAAACCAGTACATTGCCAACTACTATGACATACCTAATCGTGGACATCTCAAGCAAATAACTGAAATAGCGACAACAGATTTCAAAGCACTTGTCTTATTCATGAGTAGTAGTGGAACAGCAAAAGCAGAAACACTCAGTATTACATGTGAGATGTTTTTTGAAGGATTGAAAAAATATGTAAGTGACCCTGGGAAATCGTTATTTGGACAGTTAATGGAACTCAAAGACAGACGAGACCTGGTGCCCTGCATCTACCTTAACCGTATCAAGACGGACAAATGGTATTATACTTGTTGTAGTCCTGAAGCTACATATTACGTATTGAAATGGTTGTATATACGATTCAGGGAGAATGCCAAGGTACCCTCTGATGCCAGATTATTTCCGATGAGTAATTCATTGGTTATTACCAGATTTCAGGAATTCAATGATAAAATGGGCTGGGGATTTGTTGGTAAATACAGGTTCTTCAGAAGCCATACACTCAGGAAGTATCATGCAAGTAATCTGGGAACAAGTGCGGAAATGGTGGATACACTGGAAGGCAGAAGTAAAGACAAAGTACATGCAACCTATATTAAAACTAATCCTGAGGATTTAACCAGGATATACAAATGGTATATGCATAATGTTATGGTTGAACCTGAGAAATGGTATGCACCAGGACTTGGTAATAATTATTTTAACCCGACGATGGACCCTCCTGAGTATAAGAAGGTTGGTAATGGTAATGGTCAAGTAGCACAACAAGTTCAGCAGGTACCACAACCACAGGTACAACACATGCAACAAGTACCAATGGTACAACAACCTGAATCCATGGAAACCATGACACAAGACAGAATTGATGTAAGTTTGTTCATGAAAGAAATTGGTAAATTAGAACTTCGGATGGAACAACTCGAACAACAAATCAAGGAGATGGTAAAATGAGTAGTGAAATGGTATCTTTGATATTTTTGTTGTACAAATATCCCCAAAAGTATAAATATTTGTTATGATACAAGTAATAATAACAAATATAGAAAAGGTGAAACAATGATAACAAAAGAAATAATAGAATACAACAAAAAACATGGATTATACCATGAAACTCAGATGCCTGGAAAACAGGAATATGTATATGCATCATACTATGCACATACACACAACATGACCGATACAGTGTATCTAAACACATTTTCATGTTTATGCAGTGGCATAGTTGGTGGCATGTTCATGTCAGTGGGCAGTGAGTACTATTTCAAAGAAGTCTTGGAATACGATGCAGTAGACATAGTAGGATTGGACTTTGAAAATAACGAAGATAAAATCAGAGCCATACAAAAATTATTCGAATGGTTTTCTGAAAACGCTGTTAAATATGAAAAAGCAGTATTTCAACATGGGGTACGATTGCCCAAACAGTACCATGATAAATTACTAAAACAAAAATATATCAAAGAAGATACCATGGCAGGTAGGATACGTTATTTAATGGCAAATAACCCTCCATCAAATCAAAAAGTAGTGAATAATTCAGATAAAAAAAACTTATCATGGAAATTCACTTACTCAGATGAAAAACTATGGAATGAAATACAAGGTGAAACAGACCTTGAAAAATTAGTAAGTATTATAGGATAGTTATGAAAATGACATTTAGCGAGATGTTACAACATGCAACAAATTTTGAACTTCAAATTGGGGAAGTAGGAGGAACATGTTGTTTATGTGGAAACCACACTGAAACTGGTAATCCAATCAGTTTCAAACAAAATTTCACATCTGCAGACTACATTAGTACAGGAGATTGCATATGTGAATACTGTCAATATTTAATTGATAATAGTGATAATCTAAGACGGTCTATGTATATTCTTACAAATAATGAATTCAAAAAATTCAAGAAAAAGGATATACCAAATATTTTATTCAATTTACCCAACGAACCATTTTATGTCTATCTTACAGAGACGTATCAAAAGGTCGGATGGGTGAGGATGAATCAAGTGTATAATCCTGGAGATGCAGAAGTTGTGCAAGTTCTCCTGGATTATGATATTATTGAATTCACAGTACCAGATTTACGAAAAAAATATGATGTTGTAAACAAACTCAGAGAACTCAAAATTACCAAAGATAATATTAAAAGAGGTGATTTTGAAATGTACCAATATCAAAGAATTATTGATGCATATGGTATAGATGAAGCAAGACAGTTACATGAATATTGTCAAAAAAATAAAACAAATCCTGTATGGGATTTAGCATGTTATATTGGGAAGTGAAAAAAAATGAATCAAAATGAAATTCAAATCAAAGAAATAGAATCAAAAATAGGCTATGTGCTTGGATTAACTTATAATCATATACCATGGAGTAAAATCAAGGTTAAAAGCTCTTATAAGTTTTATCTGGACAGAATAAGGGCTTCATATAATACTCAGAATTTCAAGGAGTTCTGGGAAGTATTATGTAAAAAACTGGGTATAGAAATGATTAAGATAGAAACAGATGTACTTGATTTCTTAGATGCTGAATCTGCATGTACAATGCAATTACTCAGAAAAGAAACATTGTATCTGGGCAATCTGGGTATTGAAGTTGCAAAACAGTTAAAAGAAGAAAGAAAACAACAAAAAGAGGAAAAGGAGGAAGAATAATAATGGAAACAATAAGTATAAAAGGTAACTGGACAGCACTTAGTCCAATTCATCACGGTGGAAGTGACATATATGGAACAGTGAAAGTTATTCATATGCAACCAACAGTTATCAGAAATTCCATAACCGGAAAAACAGAAATAGATAATGTACCAGCAATACATGGAAATGCAATACGAGGATATTTAAGACGATTACTCTTGGATGATTACCTCACACAATTAGATTATGAACTCGACAGTAAAAAGATATATCACTTCCTTTTCACAGGAGGAATACTGGAATCAATTGACAAAGCAGACAAAGGACATATTAATCTGGGAAAGAAAAAGAATATACGAAAATATATTCCACCGATTAGTCTTTTAGGTTCAGCACTGGGAAATCAGATGATTCAAGGAAAACTTAAGGTTGGTATGGGAGACCTTGTCTGCAGTGAAACAAAACATTACATTGAAGATGTGGAAACAGACACCTTCAGTGCATATAATTTGAAAGGATATGAATTTGGTACACGTATGGACGACCTTGAAGAAGGAAGACAAATTAAAGAAAACAAAGACAAAGATGAAGAACAAGAACAACATAATCAAATGTTTTATGAATTTGAAACATTAATCCGAGGAAGCAAATTCACACATGAATTCATATTAGAAGATGCTTTACCACATGAAAAAGCATGTTTCAAAAGAATGATAGAGCTATGGCAGGAAAGACCATATATTGCAGGTATGTCCAGCACAGGATATGGAAAAATCAAATTTGATTATCCAGAATTAGACCAATTTGATTCAAAAGTATACCTGGATTACTTGGAAGAAAACAAAGAAGAAATACACAAATTCCTTGATGGGTTGTGTAAATTATGGAAATAGATGAAATTGAATATTTTCAAGAAAAACTCAAAACATACAAAGAGGGGTATACTTACAATTATGAACCACTAAGAATCGAAATCAAAATCAAACCACCATTGTACATGGCAAATCCATGGATACATTTTGATAGTTTAATAGCATCACTTTGTATGAGAGATGCACTTGGTGAGGATTTCTATGTATTGCCTTCAGATAAAACAATCAATATCAACAATTTACGATTACCTATCCAGCAAACAGGTGAGTTGTATCATGCAAGTGTAAGCATATTCCAACAACCTGAACTCCACAAAACAACAATATTCAAACGATTC
>Ga0247609_10007937_pt1 | contig 10035 bp, 1 predicted proteins | sample 172DNAGHGlowgp2_FD_193487 | JGI IMG/M metagenome (GOLD analysis project Ga0247609, IMG submission 193487) | Sheep rumen microbial communities from Palmerston North, Manawatu-Wanganui, New Zealand - 1728 DNA GHGlow gp2 | ecosystem: Host-associated > Mammals > Digestive system > Stomach > Rumen ...
TAAAGGGGGTTGGGGGATGGGGAAGGGGGATGGGGGTTTGGGGATTGGGGATTGGGCCCAATCCCCAATCCCCAATCCCCAATCCCCAATCCCCAATCCCCATAAATCAATTATATTTATTTTAAAATAATATTATTTTTCAAGAATAAATAATCAAGCTAAAAAATAAAATATTATAATTAATAAATAAATCAAATAACAAATACAAAAATAAATTTATAAAATATCTCCATTTTAGTCATCACTATCTTCATCTTCATCTTCTTCATCTGAATCAATTTCGAGTTCTTCGGGCTTTGCTATATATAATTTTTTAATTGGGAACCAAGTAATATCTTTTTGCACAAATGCAGACTCATAAATAAAAGATTCCATTCCATTTAATTCTGTCTTTTCTTTTTTATATAAATAAATAATATAGAAAATATAATTGAAAACAAAATGATCCACATTTTGATGTATATAATAATCTTTTCCATAATTTTTATAAACTTTTATTATTTTATCTTTTTTTAGGGAGCAAATAGTACAAATATTATTCATATCATATATCATTTCAGTTTCTCTTTTTCTTAAAGCTGCAAAGTTATCGATAATAATACCTGAAATCATATTTACAATCAATATTTTTAGCATTAAATTACCTATCTCATCATAGAAAAATCTCCATGTAAAAGGATTTTTTCCTTGTTTTTCATTCCTAGGATTTAAATAACCACTAATACCATTATCCATTCTGTTATTCTGATGGAAAATAGTTGCTACACATTTTAATAAACTATTGCAATCTTTATCTGGTCTTGGAAATTCGGAATCTCTGAACCAAACATATCCAATAATTGAAAAATAATAAATTAAAATAATCCATAGAATAAAAATTAAAATTAGTTCTTTATACGGATTTTTGATTGCGACCAAAACATTTTGTAAAGTTTTAAATCTAGTAACTATTTCTAATAGTAAATAAGAAAAGAAGAAGTTACTTTTATAATTACCTAAAAATCCAAAAACGACAACTCCAGTATAGTACAATATAGAAAAACTAGTGACAATTTCAAAAATAGTTTTTTGCCAAATATAAAAAGTTTTCCTTTTTCCCGTATAATTTAATTCTTCTGTCTGTTCCCTATTTAGCTTGTAAATGGCAGGGGACTTCCTTACCATATATTCACCATAAATCAAACAGCCTATAACGCATTGAAACAGTGATAAAATACTGACTATTCTATCATAATCTTCTTCACTTATTCCCCATAGAGTTTGTATTTCTTTCCATTTTTTTACTTCTAAACAATTACCATCAGCAATACATAAAGAATAAGCTTCTTGTTCATAATGTGAAGCCAAAAAATTTAGCATATTTAAAATTATTGAAATTAACAGTGATAAATCTTTCCAAAATTCAATATTTGTAAAAATTACCCCCAAAATTGGAATTTTATTAGCAAATTCCTTAATTTTATAATCAGATTCTAATTCATATTTTACCTGATCACTATACCTCATAATGCACATTAACTTACTTTGGGAATTGGTTCTATCCATATTTTCTAAAAATAATTGTTTTTCGAACTTGTTTAGCCCATTACAAAAAGGCAGTTTGAAAAAATAAATAATATATACATTTTCATCTTTGAGAACTTCTATACTTGCAGTGATTTGTTCGTAGAATGGAATTGAATAATCATCCTGGTATTGTTTTCTGTTGAATATAACACGTATTAAATTAAACTTCTTTACTCTTCCAATAGTTGCCAACTGTATTATCAGGCCTATTATCAAACATATTGTTTTCAAAATGGCATAAAATAAATCATAAATAAATTTAAGGCATTCATAAAAGAAAATTAATGATTTAAAAAATTGAATACAACTTTCGCATTTTGAAGCTTTTTTTACTTCATTATATTCATTACTTTTAAAAGTGGAATTGTAATCTTGGTAATACCTCCACAAAAAATAAGTATTAAATCCCGTCTCTAAGATTAAATATTCCTCAGGACTAGCATTTTTTGATATTTTTTCTTGTTTTAAATCGAATTCGTCCTCAATTTCATCAGCAATGTTATTAGCCTTATTGAAATCACTTAAACGTATCAAATAGTCATTTATTTCATTTGTTTCAGAAATTAAAGTAAGATGCTCGAAATAAACTTTTGTGAATAATTTCTCAAGGGTATCACTGCTAATAACATTTATCATATTTCCATATAAAGGATCAAATTTGTTTCTGCTGTCAACTAATGCTAATAGCAAAATGGTCGCTTTGTAAGTCAATAATGATATTTGCTTTGTTGACATTTTATAAAAGTTTCTTTTAAATGAAGTGCTCTCTTGGAATTCGTCTTCTTCTTGGTTTTCTTTATATGAATTTGATAAATAACCATATTCGGATTTACTAAATGTTTGAACAAATGGAAATTTTGAGTAAAGTTGCTCTGTTTCTGATATTAAATAATATTTTAATAAGTCATTAATAGTTACTAATAGTTTGGAATTTATTAGAAGTAATTGAGACTCGAAACAAGGTCCTTGAATCATTTCAATTAATAAATCAAAGCATCTACATAATGAATTAAATAAGAAAGGCTCAAAATTGTTGAATAAAATGTTCAAATAATGCTGAGTATCTGTTACTAAGTCATAATTTCTTCTAAAATTGCTTTGTTTATGCAAGTATAATTGTAAATTCCTGTTATGATTTTCACATAATAATTGCAAAAATTCTAAAATATTTTCATCTATATCTCCTCCATATTCATCCAATAATAATTGATTCTGAATAGATAGAGTTTTTTTTTTATTTCTTACTATTAAAAATTTATTTGAAATAATAGTTTGTATTTTCTTATTTATTGTTTCAGTCATAAAAGAAAAAACTTGTTCAAATTCATGCTTAATATTAAAAGTATTATAAAATAATTTTTGTCCATTAGAACCTGCCCGGGATACTACCTCATTACTAGCTGCTCCAAATTTTAGCATTTTACAAAACATTTTAAAAATAGCATTAATAAAAGGAAGTAATTTTTCGTTATCATATCTATTTATGAATTTTAATGATATTTTTATAAGACCTGTTTTTTCAACAACCATTTGCAATTCTCTTAAAGTTTTTTTTCTGAAATCACTAGTGGTCAAATCTCCTTCATTTTTCTCATAAAATGATAAAATTTTTCTTATAATAAATATTAAATAAGTAATATGCTTAATTCTTTTAGAAGTCAAATGATTAGTTAAATTCAAAGTATTATTGATAAAATCAACTGATTTTTGGATAAAAAGAGTAAAAATTTCTTCTTTTTGTGACTTGTTTTTTCCATCTAAAAATGACAATATATAATATATAATACTAGTTGATTCTTTTCTTTCAAAAACGTGCAATTCCTTTTTGTGGTCAAATAACATATTTTGAAAGAGGCTCATTTTGCTTTTAGGCTCTTTGCTTTGATATTGGACTATCATTTGCTTTATGACATCTAATATATTTCTTAACTGTTCATGGTCAAATAATTTATGCTCCTTTTCTTTTAGAGTAGTTCTATACATTATTTTACTGGTTAAACCTTCCAATTCATTTCCTTTTTCTTGTTTTTTTGTTTTTATAGTAGTTGCCACATCCATAATAATAGAATAGACAAATAATTCTTCTAATTGAGATAATATATATATGTTAACAGAACTATTCTCTGTAGTTTTATAATCTATTTCAAGGTTTAAATTCAAATTATTTTCTTTATTTGTCATTGTTCTTCTTAAATTCTCAATATTTTTAATTTTTTTGTCAAAATCATCAAAAATTGCCTTGAAATTATCTTTCACTTGCTCTTTTTCTATTTTTAGTCCTTTTATATCTTTATGACAAAAATCAAAATATTTAACAATAGATATTTGATTTAATAATAAATAGAAACTACTAAAAGCAATTTGCTCTAAAAGAATTTTCATTTCATCACTTTGCTCTTTTATGAAATTTAAATTATTATATTTATTATCATTTTTATTGACAATATGATAATAGCCATATAATACATATTCTATAAAATTTTTTATGTTTTTTTTTTGTTCACGATCACCTTCTCCATTTACAAAATAATTTATATCTACAAAAGTAATATAATATAGAATATATTTATAAAAACCGAAAATGTTCTTGGCATATCTTAGTCCTCGCTGTTCTGTTAATTTATGGCCAGTATCATAGTATAATTCATGTAAATTATTAATGAATAACTGATATAAATCGTGCGGTTGTGGAAAATATTTTGCTATTTTTATAGGGTCTTCAAGATCACTTTTTTTTATTTTATTATAATACATACTTATTAATTCATTATTAAAATTGCTTGAATTGTCTGGATCTATTTTTAGCATTATAACTCTATTCAATTGTTCAACATTACTCATCAAATTTATTGTTTTTATTAATTTTATTAATAGTTTTATTTTATCCTTTGAATTTTGGTCATTATTTATTTCATTTTTACTACTCAAATTGTATCCATTTTTAATATTCATTTTTTTTAATAAAAATAAAAATGTATCAGCAATTATCTCATCCAAGTAGGTCTCATTTATCATTTTATTTTTATATATAATAAAAGACAAAACATTATAAATAATATCCAAAAATAAGGTACTGAAACATATAGGAAATTCACTATTAAAGTTTGAATTAGATTCTAAAGTACCAAAATATTCCAGATGTAAGTATTCATTACATTTTTTGAATATATAGAAATAATCAATAGAAAAAGACAATTTTTGTATATCTGAAATTAATAATAAAATTAAATATCTAGTATATGAATCATATTTTAATAAATCCTTTTTATCATCTAATAAATTGATTAAATAATTAAGTGTTTTGTCATCTCTTGGCAAAATGACACTACCCAATAAAATTAATAATATTAGACAAATAAAGATTTTATTTTTTATTGAAAGAACTGTATCATCTGATGCTCTTCCTAAGCCAGTAGACATCAAATTTTTGCTGGTGAAAAAGTATAATGTTTTCTTTTCAAAATAAGAAGATATTTTTTTTCCTTTGCTCATAAGGTCATTTAATAAGGAGAAATACATTTTTATATATAATTCTCCATGCTCATTTAATATACTTACTAAAGATGATATGCTTTGATCTCCACTATTATTCCTTATGTAATATAAGAAATAACTTATTTGAGATAAATTTTCTAAATAAACTTTTTGTGAATAAGGTTGATATATTGAATTTCCAATAAATTTTATTTTATTAATCATAAAATCTAATTTTTGTTTATCATAATTACTATTTTCTTTAAATATTAATTCAGCTTTCCAATAATTAAAAATATTTTCAAACACAATTAATATTTCTCTTATTAATAAATTTAAAAAGAATTCTATTTTATCTGTTTTATCTTCATCATATCTATTCTTATTCATTTCATAGTTTTGATAAAATTGATTAAAGATAACTTTTATATCTTGCCCTCTATTATTATATTCTGCTCTTACTTTTTCTCTATTATCTGGTAATAATTGCTCATTAAATTGAATTATATCCCTAAACAAAGTTTTTCTTTGATGGAAATACTTATATATTAATCCTATTAAAATTTCTTGAGTTTCTTCTTCTTCTGAAGTAGCGAAAGCAATAATTATATTTTGGATAAAATTGAAATCATCAGTCTTTGAAGAATCAAAAAAATTGTTTAAATTAATATATCCTGATGAGGGAAAAGTGTTTTCTATTTTTGGCTCACAATATCTTCTTATTAATTTATTTATATTTTCATTTCCATCTTCTATACAAGGAATGCATCTTTGTACAAATTCTTCAAAAACAAAGTTATCACCATTATTAGCCTTTTGTAAATAATAATTAATAAAATTAATTTTTAGATAATTAATATTTTTCCTTATTAATAATCTAAATATACTAACTATATTTTTTGTTAATAATATTTTTTTTTCTTTTTTTAAATCTTCTCTTGTTATTATTTCATAATTTCTATTTTCCCAATCTTCCCTATCGAATAAATTTTTATTAGGATTTGTATTTCCCGAAGATTCATCACTTTTTTTATCAATTTCCCCTGATTTAAAAAAATCGTTGTTAATTTCAATATCATTATTAGTTAGTCCTTTTGTTTCTTTATTTTCATCTTTTTCAACCAAAACATCTTGACTAGTAATATTATTCATTAAATTATTATCATCGTTTTCAAATAAATCTTTCCTGATAATTGGAGGGTCACCTGGTTTTCTTGATTTTAAATGCTTAAAATCACTTTTGGAATCCTTAGATTCTCTTTGAAAAAATCTTTCTTCAACAAGATTAATTAATACATGTCTAAAAATTTGATATATTTTGTGCCATGTTTCAGAAATGGAAATATATTTCTCATGAGGGGTTTTAGAGATTCTTTCATGAATGCTCTTTTCTTTTACTATCATATCTCCTTGAATAATACTTGAAACTTTTTCACTAGAAAACATTATATATTTTAATCTTAAAAAAGAAACCAAAAAATTAAGAAAATCTTTTTCGTTTTGTGGACTTAATAAATCAATTTGAATCATATTTTTCATAAATTGTATAATAGAACAGGCAAATTCAACTTGTTGAGAATCGAAAATATTAATATTCCAAGTTTTTCTCCTTTCATTTTTGAATAAAGTCATGAATTTTATTTTATGTTTTTCAAAAAATCTTGATACTTTCTCAAGATCTTCTTTTGAATGCTTTCTATTTTCTTGAATATATGTATACATTTTAGAGTTACAAGGAAAATAGGAATCTGAAATGGTTTCCTCTAGTCTATTCTCTTTGAAATTAGGATTTTGTGATATATATTGATGAAGCATTCTTACTTCTTTTATATTTATATTATTTTCATCATTAATTTGACTATCTTTTGCCAATTCATATATTAAACTTATTAAACAAGGAGGATAGTTAATTTCTTCCCCACACACAGTAGGATCTAATATAATATTATTTGAATATTGTCCTATTAGTCTTTTAATTAAATAGGATTGATTATCTTGAATATTTGCTTTATCATTCATATGAATTAGAGTTATTAATAATTCAATATATTTTTCTCTTGGATTAAAAGAATTGCATTTGCAAGCTCTTTGATTATTTTCTATTTGTAGACTGTCATATTTTGGATCAAAAGAATATTTTGATATTTTTAAATATTCTATTAATAGATCAAATAAAGTTATCATTTTTTTTCCTTGATTATTCATATTTTTATTTGATTTAGCATCAATCATAAATAAATTTTGATTATCAATTTTAGGCTTATAATAAGGGAAATATTCTTTGAATAATAATTCCAAAGTACTTATAAATTGCTTTTTTTCAACGCAATCCCTAATTATGAAATTTAAATTAGATTCTTCATTTTTAAAAATTTCTATCAAAACATTAACACAAGGTCCACTCAAATTTATAAAATTAAAAAATACATATAGATATTGATATAACTCTTTTTTTATTATTGAATTATCTTTGCAATAAACCAACATAAAGTGGAATATAGCTTCAGTATATCTAAACATTTGATATAAAGCTTTGTCTCTTTTGGACAAATTATTTAAATAATTATTCACTTCATTAGCATTTCCTATATTGTAAAGGATTTCTCCTATTTTTTTAATTCTGCCTAAATTATCATCATGCAACCAATAAAAATAGATTAATTTAATTAAAAATAATTTAGTGAAATCAAAATGAGATAATAATAATTGATGATGATTAACAATATTATTAAATCCACAATAAGCATTATATTTATTTATAAATTTATTCATTATGAACTTAAATAATTTATCAATAATGAATTTTAATTTTCTAAAATTTGAGACTTCTAAATTTTCTTCTCCAAAAAAATCTTCCATATATTTATTTTCTAAATTCAACCTATTTCCATCCATAAAATTATTAGCATTATTATTGGAATCTTTATCTTGATGCCTAACTTCTCCTAATTCCTGTTTAATATTTCTTATTACATGGCATGTCAAATTATATAAATTTTGAACAAATTTAAATTTCCATTGTGTGTTATAATGAATTCTTTCTATTTTAACTACTTCTTTCTCATCAGGATATTTAATTAAAGTCAAATAGCATTTTAGTAAGTCATCTAAATTTAAAATGGATTTTTTTTTATTGTCACTAATTTTAATTTTAATATAGCATTGTGTCTTTACATGATATAATTTCAAAAAATCATTTATTGCAGGGTATGTAGAATCAGCTGATTTAGACTTATTTGTTTTTTTAAATCCGAATAGACTATATTGGTATTCTTTGGAAAGAAATTTTTTTTCATCAAAAGAATGCTCAATCTCATTATCTATCAAAACAAATTTGTATAATTTTGCATCATTTCCCTCCACAAATTCAACAGTTTTTTTAAAAGGACCCATTCTATCGTCTTTTGCCTCAACAATACTTAATATTTTATTGGTTTTAAAATGCCTTATTCTAAATGCCATACGATATGAATCTAATTTTTCATCCTCATAAAAACGAATAAATGACTGCATTTTCATTGAAGGATATATGTTTTCCAAAATCCAAGTTGAATTCACATCTTCTGTGGAGTTTTTATTATAAGGAGTTTGGGCACTTAGATAAAATTCTACATTTTTATGTTCAGTATTAAATATTAAATCTTTTTCATTAATATCATCTATGATTATTTCATCATCATCAGGCACCAAAATATTTTCTTTCAAATCAAAACTTTCCTTTCTTCTTGGTTTATAACTTGCTTTTTTTAAATCTTCAGTGCCTTTTTTCTTTATAGTTTCTTTTTCTTCACTTAAAGCGCCTAAAACCCTATTTTCTTCGCAATAATTGATTCTTATATAATCCCCATAATTAATAAACTCTTCATTAGTAGTAAAAGGATTATATAAAACAAATCGCCAATTCATTCTTGAATTCTCCTCAACTACTAAATCAGGCTTTTCTTCATATTTTTTATTTTTTTTATCATAAATTAATTTCTCTTGTGTATTATTATTCTTTGAAAAAGAATCGCCAGAATTTTCATTATCTTCTTCTTCAATTTCATTTTCTATATTGTCATCGAAATTACTATTATCATTATCGTTCAAATCACCATCTTTTTGTTTATTAGATGTAGAATATGGAACACTCAACCCAAAGAATAAATTTTGACTGGCATAATTAAATCCAGCGACCTTTAATCTTATGGGTTGTCCAGCCTTTAAAATTTGATTATCATTTAGCATGATTTCAGTAGCTGGCTCAACACTGAATAAAGTTGCATCACCGTCATGATTAGAAAAAGTTAAAGATTTTGTGCTGTTCACATATTGAATAAACATATGACTATTTTCATGCATTAACATTATTATATCACCATATCTGACAGGCTCTCCAAATTTGTTTTGGACTATATCTAAATTATTAAAAATTTCTGCACTAAACTTGAAATTCATATCTTGAACATCAACTTTTCCTTTTTGGTTAATGAAATCTAAAACTTTATATTTGTTGACATTATATGTACGTGGAAAAATTCTGAAAGCACAATTAGATAAATTAAAATTTGGGTCATGTTTTAGGGATGATAAAACTATTTTTTTGCTGACGAAGCCATTTGCCCCTAAAAAATAATTTGAATTTTCAAATTTCATATCTTCTATTAGAATTAAATTACTATAAAGAATAGGAAGGGCTGTTTTTGTAAAGGTTATGCTTTTAGGAATAATATCCTTCTCTTTTGAAACTATTCCTTTACTAGTATTAGCCAAATTTGTAAATAATTTCTTAACTCTTAATTTTATGTCACTTTCTTCCATTTTTATTTATTATTCACACATTTATACTAAATATATTTATTTTTTATTTTGTTTTTAAATTTAAATTAATATTCTTTGGAGAGGAAGGAATGGGGATTGGGGATTGGGGATTGGGGATTGGGGATTGGGCCCAATCCCCAATCCCCAATCCCCAATCCCCAATCCCCAATCCCCAATCCCCAAATATATCAATTA
>Ga0247609_10007938_pt1 | contig 10035 bp, 7 predicted proteins | sample 172DNAGHGlowgp2_FD_193487 | JGI IMG/M metagenome (GOLD analysis project Ga0247609, IMG submission 193487) | Sheep rumen microbial communities from Palmerston North, Manawatu-Wanganui, New Zealand - 1728 DNA GHGlow gp2 | ecosystem: Host-associated > Mammals > Digestive system > Stomach > Rumen ...
CAGATAGCTCACTCATCTTCTTATTAACCATATCTCCAACAATACCTACTCTTGCTAGAATGCTTCTAACATCTTTATTTTCTAAATCATAAAAATCTTCTTTTATAATTTGAAATGGAGTTAAACTTGGATCGTATTCAGAATCTTGAGAGAAATACAAGAAATCCACATTTGAAGAGATTTTTACCTCTCCACCTAATGCATCTATTTCTCCTAAAATAGTCTTAATTATTGTAGATTTACCTATACCATTTTTACCTACTAAAACGAATGTTTCATCTTTTCTTAAACTAAAACTTACAGGGTTTAATATAGGCTTATCATAACCTACTACTAAATCTTTTACCTCAATTGGACAATCAGAAATATATCTAGAAAAAGGAAAGTTAAATAGTACTTTCCTACTAGATGTAATAGGAGCTAATATTTCTAATTTGCTTAACATCTTACGTCTAGATTGAGCACGTTTTGTAGTAGATGCTCTAACGATATTTTTATTTATAAATTCTTCTGTTTTCTTAATTTGCTTTTGTTGATTTATATAAGCATTCTTATATGTTTCTAATCTTACTTCACGTTCATTTAGATAATATTCATAATTACCCTTATAACGCGTAATTTCTTTATTTTCTAAAGCACATATATTAGTGCTTATATCATTTATAAATGATAAATCATGGCTTACTACTATATATGCTTTTGAATATCCTTTTAGATATTTTGTAAGCCATTCTACGTGGTTAACATCTAGGAAGTTAGTAGGCTCATCCATTATTAAAACATCTGGCTCTTCAAGTAATAATTTACCAAGTATTATTTTAGCCCTTTGTCCACCTGAAAAATTAGTTAATGGATCATTTAATCTAGAATCATCTATACCTAAACCATTAATGATATTACCAACCTTAGATTTAAAAGCATAAAATCCTTTTTCTTCTAATTCTTCTCCTATCTTAGAAGCCATATCTAAGATTCTATCATATTCGCTTTCTTTAGCTGTAGCCATAGATTCATATAATTCTTCCATTCTTTCTTCTTTTTTAAATAAATCAGAAAAAACATCATATAAATATGTGATGATAGTTTGGTTTTTATCTAATTTAGCTTGTTGATCTAAATATCCTACTTTAACATTCTTCTCCCATATAATTTCACCTGCATCTGGTTTAATGTTTTTACTTATTAGGTTTAAGAATGTTGATTTACCTACTCCATTTAATCCAACTAGGCCAATATGGTCATTTTTTTCTAATTTAAAATTAACGGAATTAAATAAATCATTATCTGTGTATTTAAATTTAAGATTCTTAACTTCTAACACACTCATTTTTACCACCATTATTTATTTTACCATATATTTTTTAATTTTCCCCTTAATTCTGTAAATTACATAATAAATATTTTTCTTACCTACTTTTTGTTTATTAGCTATTTCATCTATAGGCATATTACATAAATAATAATCATAGAATACAGATCTTTCCATTAATGTTAATTTTGATAAGAAGACATCATTAATATTAAAATCAAGTTTTATATCATCTTCACATAAAACTGAACAATAATCTATTTCTTTTTCATCAAGTAAAACTAAATAATTGTTATCTTTCTCTTGATGCCTTTTAATATCAATAAATCTATTATTTAATATCGTCTCAAAATATTTCATAAATGTTTTATTGTATTTTTCGTTATATGTTTTTGCGCAGTTAAAGAGTACCATTAATCCTTCTTGAAAACAGTCTTCATGGTTTTTAAGCTGCATATCATGTATCTTTAAATGGATAAATTTATCATATTTTTTTATTAAGAGATTTTGTGCTTGTTCATTATTATTTCTAATCAAATATATGAGTTCATTGTCATTAAAATCTATAATCTTTTTCATCGTATCACCTTACAAAATTTATAAATCAATAATAATAAATTGTCAAATAAAAAACGGCTTTTTCTAGCCGTTTTATAAAATTTGAATTTTGATAATTAAATATACTCTATTTTCCTAATTTTTTTCTAAAAACTTCATAAAGTAGGATACTAGCTGATACGCTAGCATTTAAGGAATTAACATGACCTTTCATAGGAATAGATACAATGTAATCACACTTTTCTTTTACTAATCTAGACATACCTTCACCTTCATTACCAATGACAATAGCAATTGATGTGTTTATATCTATATCAGTATAATCCATATCTTTATTCATATCAGTGCCATAAATCCAGAATCCTTTTTCTTTTAAAGTTTCTAAACATCTATTGATATTATTTACTTCAATAACTTTAACATATTCTATAGCGCCTGTAGATACTTTAGCTACAGTTGCGTTTAAACTAACACTTCTATTTTTAGGAATAATTATACCATCTAATTCTGTAGCATCTGCGCTACGCATAATTGCGCCTAGATTATGAGGATCAACTATTCCATCTAATATTAAGAAACATTGTTTATCTTTTGTTAGAACTTCTTCTAGAGAATATAGTTTATATTCTAATACATCTAAGGCTATGCCTTGATGTAGTCCTAGACCATCTAATTTAGATTTATCAACAATCTCAATATTAACATTTAGTTTTTCTAAATCAGAAATGATATATTTTTCTTTTTCATAAAATTGTTTTGTAACATATGCTTTATAAATAGTATGATTTGCTTTTATAGCTTCCTTACAAACATTTCTACCATATATTTTAATCATTTCAAAACCTCCTTATAAAATTAAAAGAATCAAAGCGATTCTTCTAATTTTCGTCGATATGTCCCATCCATTCAGATAGATGCTTAATTCTATCTCTAAACCAACGTCTAGTATCTGATAGGATAATCATAAGTGGATATGAACCAACCATAAATACTAATAATAGTAATGCCGCAACAATACCAATTCTCCAGAATGGTAATACTCCAAAGAACCATGGAATAGCACATACTAAGGCAAAGCCTACACCAATAGCTATAGTCCATAAGACTCCTCTTAGGTAGTTGAATGGTTTACATACTCTAAATAATACTAAGAAGCATGTAAATGTTGTAGATAATACAACTATTGTTGTTCTAATAGATTTTAATATTATTTCTTCATTTGAAAGTCCTGCATTTAAGTTAATGTAGCTGAAGAATGATTTATGGCTTGTAATATAATCTATAACATAATCTTTGTCTTTTAAGATATCTAATATTTGATTACCCCAACCATGGCTTTGATCACAAATCCAATAAGCTAGTAGGGCAAATATTACAATAACTAACGCACCCGGTAATGCCGTTCTTAAGACATTTTTTATGAAACTTCCTTGTATTCTATTTCTATTAACTTCTAGAGCTAAGAAGAATGAAGGTAAGCCTACTACTAGGAAGTCAATCATATATAATTGACCTGGATCTAGTGGATATGTTGTCATAAATGGTAAAGCAATTACTAAGAATAATAGTAATGTCGAGAATATTGTTTTTGTTAAGAATAGAGTAGATACTCTTTGAATGTTATTAATAACTCTTCTACCTTCAGATACTACCTTAGGAAGACTTGCGAAGTTAGAATCCATTAATACTAAGTGGCTTACGTTTCTAGCTGCTTCACTACCACTAGCCATAGCTATTGAACAGTCAGCTTCTTTTAAAGCTAAAATATCATTAACACCATCACCAGTCATAGCTACAGTATTTCCTTCAGTTTTTAATGTCTTAATTAATAATTTCTTTTGAGCTGGACTAACACGACCAAATACATTAAAACGAGTAGCTGCTCTAATAACATCTTTGTCAGCTAAACCTTCAAGTGAAATGTATTTGCTTGCTCCTTCTATTCCTGCTCTTTCACTAATTTTTGAAACTGTTACAGGGTTATCACCTGATATTACTTTTACTTCTACACCATTATCTTTAAAATACTTAATAGTATCATAAGCATCAGGTCTAATTGTATCTTCGATTAAGACTAAAGCAATTGGTTCTGGAGTTCCAACAACTTCTTCATCTTTAATCTTATCTGCTTTTGCGATTAATAGGACACGATATCCTAATTTAGCATTCTTATTTACATCATTTTCTACTAAATAGAAATTCTTTGTTAAAATGAATTCTGGTGCACCTAACATGAAAGCACCAATCTTCTCAAATTCAGTTACACTATACTTTCTAGAACTTGAGAAAGGAATAATATTTTTTACAGGTAATTTCTTACCTAAGCCAAATTTTGCCTCTAAGGCTTTACTTGTTAAGTTATCATCATTTTGTGCATTTAATATCGCTGATATTAATTGCTTTGTTGAATATGCTGTATCATTTTTATATTCTATTAAACCTTTAACTGTCATAGTACCATCTGTAATAGTACCTGTTTTATCTAGACATAAAACATTTACTCTTGCTAGCATTTCAATACAATATAATTCTTGTACTAATGTTTTATTATGAGCAAGTTTTACAACTGATGTTGCTAAGGCAATACTAGTAAGTAGGAACAATCCTGAAGGAATCATACCTATGATTGCTCCTGCAGTTGTTGTAACTGCTTCTTTATATCCTGCGTCTCCAAACCAAGATACATTAGTATTAAATAATACTTTACCATGACACATTAAGAAATATATTGGTCCAAGTAAGAAAATTAATACACCAACTGTTCTAATAATGATATTAAGTGATTTCATTATTTCTGATTTTGGCTTTTCATATTTTCTAGCTTGCTTAGTAAGCTTTTGAATGTAGTTTTCTTCACCTACTTTTTCAACTCTTGCTTTACAAGCACCACTTACTACAAATGATCCAGAATATAATTCATCTCCTGGTTTTTTTAGTATAGCATCTGATTCACCAGTTAAAAGTGATTCATTTACTTCAATGAATCCTTCTATAACTACGGAGTCAGAACATATTTGCTTACCATTTGTAAGTAACATAATATCATCTAAGACAATATCTTTTACTTCTATTTCTTGATGTTGACCGTCCCTTAAGACGTTGACCGTAGGAGCGGATAATATTGATAGTTTATCAATCATTGCTTTTGCTCTTAAGTCTTGCACTATACCAATAATAATATTAGTTAAAACGATAATTATGAAGAAACATTTAGTAAATGCTCCAACACTTATTAACCATACTGCTATACCAATACATAGTAAGTTAAATATTGTAAATATTTTACTTAAAATGATTCCACCAACAGTACGTGTACCTTTTTTATCATTTACGTTATCCCAATGTGCCGCAACTCTGGCTGCTACATCATGACTATCTAGACCAGTTTTAAGATTTGCTTTCTTTCTACTTAAATCAAATTCTGTAGTCTTTAATGTACCATCTTCGGCTATTTGTTTGATCTTTACTTTTTGAGGTTGATAAAATGATTCATCTAATGGCACATCTACAGGCTCTCCCTCAAAAATATCTTCAATTTCATCTTCAAAAGGATTAACATTATCTTTTTCTTTGTTTTCTAATGCCTCTTGAACTTCTTGATTTGTATTAGGGTCGGCTGTTTTAGCTTTTCTAGTTGCCATTCTATCACTCCCTTACTTGTTGTATTCAATCATTAATTTAAATAAATCGTCTAATCTTTTTAAATCTTTGTTTTCGTATAAAAAACCTATTACTGCTTCAAAGCCTGTGGCTTTTTGATATTCAGCGCCACTCAAATTCTTTCTATGAGAAGTTGCACTATTACGCCCTTTTTTATAGATATCTATTTCAGTTTCAGTTAAAACATTGTTTTCAAAGAATAAATCTATAAATCTAGCTTGTGCTTCTCCTGATGTGTATTTAATAGCTTCTTTATGTAATTCATTTACTTTTGTTATACCCTTTTCTAAAAGATAATCTCTTACCATTATCTCATAGTATGCATCACCTATATATGCAAGTGATAATCCATTCATTAATTTTGCATCCATTAAATAATACCTTTTTCAATTAGAATATTTCTATAGATATCTGCAGAAGCAAAATCTTTATTAATTCTTGCTTCATTCCACTTGTTATATACATCTTTAATTTCTTGATCAATTAATGGTAACTTAGCTTCTGTACCTAACACATTAAGTATTGCAGATAATGTATTGAAATCAGAACTAAAGTCTTCTTTTGATCTAACCTTTGTATTAATCTTTTTGATGATATTATTGATTAACATTAATACATTTGGTGTATTAAAGTCATCATCCATATAACTTTCAAATTCTTTAATATCTTCTGATAATTCAGTATTCTCATTACCAGCCATTACTAAAGACACATAAGCTTGCTTATAAGCTTTAGAAATCTTTTCCCATTCTTTATTATATTGATTCATGATTTCATCAGTATAATTGATTGGTTGTCTATAATGACTTGATAAAATGAATAATCTAAATGCTTGGTAAGGGTATTCTTTAATTAAATCTTTAACCCAAATAGTTCTACCTTCAGATTTAGACATCTTTTGGTTATCGATTTGTAATCTACCTACATGCATCCAGTATTTAGATAAGTGGTTATGACCACTTGCATTAGCTTGTGCTATTTCATTTTCATGATGTGGGAATTTTAAATCTGTTCCTCCACCATGAATATCGATTTCACCTTTAAAGATATCATCAATCATAACACAGCATTCTGTATGCCATCCTGGTCTACCTTTACCCCATGGACTATCCCATTTAATACCTACTTCAGTATTCTTCCATAATGTAAAGTCTAGTGGTGATTCTTTCTTATCTTCTACATCTATTCTTGCACCTGCTACTAAGTCTTCTTTTCTTTGATTTGATAAAATACCATAATCATCTATTTTAGAGATTCTAAAATAAACATTTCCATCATTATAATAAGCATATCCAGTATCTTCTAGATTCTTGATATACTTAATCATTTGATCTAGATAATTAGTAGCATAAGGTATAACATCTGGTTTTTTACTACCTAAATTAGCGCAATCAATAAAATATTGATTAGCAAATTTATCTACGATTTCTTTTTCAGTTGTTTTTTCTTCTATTGCTCTATTGATGATTTTATCATCAACATCTGTAATATTTGAAGCATATGTAACTTCATATCCTTTATATGTTAAATATCTCTTAACAATATCAAAGAAAACAACTGGTCTAGCATTACCAATATGAATGTAGTTATATACTGTAGGACCACATACATACATGTTTACTTTGCCTTCTTGTATTGTCTTAAAATCTTCTTTTTTATCTGTTAATGAGTTATAAATCTTCATGCCAATCACTCCTTATGCATAATACACAATTTTATTATAACATAATTATAATAAATTAATCAAAACAATTTTTTTGTATAATAAAAAAAGCCCCTTATGGGGCTTCATATCAAGACTGTTATTAATTCCAAAGAACTGGTTCATCACTAACATAATGCCAATAATTATTAAGATAATCTATAGGCTTTTCTTCACTATAAAAAGCTACCAACTTATTAATATTATTCACATATGTGTCTGCTACAGAATCTAACACACCATGTTTTAAAAATTTGATATTATCCCAGTCGCTTATACTTCCTTTAAAGAATATTTGAGTATTACCAAATGCATATATTGAAATCTTCTTAACATTTCCTAAAATAACAATATTACAGCGACACCAACTAAAAACTTCTCTTCCAATAGTTGTAACATTTTGTGGAATAATTATTTTTTCTAATGACTCACATTTGTAGAAAGATTTATCACATAGCTCTGTAATACTATCTGGTAAATCAATCTTCTCAAGTTTTCTACATCCATAGAAAGCTTCTTTATCTATCCTTTTAAGTTTCTTTTCTATTGTCACTTTTTTTAAAGTTCTATTATAATAATCTACTACGGTTGCTTCATTTGTAACCCAATTAGTTCTTTCTTCCTTCCAATCACAAAAAGCTTTTTCCCATATACCATATATATCTAAAGTAGATGGTATAACTATTTCTTCTTTTCCTTCATTAACTAGCCCTCCGATGTACCATTTATTGTTAATCTTAATTAACTTAAAATCGCCATCTTCTTTTCTATCCTGGATTACTACATTTTTTGAAGTATTGCCGCAGCTAACTAGAAAAAAGCTAAACAAAAGCATAAATACGGTTAAAAATATATGCCTGAAAAGTATTGTTTTTTTCAAAATATCACCTCTAATCAAAGTATGATGTTGATGTTGATGTTATACTCCTGCTTCTACATATCCTGTGGTGGTTTCTTTATAAACTAAGGCATTTGAAATGCCTCATTATTATGTTAAGACCATATATATGGTTCACCATCTACATAGTGCCAATAATTGTATGAATCACTTGTTGGCCTTTTTTCACTATAAAAACATGTATAATTTTTAAAATCCTCCATATTTACTTTTTTATAAACTACTTTATCAGTTAAAGGATCTATATGATAAATCACTATTTTACTCCAATCATCCTTACTTCCTTTAAAATAAATACGTGTTCCAAATCCAACCCCGGCAAATGACACACTTCCTATTTTTCTTATTTTTCCTAAAATGATAAAATCACATTCACAACAATTAAACGCCCTTTCTTCTATAATTGTTACTTTTTTAGGTATAATCATTTTTTTAATAGACCTACACCCAAGAAAAGTGTCTTCCATAATTACTGTTATGTTTTCAGGCAATAATGCTTTTGTCAAACTATAACAATCTGCAAACGCACCTTTTCCAATATAGGTAAGCTTATCATGGTTGGATAAATCAATTTCTTTTAAGTTAATGCAACCAAAAAAGCAAAACCCATCTATTCTTGCTACTTTATTTGGAATATTTATCTCTTCTAATGATTCACAATTAAGAAATGCTCCATCACATAGTTCTGTAATGCTTTCTGGCAACACAACTTTTTCAAGTTTTCTGCATCCATAAAAAGCTTCTTCACCTATACTCTTAAATTGTTTTTCAATTGTTACCTTTTTTAAAGTATCATTATAATAATCCTTGACCTCTGGTGGATTATTATAACCTATATATTCTTTCTTGTCACAAAAAGCTTTTTTCCAAATACCATACACATCTATAGTTGATGGTATTACTATTTCTTCCTTTTCTGCTTCAACCAAGCCACCAATATACCACTTATTATCAATTTTAATTAATTTGAAGTCTCCATCTTCCTTCGTATCTTGGATAACTACTCTTTTTGTAACATCACTATTCTTCTTACCGCAGCTAACTAGAAAAAAGCTAAAGAAAAGCATAAATATTGTTAAAAATATATGTCTAAAAAGTATTGTTTTTTTCATAGAACCACTCCTAATATTAATATAGTGTCCTTTCTATTGATTTTTTAAGCTTATGATATCACTATATAAATCTACTTTCATTATATAACATCTTTTAATATCTGTTAAGAGATTAAAACTTTCATAATTCAACAATATTAAAAAACAGGAATCCTCTACGATTCCTGTTTTTTCTTTTTTAAAGTAGTCTATATTTAGTTCACTTTATTATAAAGTTCATTATTTAAATGAAACGTTAATTTTCTTATTTGTTGAATCTACATCAATAGTCCAGATTTCAGAATCCCATTGAGCTACGCTTGCTGCATCTGTAATTGAGATTGCACCATCATAATCTTCTGAAACTCCTTCTCTTTCTACTGTCATAGTAACATGTCCAACTGTTAAATTATCAATTATTGAATATGTCTTTTCAACTCCACCTTCAATGTAAGTTGATCCATCATAACCATATACGCTAATAGTTGCATCAGCATGTGAATCAGTAGTTTTTGATTTAATTGTTCCATTAATGATTGCATTATGTAATTCAGTATGATATTCATAACCACAACCATAAACTAATCCAGCATATAATGAACCTTTTTCATCCATCTTAGCTTCAATATCAATATCCATTTCAATATAAGTTTGATTAATCTTAACTGTTGTAGCAGAACCAATTAATCCACCAATCATAACTAAATCATTGTTTAATGTTAATTCTTCTTCTTTAATTGTCTTGTAATTAATTGAACCTTTAGCAACAACATTCTTAATATATTCAATCTTAGTATCATCAACACCATTTAATTTA
>Ga0247609_10007940_pt1 | contig 10033 bp, 6 predicted proteins | sample 172DNAGHGlowgp2_FD_193487 | JGI IMG/M metagenome (GOLD analysis project Ga0247609, IMG submission 193487) | Sheep rumen microbial communities from Palmerston North, Manawatu-Wanganui, New Zealand - 1728 DNA GHGlow gp2 | ecosystem: Host-associated > Mammals > Digestive system > Stomach > Rumen ...
GGCCGTGGGAATCACGCCGCACGAACACAACGGCAGCGGTATGCCCAAAAGGGCTGCCCAAAGCACCGAAAACCTGTTGTTGCGCGACAGGTATTTGGCATAGAAGTTCTTGGGCACAAAAACGTGCAAAATCCCCGCAATGAGAAATCCCAGCAACAAATAGGGACTCATCTCATTGATAATGTGCAGAAACGATGCAAAGAAGTCTTGAAGGTTCATTTTATCATTTCGCCGACATGCTTTTCCAACTTTTTAATGCCGATGAAAGCGACCACATGGGCGATGCCGTTGACGATGAGGGCGCAACCAAACAGGGTCGAAAGGGTCATGCCTGAAGCCTCGGGGTACTTGAGGGCGAAGAAACCCAGCACGGTTCCCGCAATGCCAAAGAGCATGATGCCCCACCAGCCGCCAAAGCCAAACCTCTTGTAGTCGAACGAGGAAATGAACAGGCTGATGCCTTCGAAAATGATCCAGAAGGCGAACATGAACGGCAACGAAGCGGCCACGAAGATGCTGTTGGCCAAAAAGAAGATGCCGAAAATGATGTCGATCACTCCCATCAGCACCCGAGTGCCGTTGTTGGGCAGGAAGTTTTGCGTTCTCAGGCCAAAGGCCAACTTGCTGATGCCGGCAAAGAGGGTGAAACATCCGATGAGCCAAGCCATCGAAAAGAGTGTTTCGGCGGGGTTGCAGATGCAAACCACGCCCAAAACGATGAACAACACGCCCGTGATGACGAGCCAAATTCTTGATTTTTTCTTCATAAATGATTGATGTTTTAGTTGATAATGTGATGGTTAACTGTCTAAATATGTACTTGCGTAGCCTTGCCGAAATGTGGCCAAAGCTGGCCGTCGGCAGTGGGAATGGCTATTTTTTGGTTGTTCATAATTATGATGTTGATTCTGGGTGCAAAAATAGGGAAAAAAACATCATGATTTATGCTTTGTGGTGCAATATAGCCCTCGACTATCCAATCGGCACGGCCAATTTCAAGACGAAGTTCCTGCCCATGTTAAACACCCCTCGACGGCCTGTGACCATGTTCCAATCGGCGTATTTCAGGCGGCTCAGGTGGTCTTGGTAGCACACATCGGTCAGGTTGTCGACTACAGGAAGGAAGACCGAAACGGCTTCTCCCGCTGGGTTTACCGCTTCCACAAAGGATACAGGCAATGCAATGGATGCCGTGACCTGCGACGCTTCGTCGCAAGGCGTTTGCAAAAACTGGCAAATCAGGCAGTCAACGCTATGCAACGTTGATGGGGCTGAGGCCTGCTGTGTGGCGGCATTGCAGCATGAAGAAGGGTGTACGTGAAGCAAGGCAAGCATCAGCAGTGGCAAATAAACCACCAAAAGCAGATTCGATATGACAGCTTTGCTTCGTCTCATTTTCAGTCACTTCTGAAGGCGCAAAGATATGGATTTTTTGGATATGGATGTTGCAACACGCATAATTACAAAAATGGGTGCAGCCTATAACGGCCACACCCAAGTATGGTTAAGGCTGCCGATTTGTATCACATCTTCAACATCGGTGACGTTGTACCCGTCCGAATTGTATTCAGGCTCAGGTTTGTCCTCCAAGAATGCACTTTCGTCGGTCTTTTGGTACTACATTCCCATCCATGTCAAACATTTACTTCTTAATCCTATACTTCCTGTTTTTATACTCCCCTTCCGTCTCAAGGATGCCTTCGCCCACGAGTTGTTTGAGGTAGTCGCGGGTTCTTGAGGGCTTGAGTCCGATGGCTTTCGAAATGGATTTTGCGTCTGAAACCCCGTTATCGGCGATAAAATCGATGATTTGTTGCCGATTTTCTTTGTTTCGGTTTTGGTTTTTGGGTTTTATAGTCAGTTTATCAGACTCGTTTGCGTTAATTGAAGTTATATTACCTACCTGTCTACCTGTTTTATCGAAAAATTCCCTATTTTTGCAAATTTCAGTAAATAACATAACTGGAATTTTACACAAAGGATAAATACGAGACACTCAATATAAAACAAACACAATTTTAGATCGTTAGGGAATAATTATACAATGTAAAGTTCGAATCACATGGCAACAACAGACACATTCACCCAGTTCTGCAAATACGTGGACGAAACAATCTTCTCTGAGGAGAACAAAGGGGAAGTTGTGGCTTTTATTGTTGACCAAACGTTCATCAATGATTTTTGCAAAGAGTATCACTTTGAGGAAGATGATTTACTATCTGATGCAAGACGTTTTCTTTGTCTTGTAGCAAGAAACCCTGTATATGCCAAAGGTATGATTGCTCTTCAGGTTTACGCCGCAACAAAAAGAGCAAATAGCGAGGGGTTTTCCGAAAGTAACTACAATAATAGATTGGCAGCTTTACTTTTTAATAAGAACTATGCCCGACTGGAAAGCTGGTACGAAGTTTTTCAAGATGATATGTGGAAAACATTCTATAATTGGTGTCGTGCAAACAATTTCAGAGTGTCTAAGGAACTTACGCCGAAACCATATCAGAAGAATCGCTATGTCCAATATCCATTACAGGAAGCATTACGTGTATTCACCACTGAAGCATTATTGAATTTTGCACGTGCCTTTGTCGACCATGGTCTTACACCCGAAGAAGATGTTTCTTACAAGACATTTTGGGAAATTATTACATGGCATGCATTAGCAAGTTATTTAGATTCGAGCAATGCAAGCCGTATCTATGATAAGTCATATTATGATTCGTCTTTAAGAGATGATGCCATGCAACAAATCTATAATTTCTTCCTACGTTGGGATGGATATTATCGCGCCGCTAATTATTCCGAAGCTAAAAAGCATGTCGTCTCTCATGGCAACGACTTATACCTAACCCAAGATTATGAGAGCATAGAGGTTAGAAACAACAACGGAAAGCTAATTCATAGTTTTTCTATTACGTCCCTTCAATATCAAACTCTAACCAATAAAGACTACCATGTTCCCATTCGACGTAAAGGTATTTTTTTATTCCAATGGGATCCTGTTTACCAGATATGGGAAGAGACGTTATGTATAGAGGAAGGAAATAAAGGTGTAGCCTTGGTGTTTCCAAGTAATGCAGATTCACCATTTAGGTTTTTTAATTGTAAAACGTTGGTGTTATGCCCGCAACTCCGCGTGTATCAGCTAACAAAAGAAACTGCTCCAGACTTTTGTTATACTGAAAAAAAGACCTGCTATTTGGAAGGTGGTCTCAAAATAGGTCGCAACCAATTTCTAGTGGGCGCTGCACCTTTTCTTGTCAGGGAGAAGAGAGAGGCTGTGAGAATAGACGCAAAATTACCACGTTCTAAAGACAAAAAACTAAATCTCAATTATCTCGGTGATGGTTCGCATACGGTATCTGTTCCTGGCAGAAAACCCATCCGCTTCGAACTCATTAACCCCACTTTGATGGATCCTGAATGGAGTGAAGCGTTTTCTCAATGGCATATCCAAAAGAAAGATGCAATCTGGAAAACAGAATCTGTCATTAACGGTGTCTCTGGAATGAATTTTTCGGCCATCTGTCTATCAGAAATCGAAGACGAAGATTCCCCGTCGAAAGCATGGGCGAAAATATACGGCGGAAAAAATCCACAATCAAACAATATAGTAATACGTACACTAACTAACTTACGCGATTATGGTGAACTTTGATTATCAAATACATTCAGTTGTGGGAATTCTCAATACTGTAGAGAGTTCTGGTAATGGTTATGTTAAAGTATACGGCTACATCGAAGACGATGTTTTTCACAAATTGTCTTCTTTGGAAGCCAGCAGTATTTTCGAACCAGATGGAGAAGTGTTTGCCCACAGAATCCAACAAGATTATTATGACCTCAACAATTCATTAGTTTGTCTATACGTATTACCCAATACAAAAGAAGGGGGAAAGAATTCTTATTTATGGAATAAGAGTTATGAAGTAGAAACTATAGGAGTACGCATAAAGAATCTGAAAGAAAAACTTGGCTTAGACGGTGACAAAAATTTTAAAATTCTGTCATCTAACAATCTTTTGGGAAATGTCGGCGATGTGTTTATCCATTCTGGCGACCGATTGTACCATGTTAATGGAGAAAATGATTCAAGAATAATACCTTTCTGCAAGTTTGATAATGATCTCCCAATAATTGAATCGTTTTCTGGGAATTATTATATGGAGGCCAATCTTCCCAATATAGAAGGTTATGTAGATATTGCTAGCGATGAACAAATTATTGACTGGTTTTTACGCATAGCAAAAAAGGATTGGTCTGATATACAGACCGGTTCGGGGCGAGCCGTTTTGCTCTCTGCAAGAGAGGCTTTGTTGACAATGAAGGATATTCCTGTAAGTATAGCATTAAGTCGTTTCGAAAGGTTACAGTCCTTGGTGGATACTTTTGTAATCTCTCGTGACAGTCTCAGTGCAATGGCTAAATCACCATGGTTTAAGCCTTCTATAGATGCTGCTGTAGCCCGATATAAGGAGGATTATCTCGGCACCGTCAAACAAGACTATCAAAAAGAATTGGAAGAGTTACAAGAAGCACATAAGGTTACGCTTAATGAAGAAAAAACAAAGCTTAATGAAAAAATTGCAGTGCTTCGTGAGTCTATCGCCGAGAAGCAAGCCGAACACGACGAAAAAATTCTAAAACTGCATGGCCAGATTTCTGAAGCTCAATCTGAGTTGGATCAACTCATCTCAGATATTGGCCATAAACGACAAGAGTTGAACGAGGTCGAAGAAGAGCTGGATGGAATACTGGAGCGAAAGGACGAAATAATTAACGACTTTAAAATTGTGCAAAAAGTGTTGGGCTTATCTGCCAAAGCAGAAACTCCTGAAGTTCAACCTTTGGCCTCTATTAACTTAACGAGTACCAAATATTCTGAAAAGCGTTTGCCATTTTATAAAGGATTTGAAAACAACCTTTATAATTGTTTGGAATTATTGTCTCTGAACAAGAATTCTATTGCTTCTGAGTTGGCTAAGCTTCATGCTTGTTATGGTGTATTGCTTCTTCCAAATATGGACGTAGCGATGGCAATTGTTGCTGCTGCTGGCCGCGCTTGTTATCACGTCGCTTATGTTTCTATCGCATGGAAATCTTTCGATGACGTATGGAGTGCCGGATTGCAACAGATTGTTGCCCACTGTAATGAAGAGCCAGACACGGTTCACTATTTTGTTCTTCGAAACATCAACCTTTCCTGCCTATCTAATTATCTTCAGCCATTAGCCGACTTAATGGCAGGTTTTTCGGAGGTTTTCCCCAATACTGATATAGAGTTCCCGGATAATTTACGTATCCTTTTAACAGTATCTGATGAAGACCTGATTCCATTGCCTGAGGGCATAATTCAGTATTTCGGTTGTGCTCCTAAGTCAGCAGAAACCAAGTCACATGGTAGAATCAGCTACGCAAATGCCACATATTACGGCTATTTAGATACGAATCTATTATTTGCAGCTTCAAAAGAAATCGAGGAGCCAAAAAACCACTTTGCTGAATACGTATGAGTAAGGAAGCAACACATAAAGCCCAATACCTTCTCTATTGCTGGATAAGCAGATTTGAGAAAAGAAGTTATAGCCAAATAAAAGAGGCTTGTGATTCTCTGAATGCATCTTGTGAACTTGAACTGGGCGAGCGTCCGCGATACGACTTATTTTATCCGTTGTTAAACTCTGGCGTTATTGACCATGTTGGCAAAGACTACTATGCTGTTACAAAACCAATTGTCATTGACTTTGAATCACATGCTTACATTCTGAATAGTCCAAACTATGTTTTTTCCAACACCAATCTTCCTATTGGTTGGCAAATGGTTACCAATGGCATTTTTCCTGATGGAATTGATATAATCCGAATAAATACTCTATCTGTCCTGAAATCATTCCCTTCCATAGACAAAGTGGTGGATTCTTGGCATTCCTCTTTGCAAGATGAAAGTGAACTTTCATACCACGATTATCAGAATAAAATCGGTGTAGCAGAGTACAAAAATGGCGGTCAAACACGCTATTTCTCAATTCCGCATAAACATTATCAAAAGGAACTGCCAGACCATTCTACCAATCCTGACGCTTATCAAATAGGCATTTGTTTGGAAAGGAAACTTAATGGTCAAGGGAATGGTTTCTATGATAAAAACAGCCATGTACTCAGAGTTCAGAAATTTGCTTTCCCAACAATGCTTTACCGCGCTTTGGCTCTGGATGGAATGGCCAAGATGTCTTTGCCTTGTGTTCAAGGCAATTATATCGTCTTTGAGTATCTGTCGTTTCCAGTTATTAAAGAACTAAATAGGATTCTTTGCAAATCAATAAGTTATGAATAATCCCATCAAAATATATGATGAAATCCGTGATGCATATTTGAAATACATCAATAGCGGACTTCCTTTTTTCCGTAATGAGTACAATCTTGAACGAAATGAACTGTTGAAGAGTGCAGGCACAATCAGCCAGCCTCCAATCATTGAGCTTGTCCCTAAATACCATGAAAAGGCAAGTCTGAAGGATTTCTGCATCAATGAAGGTGTTGACTTGGAGATTAATGATTTCATTAGTGCGGGATTATTCGTTAGTAACGCGACCATTGAAAGAAAACTTTATGACCATCAGTACGATGCTCTCAAAGAAGCTTTTCTCAATAGAAAGAATATAGTTGTTACCACAGGCACTGGTTCCGGTAAGACGGAATGCTTTCTCTTGCCAATCATATCTGATTTGATCAAAGAATCAGCAAATTGGAGAGTCAACCGTCCACGAGCCATTCGGACAATGATTTTGTACCCGCTGAATGCCTTGGCAGAAGACCAGATGATTCGACTTAGGAAAGCACTCAACAGCCGCAGGGAAGGCAGAAAAGGCGCTTTGGATTGGTTGGATTCCCACCGTTCTGGCCATCGTTTCTATTTTGGACGATATACTGGCAGAACACCTGTAAGTGGAGAAAAGGATAAGGTCAGGACATTACTTCGAGAAGAAAAGCAGGTTTTAGAACGTGGCTGGAAAGCCGCCGTAGAAGCCGCTAAAAAGAACAACAATCCTGATTTGCTGTATCATGTCCCATGCATGGAATCTGATTCTGCTGAAATGTGGGATCGTTTTTCTATGCAAGAAAATGCCCCTGACATCCTAATCACCAACTACAGTATGCTTAATATCATGCTAATGCGAGAAAATGAGGAGGAAATGTTTGAGTCCACCAAACGATGGTTGGCTGACGATCCATCTCATGTTTTTCACTTGGTGATAGATGAGCTTCACACGTATCGAGGAACCTCTGGAACAGAAGTGGCCTATCTAATACGCATTTTGCTCGATAGGTTAGGTCTTACGCCCGAATCGACACAAGTGCAATTCTTGTCGTCAAGTGCTTCTCTCGAAGAAAGCCAACAATCCATGGACTATCTACGCGAGTTTTTTGGTCTTTCTCCAGAGTCTTTTCAAAAAAAATTCATCATCCTCTCCAATCCTAAACTCCCTAGCTCAGGAAGGCCCTCCATAGCTCTTCCTGAAGAGATATTGCTCAATTATGCTGAAGGCGGTGATGATGCCAAGTTGATGAAAGAAACAGGTTGTTCGACTTATTTGGAGATTACTGAAAAATACAAATTACTTGAATGGCTTCGATATGCACTGAGCTCAGGAAACAGAATCATCGCAAAAGATGTCTTGAAAATTGCTTCGGCACTTGGTTATGATGAGGAATATGGCCTTCCGATAGTCAGTTCTATTGTCAAGATCATTTGTCAGACCACGCAAGGAAACAATTATTTGGCTCCTATCCGCGCACATTACTTTTTCAGAAACGTAAGTGGTCTATGGGCTTGCACTGACCCCAACTGCAAAGATAAGCGTCATGAATACGATTTTGACAACAGGGCTGCAGGCCGTTTCTATAAGCGTCCTCGCGTTCTTTGCACTTGTGGTAATAATGTTCTTGATGTTCTGGTCTGTGAAAACTGTGGCGAATTGTATTTTGGCGGTTATAAAATCATCCGCGATAATAAGACTTTTTTGTCCGCAGAGCGTCCGATGACAGAAACCTTTGTTAAGTATTGTGTCCTATGGAAAGGCGAAGTTCTTGATAAAAACACCGACGGATGGACAAGGGTGTGTTACAACCCCGTTAATGGTGAATACCGTCCTGATAAAGGCGGAGAGTACTCTATTTATGAACAGCCATCCGAAAACGACTCGTTTTTCCCGCACAAATGTCCTCAATGTGAGATTAAGTATAAGGTCGATGATAAAGACAGTTTTACCCCTATTCGTTGGCATGGAACTGGTCTTCAAAAAGTGAATCAGATTCTTGCTGACGCTCTTATCCGTTCCATGAAAAACGAGAATGAGGATAATACGAAGGTGGTACTATTCTCTGATAGTCGCCAATCTGCGGCAAAGTTATCGGCTGGTATCGAGATAGACCATTACAGAGATGTATTGCGTTGGGCTATTCTTAATGCACTTAGAGAGAATAAATCTGACGCTGATTTTTTGAAGAAATTATTTCAGAAGAATATCTCTGAGGTAACACATGAGGAAAGATTGCGTGTTAAGCAGTTAAGCGAAGATAACGCTTACAAAACCTATGCCCAACTCCTATTATATAAATTAGCTGGTTTAGAACCCAACGGAGATGATGTAAAAATGCTAAACGCTTTTTTCTCATCTTCAGGCGCTCAACGGCTAGATAAAATTGAGGAGAAGGTTTTTCAATCTTTGCTTTCGTTGGGAATAAACCCAGCAGGCCCCAGACCTTCCTTGGAAAAATTAAACAATGTTTATTGGTATAATCTATTTGATTTTCAAAATCTAAGATTCAAGAAAGAACTAGATTTTAACGCTGAACAATTTAGTGACCGAATATTGCGCTATAATCGAATAGAACAACTTACCAGTATATTCAGCAATAAAAAACGCTCATTTGAAGAACTTCGTTTAGGTTATCTAGCCCCTACGGCCACTATTTCTGACCAACGTTTCTACGAATATGCATGTGCAGTAATCCGTATAATGGGTGAAAAAAAGAGGATTAAAGACTTGCCAAGGAGATACCAGATTACTGATAGATTTCCTAGAATCGTTCGGAAACTAACAAAAGCAATCTATAATTGTTCCTCTTTGAAAGATGAGAATGAACATCTTGATCATTTGAAAGAGTTCCTGCGTCAAAATAGTATAATTGACCAGGACAAGGCTTTGCTAACAGGAAACGGTCTTTCTTTTGTTAAGGCTGAAGAGGGCAGTCTGTATTGGGAATGTCCCAAGTGTAAGACAATTCACATGCATCATTCAAATGGCTTCTGTGTTAATTGTGTTGCACCATTGGGTGCTCCCTTGGTATTAACCAAGGAAGAAATTGAGAATCCAGAAGACTATTACCTGACCATCCTTAACTCCACAGATAAGGTCTATCGCCTCCATTGCGAAGAAATGACAGGTCAGACATCCCGAGAGGATTCCCAAAAACGTCAACGTTATTTTCAGGATATTTTCCTACAAGATGAAAAACCACAAGTCAGCGGGATTGATTTGCTGAGTGTGACAACCACAATGGAAGCTGGTGTCGATATCGGGTCTCTGTCTGCCGTAATGATGGGTAATATCCCTCCACAACGGTTTAATTATCAACAACGCGTAGGTCGTGCTGGCCGTCGTGGTAATCCGCTTTCCATTGCACTAACCGTTGCAAAAGGCACTAGCCATGACCTTACCAATTTCTTTGAATACGAACGCATGGTATCAGATACTCCCAAAGACCCATACTTAGAGGTTCGCACAAAAGAAATTGCTGAAAGAATAATCTATAAGGAAGTTCTGTATCTTGCTTTGAAAACTACTTCTCCATCAAGAGGGGAGAGTGTACATGGTAACTTCGGAAGGACCATTGATTGGGAAAGAAAAAAAGATGATGTTCAAGATTGGATAAACAGTAATGATGCTACAATCAACCATATTATTGCTACAGTCACAAGAGAAACTGAGATTTCAATAGAGAATAAAAAAGAAATTAAAGACTATATCATCAA
>Ga0247609_10007944_pt1 | contig 10030 bp, 9 predicted proteins | sample 172DNAGHGlowgp2_FD_193487 | JGI IMG/M metagenome (GOLD analysis project Ga0247609, IMG submission 193487) | Sheep rumen microbial communities from Palmerston North, Manawatu-Wanganui, New Zealand - 1728 DNA GHGlow gp2 | ecosystem: Host-associated > Mammals > Digestive system > Stomach > Rumen ...
GAATTCCTCACTCTTCCGTTGCCGCTTGACACTACCTTGAGGCGGCTTTCCCAGATTTCATGCGGCTTTGCAGCCACTTTTTATGTGGGAAGTTTTAAGCAATAAGAAAAACTTAGAAAACAACAGAACCGAAATCTGTAGGTACTTAGGATCAGTTGGAGTCGATGGTGAAATTGCAGGCCTGTTTCAGCCACTGATAAACACTTACAAAAACATAAACGACAAATACGTAAAACATAACGATCTGATAGATAAAAGATTGCTTGAATTCTTACTCTATCAGACCGGGATCCTAATCAGAATGGTGCTCGTTGTGAAACAGTCCGAAACGGAGGCTACGACAAATGCCGATTAAATACATACCTTTCATCCCGGAGCCGGTTGAGGGACAGGCGGTGCTGGGGAACTTCAACCGGATATTGAAATACAAGGGCGCGGATGATGTTTCCATGGTCTTGCAGCGCGGTATGCCCCTGTATGAAATGGAAAAGCAGGAGACCGTGGGCGACAACACGGACGGCAACATGGTCATCCGGGGTGAGTGCGTTTCTGCCTGTGCTTACCTCAAGGCGCAGGGCATCCAGGTGGATCTGGTCTATATTGACCCGCCCTTTGCCAGCGGCGCCGACTATGCCAAGCAGGTCTATATCCGCCGCAATCCGAAGGTGGCAGAAGCCATCGCCCAGGCTGAGCAGGAGCTGGACGTTGACGAACTTAAAGCCTTTGAGGAAAAAATGTACGGCGATGTCTGGGACAAGGAGAAGTACCTCAACTGGATGTATGAAAACCTCATTGCAATCAAAAGCATCATGAGTGATACTGCTTCTATCTTCGTACATTTGGATTGGCATATCGTTCATTATGTTAAAATCCTTCTCGACGAAATATTCGGAGAAGACAATCTCGTTAATGAAATAGTTTGGCAACGTACTGATCCACATAACGACGCTAAAAATAGGCTTGGAAGAATCCACGACACAATCTTCTGGTATTCATATGGAGAAGATTATACTTATAATTGGGATGCTGTTGTCGAACCATTGTCATCAGCAGCACTAAAAGAATATTCTTTGATAAAGCTTCCCGACGGAAACATTGTCTCGTTTCAAGAAGATCAACATTACCCAGAAGGTAGCCGCCGTTTTAAGCTCGATGACTGTACATGGAAAGGGCAATCGGCCGCTAACAAATTTGACTGGAGAGGTGCAACACCATCTGACAAAAGAGTTTGGCCATATAATTCTCCGGAGGAAATGGATGCTGCCGTCGCAAGGGGAGAATTCTATCTTAGAGATCCCGAAAAAGGTGCCTGCCGATGCCGAGTAAGCTGTTTAGATGAAAGAGAAGGTCAGCTTCTTCAAACAATTTGGACAGAATGTGGCCGAATGAAAGGCGGATCAACATATCCAACCGAAAAACCATTTAATCTTCTTGATCGTATTGAACGGATTGCCAGTAAAAGTGATTCTGTTATAGCCGACTTCTTTGGTGGTAGCGGCGTGACGGCGGCTGTCGCCTCCAAGCTGGGGCGGCGCTTCATTCACTGCGACATCGGCCTCAATTCCATCCAGACCACCCGCGACCGGCTGAAAGCTGACGGCGCAGCCTTTGACGTGCTGGAAATCAAGGACGGCGTTCAGCTTTTCCGCAATCCGGTACAGACCATGGACAAGATTAAAGCCCTCATTCCGGGCTTGAAGAACGAGGACTCTCTGGATTCCTTCTGGGAAGGCGCGATCTCCGACAGCAAACTCGGCATGGTTCCGGTCTACGTGCCGAATCTGATGGACTCTTCCTCCAAGCTGCTGGACGAGGTCACCATGAACCGCATCATCCACCAGGCTATCCCGGAGCTGGACGGCAATGTGAAGAAGGTCATCGTCTACTATATCGACATTACCAGCGAGGATGAGATCCGGCGTTTCATCAAAGAGGATGACAGCACCGCCGTGGAAATCGAGCTGCGCGATCTGAAAGCGGTTCTGGATGATGTGGTCATCGGGGACTATGCTGAGTTCCACACCGAGGAACGTACTGACGATCTGCGCGGCGGCTGGCGCGTCACCGTGGACAAGTTCCTCAGTGACCGGGTCATGGGCAAGATCGAAGAGTATAACTGGAAAGGCCAGCTCAACGCCGGCAAGAAAGGCTTTAAGCCTATCGAGATCAGCGACGAGGGATTGGAGCTGATCGAGTTCCTGAGCCTGGACTGCACCGCTGCCTCGGGCGAATGGCACTCCGACAGCGAGGTCAAAATCGACAAGCTCGGCTATGTCATCCGCAACGGCAGCAAGACCAAAACCTTCTGGGACGGCACCATCACCAGCGACGCCAAACCCCTCCGCCTGAAAATCCGCAACATCTGCGGAGATGAAACCGTGTGGGAGATGTGAAAAATACGAGTAGTAAAACACCTGATATAAAAGAACGCTTTAAGCCGAATCGTGAATTCTATTTCTGGCTTTTTATCTGTGCGCTTGTGCTTATGCTTTTATGTCTTGATATTTCAGAAGAGAACGGACAAATGTTTACAATTGCGACTGGGTTGAGTTGCGGATGCGTTGCTTCCGTCCTTGTGGCTTGGTTGATTGATGAAGCTAACTGTAAACGCGATGCGCAGGAAGCAGATAATAACTATAGGATTATTTTCAAACGACTTTACTTTGTTTTTGATGCCGACCTTCAGATTATTATACATGACACAGCACAGTTTATTCGAGACGATACGCCCAGAAAATGGCACGATTGGATAGTTTGTGCGTATCATCAGATTGAAAAAGACCCATCTGTGATTCCAGCCTATAATCAATATCTTATGCAGTTTCTTGATGCGATTGCAGAGCAAGTCATTATGATTCTTGGTCAAGAAGCTGTGTTGCTGCAAATGGGCGTTATATGTGAAAAGGATATTCAGGCATTGCGAGGAATTTTATCTTACTGTGAGCTTTCACGGACTGTATTTCGCTCAAAAAGCACAGAGGAATTTGTCAGCAAAAGATTTCAAACTAACCTCAGTCTCATGCGCGCAACAATTGCGTACAGCCCTTCCCTGCGGCCAATAAATGATATCTTGATTGAACCAACACTATATAGACTGGCATTAGAGGCAGATCAAGAGGCGGAGGAGCAAATCAAAGCATCAGAAAACTCCACTTCTACCCCTTCTATAGTTTGCTCTGAATCAGAGCCGACAAGAGAAAGCAAAGTGTAATTCCGAGGAGTCCTACTATGAACGATCAATTTGTCCACGATATTTCCAATATTCTGGAACAGGCACGGCAACGTGCAAAAACTGCGGTCAATCTCTCCATGGTCTATGCCTATTATGAGATCGGCAAACGCATCGTTTTGGAAGAACAGCAGGGCGAACAGAGAGCTGCTTATGGTCAGCAGGTCTTGAGCGAATTGTCACGATATCTTACCTCGCAATTTGGAAAAGGCTTCTCTGTTGCTAATCTGAAAAACATTCGTCAGTTTTATCTCGTGTATTCCAATGATCAGATTGGCGAAACAGTGTTTAGCCAATCTGTGAACCTGCCCACTGTGGACAATGGCCGAAAATTTTATCTGAGCTGGTCGCATTATCTGAAGCTCATGCGCATCGAGAATAAGGATGAGCGTCATTTTTATGAAATTGAGGCGGCAAAAAACGGCTGGAGCCTGTCAGAACTGAAACGGCAGTATAACAGTTCCTTGTATGAGCGCCTTGCCCTCAGTACGGATAAGGATAAGGTTTATCGCTTGGCTCTTCAGGGGCAAACTGTGGAAACCGCGAAGGACGCTGTCAAAGACCCATATGTGCTGGAATTTCTGGGACTCCCGGAACTGCCGGAGTACTCCGAAACGGAGCTTGAAACGCGGATCATTGACCATCTGCAGCAATTCCTGTTGGAGCTGGGGACGGGCTTTGCCTACATTGGCAGGCAGGTTCGCTTTACCTTCAATGAGGAACATTTTCGTGTCGATCTGGTTTTCTATAACCGGCTTCTACGCTGCTTTGTGCTCTTTGATTTGAAAATCGGAGAATTGAAACACCAGGACATCGGGCAGATGCAAATGTATGTGCATTACTATGACCGCATGGTGAAGCTGCCTGAAGAGAACCCTACCATCGGCATTATCCTATGCAAAGACAAGAACAACGCTGTTGTAGAAATGACTCTGCCGGAGGACAATGCGCAAATCTTTGCCAGCAAATATGAAACCGTCCTGCCCAGCAAGGAGGCTCTTCAAAAACTGCTTGCCGAACAGACTGGTGATGAAGCTTCACTATGAACCACAATTTTTATACTGTTCTTTCGTAAATACTATCGGGTCAATTCCTTCGGCTTTTTCCTCTGCGGCCTTTCCTGATGCTGGATACCATCCCGTTTCTGTCCGAGATTCACATGGAGAGAGCGGTACTGAGTGACAACACGGTTTTCGCCCAGTAGATTGTTAACATCGGATTTAGCCGCTTGGATAATAGCTTCATCGTAGTTCAAGGCATAGTATTCATGAATAGCAGACGCAGCACGTTCCTCCTCCATCGGGCGGAATGCACGGCGGGCATCCATCAGCGCATCCTGATCTAACTTGACGGCCTGTGCTTCGAGCTTATGGAACTCCTCAACGGCGATGTCCAAATCACCAGTGCGCCGTGCCACGACTCTTTCCGTTTTCAACAATTTGTCTCGTTCTGCCATGATACGAGCCTTTGAACGTTTGAGCCCTTCATCGTCATTCTCGCCGATCAAGAGAATTTGTCGCTCCTTTTCAGATTTCAGTTCCTCCAGATTCTCAGTCATTTCTGCAATCCGAGCATTGAGCTTAATGAGTTCAAACGGCTGAAATAAAGATACATCCCGCTTCTTTACAAGCAGCGCTTTCTTCTCTTTCTGTGTGGCCTTGATCTGTGCGACAAGCTCATTGTACTTGTTGAGCTTTGGGGCAATTTGGCTGATCTCCAGTTTAATCTGCTTTCGCATCCGACGCGCATGAAGCAACTGATACGCCATGACTATCATATTCGCCCGCATGTGTTCCATGGATTGCGCTATTGCAAGGACAGTGTTTTGCGCAATTGTCATCAGGCTTTGAATCTCTGCTTTGACTCGCCGCAACAGGGCGTTATCCTGCTTGATTTGCCGGTTCAACTCACAGCGATCCGAGATGATGCCTTTCTTCTCCAACACGCGGGCAGCTACGCCCTCATGGATCGTCGGCTGTTCATCCTTGCCCTGCTCGGCAAAGCTGCGGTGGTCGATTCGTTCGTCAAGCCCCTTCTGCTCCAAGCATAGATTTACCTCATCTGCCCAGGCAGCACGCCATTTTATAAGCTGCTCCTCACTGTTCCATCGTTCGGAAATCGGATTCTGCCTGCCATACTTGGTACTCTTCGGGTACTTGGATACGCGCTCCAACCCCTGCGCCTCGGCTGCGGATGGTGTCATGAATGCTTTCTTCTTGCCGACCTTGTATTGATACTGCTTCTCCCATCCGTCTTTCTGAGCTTCTTTATATTCAGCGGCGGTGAAGCCCCGTTCTTCGCCGTCCTTCACGCAGAGATATTCTTTTTCTGTCTTATGCTGCCAGGTGCCGTTTTCACTGAGCGGGCGCACGGTCAGCATGATATGGGCATGGGGGTTATGCCCGTCTGTATCGTGGATCGCCACATCTGCGCACATGCCATCGTCCACAAATTGCTCCTGAATGAACTTCGACAGCAGATCGACCCATTCGTCCTTGCCCAGCTCGATAGGCAAGGCGGCAACGAATTCGCGGGCCAGTCTGCTGTCTTTCGTTTTCTCAGCTTCTTCCACGGCGTTCCAGAGCTTTGCGCGCTCCTGCCATTCCACAGGGGCACAGTCCGGGAGGAAAACATGTTCCCAGACGAGGCCCTGCTTTCGTGTATAATCATGCTGAACGCCATCGTACTCGTTATAGATGGCGGAACAGCTCATATAGGCCGATGCTGCGCAAGCAGATCGGCCCGTGCCTCTGCTGATGACCTTCGCTTCCAGGTGGTATATTGCCAGTCGCTTTCACCTCCATGTTTTTCTGTTTCTCTTTCGCAAAAGAGAAAGCAGGCCAAACTTTTGGGATGGCCTGCCTCTGCGATAAAGCTGCCGGGTGCAGGTTTTCGCAGGCTGAGGGAGAGGTGTACCTCTCCCTCAGCGCAGACAATGGCGACCGTGGCCCGCAGGCACGGCGGCATTGTCTGGCGCTCTCCGAAGAGAGCGCAATCCGCCTCGCAGAGCGCGCGTCTGACGCATCGCGGCAGTACCACCGCCGGGCCTGCGGCTCGGTGGTGAGTAAGTGCGCCCTCGGGAAAAAAGGAAACGGAGCACCCCGGTTCCCCCAGGACGCCCCAACATCCGTCATGTGATTTTCTCTCGTAATATCTCACTTAGCTCCTCCAAGCTCATTTTTGCCGCATCAGGATAATACTTTTCGATCAAAGCACCTTCCTGAATCAGCCTTCGTGTCCGGGCTTTTCGCTCCTTCACTCGGTCTCTGGCCTGCGCTTCCTCCAGCCTGTGCTTGACCTGGATCAGCTTTTTCTCGTTTTCTGTCAATTTCATCCGTCCTTTCTGTCAGTTTTTCAAAGAGTAGCTGCAAAATCCATAAAAAGTGCAGCTACAATCACGATTCCGGTGTAAGCAGAGGAATTGTGACAGCAGCTGCACAGTGTTTTATAGTCACTTTTTCAAAAAGCAGCAGTAAACCTGCTGCTAAGTGGCAGGATTACAGGCTATCCATAAACTCCATCGCAATATCCAGATTTTCGTCAGTCATAGATTCCTGTACGGGCATGGAAATAGACTGGGCAGTTCGTAACAGCGCAGCTAAACCGGCAAGCCCGGCATCCGAAGATTGCAGTCCTTCCCTGATCGTATCCAAAATCTTTTGCAGAAAAGCATCCTCTTTTTCTCTGGATTCCAGAAAGGGATCGCTGGCACACCTTTCCTCACGGGAAAAGTGGTCGTTGATTGCAGCCACGACTGCACGGCTGTACGACTTGTATTTCTTCCGATCCATGCTTTGCAGATACTCCCATGCCTGTCGATCCTCCGGCTTGTTCAGGTTCAGCCGGATGTTGGTGTTGATCGTTGTCCGCTCCATCATGCGCCTTTCCGACCGAGCATTTTGGATGCCAGCAGTTCATATCCCTTGGCGGTGGCACAAATGTCGGTATTGATCGTGACACGGCTGGGATCATAGTCTGTGAAGTTCTGGATCAGACAGCCTCCGCCGCCGACCACATAGAGCTTCATCAGCTCCGGGTTATACTCATGCTCGCGCAGGCGGCGCATGATGCCGTCAGCATATTCAGTCGCTGCCTGCCGGATCACTTCGAGCTGATCTTTGCCGACGTCTGCCTCACCGGTACGTAGGACTTCTTCCAGCAACGCATCGTTCAGCGTAAAGCCGAATTTGCGCAGCACCATCTCCCGTGCGGCAAGCGCGCACTGGAATGTGCCGTACTTTTCTGTGAAGCATTTGCTCATGACCGGTTTCCCATTGATAATATACATGATGTTCATGGTGCCGTTGCCGATGTCGCAGAGCATATTGACACCTTTGAACTTTTGCAGTTCATTCGCCACAGCGGAAAAGCCCTGCGCAAATATGTCTGCGCCGACAAATTCCACATGATAACTCTCGCCGTGGAAGGTGAAATCCACTTCCTTGTTCTGCAGCAGATAGTCCTTGAAAGCCGCTTTCTGTTCGCCCACCCAGGTGAGCGGAAGCCCCGCCGCCAGATGCACGCGAGCGCTGGTCAGTCTGCGGAGATGAAGCTCAATTCCAACAGCCGCGAGGGTCAGAATGTAATAGTCTTGATCGTCTGCCTTGTTTGCGGCAAACTCCTTATGACCTTCTCCGATAATATAATATCTGTCTTCGTAGACGAGCATGTTGTGTGTGAAGAGCGGTTCGGCGTCAAAAGCCATTACGCCCGATTTGAAAATTGCATGGGCCGTCTTAATATTTTCATAACCGTGATCGACCCCGATAACGACTGTATTGTTTGTATTTTTCATGATGTTTGTTTCCTTTCTGCCGACTAAGCGGCAATAAAAAATTCATTCAAAAATGTGAAAAGGCGGCCCGTGAGATCGTACTCACAGACCGTCCTTCTCGGCTTCTTATATGGTTTCGTTTTGCGTTTCGGCTGCGCGCTGGGCAGCCAATTCTTTGCGGCGCTGGTATTTCTTCCTGTACTTGGCACGCTTCTCGGCAAGTTTCTGTTCTTCCGGCGTTTCTTCCTGCACGATCTCCTGAACCGGGATCGGGAAGTTTCCAATGAAGTTCAGATAAATGTCGATCTTCTGCTCGCGCCTGCCGCGGGACTTGTCCGGCGCATGTACTTCGATCCGATCAATAAATTCGTTGATCATGGGTGTAGTCAGCACTGAGAAATCCGTGTACTTCTCAGCGAGAGCCAGGAACTTCTCAATGCGATCACTGTCCACCTCATAGGCATCCAACTCCTGTTGGCAACGGGCAATCCGCGCTGTCAAGTCCTTCTGTTCTTTTTCATATCCGGTAGAGAGTGCATCGTAGCGTTCCTCAGGCATTTTGCCAAGTGCATAGGTTTCATACAGCTTTTGAATCAGCACATCCAGTTCGGCATGACGCTTTTTCATAGAAGCCACTTGTCGCTTCGTCTCTTTCACAGCGCTTTTCTGGCGAAGCTCGGATTCTTCCCGGACGCGGGCGGCAAACTCTTCCTTGTTCTGAATCGCCCATGGGCAGATGGTTTGGAGCGTCAACAGAATCAATTCTCTTACGGCCGCCGTGGTAACATAGTGACTGCAGCATTTGTGTACTGAACGAGGCTGCGTACGGGAGTATGCTGCGCACTCATAATTATCTTGCAGTTTCTCGCCTTCGGATTTTGTCATGTACTTTGCACGATGGTTATACATCCTTTCGCCACAGTCCGCGCAATACATTAAGCCGGTCAAAGGATTGGCCTCTTTAGTGGTATCTGTTCTCCGCACAGTCTGCCGGAGCTTCTGCGCAAGCTCCCATGTCTCCTTATCGACGATGGCTTCATGTGTGTTCTCAAAGATCATCCACTCCTCCGGTGGCTTATAAATGATCTTCTTGCTTTTATAGGACTCTTTACTCGTTCTGAAATTGACCGTATGTCCCATATATTCCGGCTTGGACAGAATATCGCTGACAGTATGCCCGTACCACTCGTAAGGTGGGGAATCTCCGGGTAGTGTCCGCAGCCCTTTACGTGCCCAATATGGACCGGGAGCCTCAACTTTTTCTGCTGTAAGGATTTTAGCAATGGTGTACGGGCCATTGCCTTCAACAGCAAGTTGAAAAATACGGCGTACCGTGGGTGCTGCCTCTTCGTCGATAATCCAATGGTTCTTGTTCTCGGGATCTTTCAAATATCCGAATATGGCATTGCAGTTCGTGGGTAAGCCAGCCTTTCCCTTGGTTTGATAGGCGGCCTTGACCTTGCGGGATACATCACGCAGATACCATTCATTCATGATATTCAGGAATGGTGCAAATTCGTTGGTACTGGTGTCTTCGCTGTCAACATTGTTGGCGATGGCAATAAAATGAACCCCATGCTGCCGGAAAAGCACCTCGGTGTAAAAGCCGGTTTGCAGATAGTCGCGCCCGACACGGGACATATCCTTGACCAGCACCGTGCCAACAAGCCCGGCTTCAATATCTCCGATCAGACGTTTCCAGTCCGGGCGATCAAAATTGCCGCCGGACCATCCATCATCTGTATAGTGGACGATATTGGTGTAACCATGCTGTTCGGCATAGGATTCGAGGTAGCGTTTCTGGTTTACAATGGAGTTCGACTCGCCCGCGAGTTCATCGTCGCGGGACAGGCGCTCATAAAGCGCCGTTATTTTTTCTTCCGTCTGTCTGATAGCCATTTGGCTCTCCTTTCAGACTGGCGGCTCATTTGTGGCAATTGGAATTATACCACAATTTTCGTCAAAGTCTACTGTTTCGTTTCGGATTATATGCAATAGTTTATCCTCCATAGTTTGTTTGGCTTTAT
>Ga0247609_10007947_pt1 | contig 10029 bp, 9 predicted proteins | sample 172DNAGHGlowgp2_FD_193487 | JGI IMG/M metagenome (GOLD analysis project Ga0247609, IMG submission 193487) | Sheep rumen microbial communities from Palmerston North, Manawatu-Wanganui, New Zealand - 1728 DNA GHGlow gp2 | ecosystem: Host-associated > Mammals > Digestive system > Stomach > Rumen ...
GAGCGGGCAAGGCGAGAAAATTCGGAAACAATCAATTCATCGCCTTCACGCAAAAAATTCATCATCTCATCAAATTTAGGGCGATTAGAAGATTTGGAAGAAACTTTGTCGACGAAGAATTTCTCAACGTCGGCTTTTTGTTTTAATGCGACAATTTGGCGCTCCTCGTTTTGTTCAACGCTTGAGACGCGGACGTAACCAACACGCATAAAAAAATCACCTCCGGCAAAGTTTAACCTAAGTCGGAGGTTAAATCAATATAAGTCAAAGAATAAAGTTTCCAATTGTAAAAGGAAGTTAGGTTAAATAAAAATTAACAATGAGTCAAAAAGAGAAGAAGGGCTAAAGGAATGTAAAAGTAGGGTACACCCACGCTCGTGAATGTCGCCTTTTTGCCTTTGATTCCATTAAATGTCGGCTAATCGGAATAATCACATTGTTGACTTGCTCCGACCTTCCGCACATCAATGTTACCTTGAAATAGCTGTCGCAGTCGGTATCGTAACATTAGGATTAACGTCCAGATTTGAAAATTCTGCACAAGTGTAATGCTGATTACTTCGCCGTCATAGTGAAAATATTTTATCACACGCCAAAATTTGTGGCAGGGCTTCTGCGCGAAGAAGAGCTAAACGATATGAATTAGCAAAATAGCATTGACGCACTTACCGAGTCGATTGCTGGTTAGTACTGTAAAAATGCATTCACTTCTTTTTGCAATTTGTTAAGCGAATTGTTTAGCGGTTCGACGCCGTTTATGATTTTCAAAATTTCAGCGTCTGCGTACAACATTGCCGAATCGTAATTTTTAAACTTCGTCGGCATAATCGATTCATCCATTGACGCGCTTATATCTGCCGGCGTCATTGCATTATTTTCTGCTAAGTCCCATGAAAAAATTTCCTGCGCCTCTGAAGACATTATCACATCGCGCCGAACCGGCAAGGCTTGAGATTTTTTTAAAATAGTCTGCTGAATGATTTTATCGTAGCAAATGCTTTTAATCAGTTCCCAAGCCAAGTCGCTATTTTTCGTGCGTGAACTCATTCCGATTAACAGCGTGTTCAAAATCGAGATATTGCCGCCGGAAGGTCCAGCCGGCATTTTTATGCATTCCCATTCAAACGACGTGTATTTTTTTATGCGCCAAGGGTAAGGCTTGTAAGTTCGATATTCTGAAAAGGTGAACGGTCTGAAGGCTACCCGACCCATATCAAAATCTTTCGGATTGACTTCGTAGCCTTTATGAATATTGCGCAGTTCAATCATAAATTTAACGGTTTCTTCCATTCGCGAATCAGCAAAGTATGACGCCCGACCGTCCTCACGAAAAAATTTGACGCCGTTTGAAATTGCCGCGTGTTGCCAAGAGTAATCGTAATAGCCGAATTGGTCTATAATGCCGTCACCGTTCGTGTCACGAGTCACTTTGCGACAGATATCCAAAAAATCTTGCCACGTCCAATTATTTTTCGGCATCTCAATTCCTTCACGCGACAACAAGCTTTTATTCACAAACATAAAGGTTAAATTGCTTTCACAGGGCAAGGCGTAAGATTGATTTTCGTACTGCCCATATTGAAATGTTGCAGGGTAATAGACTTCCGGCGAAAAGTCCGCGTCATTTTCCATAAAGTCCGATAAATTCATCAGCGCACCTTTTGACGCGTACAAATTAAAATCTTCAGACAAAAGAAAAAAAATATCAGGCTCCGTGCCTTTTATGAATTGTTCGGCAAGCCACTCGGCATAATCTTCCTTCTTAATGCCGCTGATATACTTCACCTCAACGTTTGAATGTTGCTCTTCAAAATTTTTTATAACCTCGTCGATTATTGCGTAGGGTTCACCATGCGGCACGTCCCAATTACTTCCGGCAAAAATCCCTATGTACAAAACTTTCGGCTTGTTGTACTGAAAATAATTTATCGGCAGTAAAATCAGCAATGCTACGATTATTACTGTAAAAATTTTTCGCTGATTAGATTTGAACTCCATTGACTTTAATCCATTTTAACAGACAGACCTGTTTGCACTACCCAAATCGCAAGTTGAGTCCTGTCGCGAAGATTTAATTTTGAAAGTGCAGAGCTTAAGCCGTTTCGCACCGTACCTTCTGACAAAAATAATTTTTGCGCAATTTCTTTGTTGGAAAGCCCCTTGCCGACCCAATGCGCTATTTTCTTTTCGGTGAACGTCAATTCTTTCACGCCGTCCGCGTCAACTTCCATTGTGATATTTGCCTGCGCCATCTGATTGAAAAGCTTGACGACCGTTGTTATAATATTTTTGTTCAAAATTGAACTGCCAGCCATTACCGTATGAATAGCGGCAGTCAATTCTTGCACCGAGCAACCTTTCAACAAATAGCCGCTTGCGCCATATTTCAGCGCGTAGTAAACATACTCGTCATCATCAAACGTCGTCAAAATAATTATTTTCACGTCCGGATATTTCTCCTTGACATTCTTCGTGCAAAGTACGCCGTCAAGTTCAGGCATACGAATATCCATTAAAATTATGTCCGGTATATTTTTTCTGATGAGTTCCAAAACCTTGTGACCGTTTTCAGCCAAGCCGATAACTTCCATATCGGCATTCATATCAAGAATAATTTTCAGACTCTCGCGAATCAATTCTTGATCGTCAGCTATCAAAATTTTAATCATTCTCAATCACCACATTTCTAGGTTATGACCAGTTGTCAAAATTTACGTCGCGATTCAAGGGAATCATAGCCTCAACTATAAAGCCGGCGTCGCTCCAATAATGAATAGTGCCGTGCAAAAGTTTTAACCTCTCGCGCATATGCTTTAAGCCGAAACCTTGTTCAACATTATCGCAACCTTTGCCATTGTCGGCAATAACGACGACCAAATATTTTTCACTGCCGCCGATAGTAATTTTAACTTTGGTGGCGTGACCGTGCCGATAGGCATTTGTCAGACATTCTTGAATAACTCGGTAAATAACGTCTTCTTGATCCTGCCGCAAATTATCTGACCAGCTGAAAATGTCGAAGGTAATTTCCATTCCGGACGATTCGGAATAATCTTTAGTCATTTGCATAAGCGCTTCTTGAAAAGGTAATTTTTCCAAATCGTCAGGACGTAATTTTCTCACGGAGCGGCGAACGTCGATAATACCCTTTCGCGCAGTTTCACGAATCTTTTTCAGCTGAACTTTGGTAATTTCCGGCGCAACGTCAACCGTAATGATGCAAGCCTCAAGTCCGGCGGCAATGCCGGTAAGCGCGTGACCCAAAGTATCGTGAATTTCTCTTGCAAGCCGGTTTCTTTCACGCGTCTCGGCATTTTGAACCGCCTCAATGGCGTACGCGCGAAGGCGTTGGTTAGCCTCTTCAAGTTTTTCATTAAGCAGACGGATTCTTTCTTTCTCGTCGTGCTTATTTTTCACGACCATAACAAGGTAGTAAACAAAGATGATGATGTTGACAGACAGCAGGACATTTCTCAGTGCGAACAAAATTGCGCGGGTATCGGCGTTGTAGTATGAAACGTAGGATTCAAAGGAGATAACTTGATTTTGAAAAATCGCAATGTTGTAGTTGGCGATAAAGTAAAGCCCGATCATTGCAATAAGCAAGATGTACTCTTGGTGATGTCCTTCGTAACGGTACATTAAATCGGCGACAACCAGCAAAACAACGCCGTCATAAGACAGATTCAAACTGCGCAGGAGCGACATACAGACGACAATTTCAAGTATGAACAAGATATATCGCCAGTACAAAATTTTTTCGTCGATTTTTCTGTAAATGCGACCAACCGTGACTAAGGCGAAAAAAGAAATGGTGGTAGTGAAAATAATTTCTTCAGAAGATGCGGGAACAGCCGAGACATTTTCAAGAAAAGCCCGCGCCATCATAGATTGGTTGATTTTTTCTTGCGTAAAGCACATAAAAACGGCGAGAATAAAAATTACAAAGCCGTTGTACACGTAAAGCAATTTGTGCATTCCGGTGACGGTTTTTGAAATTTGCAAAATTAATCCCAGCCTTCTATGTTGCTTAAATCGATATTTTCATCGGACAGCAGTTTTGTCGGCAGTTGGATAATTTTTTCAACCGGCTTGCCGTCCAAAATTTTGTAAGCGGTTTCAGCGGCGATTCTGCCAATTTTTTTAGGTGATTGACCGGCGGTGGCAGTCATTCTGTGTGAATAAATCATTTCTTTAGTTTCGGGAACGCCGTCGACGCCGTAAACTTTGACCGCGTCCAAGAGATTCAGATTTTGAAGAGCGGCGATAGCGCCCATAGCGGCGGGATCATTCAGCGCCATGACAACGTTAATTTCAGGGAAATTTTTAATCATATTTTCCATAGCGGGCATAGCAAGTTCAAGCTGCCCCAAACATTCAGCTTCGGCGACAATTTCAAAATTCTGATTCTCAGCAATTTTATCGCGAAATCCTTGAATTCTGTCAATAGACGATCTGGCTTGCGAATGTTTAAGCAGAGCAATTTTGCCGCTTGAACTGTGACTCAATAAATGTTCAGCGCATTGAACGCCGGCAAGATAATTGTCAGAAACGACGGTGCAGACAACGTATTTGTCATCTTCAACATTGGTATCAATCGCAATGACAGGAATTTTCGCATCATAAGCCAACTTCAGCGCCGGTTCAATCTTTGTCCAATCTACGGGATTGATAAAAATCAGCTCAACGCCGTCATCAATCAGATATTGAATTTCTTCAATTTGTTTGTCGACGTTAAGCGCGGGATTTCTGGAAATTAAAATATCGTCGTGATTTTCAACGACGGTGCGAATTTCCTCGTCAATGACTTCATAGAAAGGATTGTTAAGCGTCATATAGACAGCGCCGAGCTTTCTGCGGTGTTCATTTTGCCGCGCTGAATAATCGGTATTTTTCAAGTGCCAAAACAACGGCATTATAACCATAATCAGTAAACAGATTATAATGCGCGACCAAGAAAAATTTCTCGACATTTTTCAGCACCTCTATGCATTGTATCATAAAGCAAAAGAACTCCGCTTAAAACAGAGTTCTTTTTTATTTTTTATGGGGATTATGGGATGAGTAAGGTTTATCTCTCCCAAAGGATATCTTAAGCGAAAAGACCGATAGCGTAGCCGACAATGCCAAGTGCGAAGAGACCGAGAATGACTACAAGCGGATTCATACCGCGTTTGAGCAAGTACATACAGGCAAATGTCATAAGCAACGGTACGATGCCAGGCATTAAGCTATCGAGGATAGATTGCAAGGTAGTGACAACGTGTTCACCAACGGCGTTATCGTATTCGGAAATGACAAGCGGCATATTGACAGTTGTCCACTTGGCAACGAGAGCGCCCATAACCAGCAAGCCGAGTACCGACGCGCCTTCAGTCAAGAAATGCATTTCGTTACCGCCGATATTTTCAACCAGTTCGGTACCTTTTTCATAGCCGTACTTAACGCCGTACCAGTGAGTTGCAAGGCGAATGGCATTGAAAGCTACGAAGAAAATCAACGGTCCAAGCAATGAACCGGTGAGCGCGATACCTGCGCCGAGTGCCGCCAAAACAGGACGAAGTGTGCCCCAGAAAATAGGATCGCCGACACCTGCCAAAGGTCCAATCAAGCCAACCTTGACGCCGGACAAAGTTGCCGGGCTGATATCTGCGCCGTTGGCTTTTTTCTCTTCCATAGCGCCAATAATGCCCATAATTGCCGCCGCCACAAAAGGTTGCGTGTTGAAGAATTCCAAGTGACGTTTCAACGCGGCTTTAAGTTCATTCGTATTGTCTTTGTAAACTCGCTTTAAAATCGGCATCATTGAGACGCAGAAACCTATAGCCTGCATGCGTTCAAAGTTGAAGGAGCCGAGCAGGAAATTGGATCTGACAAACGTCCAAAACAAATCATTTTTGGTAACTTTTTTTTCTTCCATAAAACTCACTCCTTCCCTACATTAACTCGGAGTCGTCAATATCGTCACCTTCGACGCCTCCGCCTCCGCCGGTTTTGGCGGCTTCCTCAATGGCAATGTCTTTCTGCATGCTCTTAATGTGGAAGTAAGCGCAAATAGCACCGATTGCGCCAAAGCCGATAAGGTTGACATCCGTGAAAACTGCGATTAAGAACCCGAAGAAGAAGTAGACCATTAATTTTTGCGCGTTCATAAGGTTGATAACCATTGCATAACCTACGACTACGATAAAGCCGCCGGCGACTTGCAAACCGCGCGTAATAACTTCGGGAATTGAGTTCAAAGCATTGTTGACCGTGTCGGTACCTGCCACAAGCGCAATAGCGACGGCGGGAAGTGCAACGCGCAGAGCTTGAAGAAGTAAACCTGCAACGTGGCAAAGTTCAATGCCGCGCATATTGCCTTCATCAGCGTATTTGTCAGCCAAATGCTGGAAGAAAACAGTTATGGTACGAACAAAGATTGTCAAAACTTGTCCGGCGGCGGCAAGCGGTACAGCGAGGGCAATACCCGCGCCGATACTCTGATGACCGACAATAACCAAAATTGCCGATACCACCGACGCAAGTGCCGCGTCCGGTGCCATTGCCGCGCCGACGTTCATCCAACCTAATGCCATCATTTCAAGCGTACCGCCCAAAATTACGCCCGTTGTAACGTCGCCTAAGACAAGCCCTGTTAAAGTACAGGCAATAATCGGACGGTGAAATTGTGCTTCGTCTAAAACAGATGCCATGCCGGTGATTGCTGCTACTATGAATAACAGAATCAGTTGCATTTCTGACATTTGAAAAGCACCTCTTTTCTACAACTTTTGAATTTTTAAGCGAGACCCTTTGCCTTAAGCGCGTCCATTGCGTCAACTTTCGGATCGTTGACAAGTTTGCGCATTTCAACTTCAATGCCCATTTCGACAAGCTCTTTGATAGCCGCAACGTCATCAGCATTAACAGCAACGGCTTGAGAAATCATGGTGTCGCCGTCTTTAAAGCATTTGCCGCCGAGATTAACCGACTTGAAAGGAATGCCGCCTTTGACTGCGCGAACAACGTCGCGAGGATTCGTGAAAAGGAAAAGCGTTTTGAAAGAATCGAACTTGGGATTTTTGTACGCCTCAACAGCCTTGTCAATGGAAATGACGTAGCCTTTGAGTCCGGGCGGTACGACTTGCAGGAGAAGTTTTTTGCGCAATTCATCTTTCGCGACTTCGTCACTGCAGCACATAATGCGGTTGCAGCCGGTAACTTTCGACCAAACTGTTGCAACTTGACCGTGAATCAAACGATCATCAATACGGCAAAAAGCAATTTCCATTTATAAAACTCCCTTCATAAAAACAAAAAATTTCTCTATTTGAAGAATCAAATATTCAATTTAAAGTTCGTCATCCTCATCAGATTCTGCATTCAAATCTTCATATGACGAAGAAACCGCGCCGTCTTTGCCCGCTTCGACTGCTTGTGCCATAAGTTCAGCGATATTTGCCGAGCCGTCGTCCATATCCTGCGCGGAAGACATTGCGATAAGCATTGGAAGGTTGACGCCGGTTACAATACCGTAGTTTTCATTTTGTGCAACGATTCTGCAAGCCGCATTATAAGGACTGCCGCCGCGCAGATCGTTCAAAAACAAAACACGATCGGGGTTGCCGAGTTCCTTTATCGCCTTTTCATACTTTGCAACAACGTCGTCCGGACCTTCACCCGGCACAAGCGTAACTGCTTTAAGATTTTCACGCTGACCGTAAATCATCTCGCAAGATTGCAAAATTCCGTTGGCAAATTCGCCGTGAGTACCAACAATAATTCCGAACATTCAACGCGCCTCCCATAACTAAAATTTGTATTTGTACGCCGTAAATTCTAGCAAACTCATTTTCTTTGTCATTGGAAAATTGTCATAACCTTTGTCACAAAATTTTCTGTTCAGTAACTTTTTTTGTGATATATGTAATATTTTGGGTAACAAAAAAGAGCCACTGAAAAGTGACTCAAGAAAGGAGATTAAGGAATTAGTTTATTTTAAGCCGGATTCATAAGGATAAAAGGCAACTTGATTCATTTTCAGCGTGCCTTCCGGTACGAAAACAATATCTTGCGAGCTTTCTCTCGGATAAATTCTGTTAGACAAAACAGCTTCGCCGTCATTCAAGAAGACTTCAACCGACGATTTATCCAAGAAAATTTGTATCTTCAAATTGGAAGTGGGCGTAATCTTTGCTTGACTCGTGCCGCCGGCGCCTTGACCGGATTTGTCACGGTTCACTGAAAAAATTCCAGTCGCATTATCGTACGACAGCACGGTTTCTTCAGTGGCCGAGCAACGCAATTTTATTTTGAAAGATTTACTCGTTGCCGTGTCCACGTTCAACAAGAGTTCGCCGACACTGCCGCGAATGTTGTTAAGCGACTGCGCTGAAGTCAACGTGCAATTCTGATAAGTCGTGCCTTGTCCGCGCAGGCTTTCCAATTCTTTGACAGGCGTTGAAATAATCTTGCCATTTTTAATATGAAGTTCACGCGGCACTGTCATCATACAAGCCCAGCCGTCGCCGGAAGTTTTCTCTACAATGTCAATGTCCCAAGTATCCATCCAACCAATCATCAAGCAACGTCCGTCCGGCGCCTGCATGACTTGCGGCGCATAAAAATCAAAGCCGTAGTCAAGCAGATCAAAACCGCCGTGCGAAAGTTTGCCGGCTTGATAATCCATTTTGCCGATTGTGTAAACGACCTTGTGCGCTTCCTTGCCGTTGTCATTCAACATTGGCGAAAGAATCAGTACGTCTTTGCCGTCCACTTCCGCGAAGTTCGGGCATTCCCACATAAAGCCTTCGTCGGCATTTTTACTTTTCGCCGCAATGCCTCTGTATGTCCAATTTTCCAAGTCCTTTGACTCGAAAAACATAATTTCACCCAAGCTGGGATTGTCTGTAGTTTTCGTGCCGACTATCAGATAATATTTGCCGCCATGCTCCCAAACTTTGGGATCGCGAAAATCAACTGCTGAAAAGTCATTGCCCTGCGGGACTCTGATTATGGGGTTTTTCTTTGACTTCTCAAAATGAATGCCGTCACTGCTTACGGCTAAAGCTTGCGTTTCATCGCGTTTACCGTTTTTAGTTTCATGGTGCGCAGTGTAAATCAGATAAAGTTTGCCGTCCTTTTCAATAGCACTGCCGCTGAAACATCCGCCGGTATAATCGACGTCATAAGGTTGGTCAGGCGCGAGTGCAACCGGTAAATGCCGCCAATGCGCCAAATCTTTGCTGACTACGTGTCCCCAGTGCATCGGACCCCATTGCGTATCGTAGGGATAATGTTGGTAGAAGAAATGATACTCGCCTCTGAAGAAAGAAAAGCCATTTGGATCGTTTACCCAACCATACGGCGCGGCAATGTGATAAACGGGATACCAGCGCGGATTGACTTCAGACTTGTGCGACTGAACGTAGTCAGTAGCCATTTCAACTGTAAATCGAGGCGTCCAAGCCGCACAAACATTCTGCGCAACGTCGCTGAAAGGCGTATACGTGCCGCCGCTGAAAATCATTAAAGCCGCCGTCATTCCAAGAAGTTTTTTCTTTAGACTCATACAAAATCCCCCCAATTTTCATTTGGTCAATTATACTATTAACGTTTTTCGCAATAAAGGAGAATTGTCACTTTTCTTCAATGCGTTGGTGAATTTTGTCATTCAATAATTTTATGTTGTTGCGAACTAATCGAGATTTTCACCGTTGCTTGCAATAACTTTTTTGTACCAGAAGAAAGAATCTTTGCGGCTACGCGAGAAATCGCCGGTGCCGTCGTCGTGCCGATTGACATAGATAAAGCCGTAGCGTTTGGCGTATTGTCCGGTACCTGCGCTTACCAAGTCAATCGGTCCCCACGTCGTGTAGCCGATAAGCGGCACGCCGTCTTCTACCGCCTCACGCATTGCGCGAATATGCTCGCGGAAATAACTTATGCGGTAGTCGTCGTGAATTGCGCCGTCAGCTTCAACCTTGTCAACCGCGCCGAATCCATTTTCAACAATCATAATCGGCGTGTCGGGATAACGTGACGCCA
>Ga0247609_10007949_pt1 | contig 10026 bp, 7 predicted proteins | sample 172DNAGHGlowgp2_FD_193487 | JGI IMG/M metagenome (GOLD analysis project Ga0247609, IMG submission 193487) | Sheep rumen microbial communities from Palmerston North, Manawatu-Wanganui, New Zealand - 1728 DNA GHGlow gp2 | ecosystem: Host-associated > Mammals > Digestive system > Stomach > Rumen ...
TTGTTCATGGCTTTAGGGGTCACGTTCTTGAGCTGGCTTATGTATTCTATCATGTAGTGACGTATGTCGTGCTCTGAATAGGAGATGGTGCGGCGGTCAATCTCTTCTTTCGACAAACCGGCTCCTTTGGTCAACAGTTCACCGCCGCCGTTGGCTCTATAGGCGGTCATGGCCACGCGGTAGGTCTTTTCATAACTGAACGGACTGCCGTCACTCATGCTGCGGATGCTGATCTTGCTTCCGGCGGGATGGCTCACGTCTACGTCATAGCAGATGCCGGCGGCGGAGTCGAAGTTGAAAAGGAAATTCTTGAAACCCATTTTCGACGGGTTGTTCTTCATCGGACTCAGCAGAAGCAACGGGTCGGATGCACTGTGCATCTGGGCGGTCCACGAGGCGTAACTCATCTCAAGATAGTTCTCTATCTCTTTGCCGGTTAATTCAAGGATATAGAGGTTGTCTTCAAAACGATACAGGTTGAACACATCGCTGATACGAACCTCGCCGGCTTCTATGCATGCGTTGAAGAAAAACGGGGCTACAAAACTGATGTCTGCGCCACTCACTTTCAACTGAAGGCCATGGATGAAGTCAATATATGCAGATGAACCGAAATATGCGTCGGACACATTCACCCCCTCGAGAAAACGGCCGATCTTCTTCGAAGCGAATTTCTTTACTGACAAAAACTCGTCCTTGAAATGACGCTTGAATTCGCTGCAGTGGGCATTATGCAATTTGCCTATGTAATACAGTTGGCTGCTTATGTCATGCTTCAACACCTTGCCGTCGGAGTCAACGGAGAATTTGATGCGGATCTCTGCGATGGAATGGGCATAACTGCCGGAATTCACGCATAACACGCTTTTTCCGGATGGACTCTCAATCTCCTCCATGTTGCTGGAGTGGTCATGACCGTAAAACACAAGGTCGAAACCGTCTACGTTGCTCACCGTCTCACGAACGGCATTCTCGCGGTAGTCGTCGGTCACAATTCCCTCGTCCATGCCCGAATGGAAAAGGCCAATGATGAAGTCGGGCTCTTCGTGCTCCTTTACGTATTTCACCCAGTAACGGGAACTTTCAACTATGTCGTTGAACTGCAGGTCTGCCCACACTCTGTGGGGAATCCAATGGGGAACGGCAGGGCTGGTGAAACCGATCACGGCGATTTTTATGCCGCTGCGAACCAATATGGTGTAGGGCTCGAAATAGGGCTGACCGGTGGAAAGACTGATTACATTGGCACCCAATATCGGGAAGTTGCAACCGTCAACAAACGAGTCAAACAACTCATGGCCGCACTCTATGTCGTGGTTGCCTATCACGCCTACGTCATAACCGATGAAATTGCACATGTCGCTCACCTTGTGACGCTCACGACGGTCAACGAAATTGAAATAATATGCGGTGGGCTCGCCTTGAAGGATGTCGCCGCCGTCTATCAATATCGTACTTCCTGACAAACGGCGGACCTGCTGAGCCACAAAGCCGTGTACGCGCTGAAGGCTGCCCTTGCCCCAACAGTTATGACGAAAATCATAAGGGAAATAATTGCCGTGGATGTCGGTCGTGAATAATATGTTGACTTTGCGGTTTTCCATTTTTATACTGTTTATTATGCAAAATTACACATTTTTTGTCGCTTTTACATCATCTTTTCCCTTTTTTTTATCCTTTTACTTTTTCACTTCAAATGATTTGACTATATTCGCAAATACATTCACAAATCGGATGATAATCATCAAAATTGCAATTATTATGAAAAAATCTACTGTTTTATGTATGGCTTTTGCTGCCATCGCTTTTTTTGCCTGTGACGAAAAAAAACAGGATAAGGCTGACGCTACCGACACTGCCAAAACTGAGGCTCCGGTTGATTCGAATATGCAAATAACCGACTCTCTGAAAAATGACTCGTCTGCAGATATGACTGCGGAACAAAACACAGAAAACCAAACTGATGCCCAATCGAACCAAAATCCGCAAGCTGCCGGGCAGAACGCTAATAAGGGACCGCTGCCGGAACTGAAAAAAGCGGTGGAGGAGTATGAGAAAAAATTGGAAAACGCTAAGTCTATGAAGGAGGTCATGGCGTTAGGACAGGATATGGCATTTAAAATAGCGGAACTGCAAAGCAAATATCCTGACTATCAGCCAACACCTGAAGAAGAGGCGGAAAATACGGCACTGCAGGAAAGATATCATAATGCTGCTATGAAGGCATCACAAAAATATGCTTCCGAATTTAAAGAAAGTATGATGAAATAACTATACAGAGAATCATATAGCGAGTATTAACCATCTAAATTTTTTATGACATGAAAAAACTTACTGTTTTATGCTTGGCTATTGCCGCTGTTTTATTATTTGCCTGCAAAGCGAAAAAGGAAGGACCTGTAGCTGAGTTAAGAGATATTGTGGAACAATATACCGGCAAACTCGAGAAGGCTAATTCCGCAGAGGAAATTGAGGCACTCGGAGAGGAGATGGAAGAGACTATGTCTAAAATGGAAGAGAAATATCCTGACTTCAAGCCAACTCCGGAAGAGGAAAAGGAAATAAAGGAAATCATGGAGAAGGGACAGAAAGTGGCAATGGAAGCTGCTCAAAGATATATCGAAGATGTGAAAAACAAATTAAGTGAGTGAATGGAATGAATGGGGAAATCTGTTGCGATTTGTTAAAATAGTTTTATTTTAACCGCTAAATCAAAATTGTTACTTTAAAATTGTTAATTATTCGATTTTTTTTGACAAAAAATTTTTTGATTAGTTTTTTTGATTTACCTTTGCACTCGATTTCATTCATTTATTTGTTTAACTTTAAAATTTGAGAGAAAAATGAAAAAGATTTTATTGGTAGCACTCGTTGCTGTATTCGCAATTTCTTGTTCTAAGAGCCCAGTTGATCAGGCTTTGAAACTTATCGAGGAAACTCAGGCTAAGGTTGAGAAGGTTACTTCTGCTGAAGAACTTCAGAAGATTGGTGATGAATTCCAGACTAAGCTTGCTGAACTCACTAAGGACATGAAACCTGAAGATATGGCTAAGGTTGAAGAAGCTATTGCTAAGATGGACGAAGCTACTAAGGACATCACTTCTAAGTTCGAAGAAGCTGAAGAGCCAGCTGAAGAGCCAGCTGCAGATCCAGCTGTTGAACCAGCTGCAGATCCAGCTGCTGAACCAGCTACTGAACCAGCTGCAGATCCAGCTGCTAAACCAGCTACTGAACCAGCTGCTGAACCAGCTGCAGAACCAGCTGCAGAACCAGCTGCAGAACCAGCTAAGTAATTAGTGACTATTTGAAGATTTAAAAGATGGGACACTCGTTTGTGCCCCATCTTTTTTGTGTTCATAACTGCCGGTCAAACCAGTGCTTTATAGATGTTCATAACTTCCATAATCGGTTGCCTGAAACGAATGAAAAAGGGCTTTCGGTTAGTTAAAACACATTCAACGTTTTCCTTGATATCCACAAATGATTATAACTCTGATTCACAATTTACTAAATCAGCCGCTTTCGTTTGTGAATGTGCGTTTTACACCGAATAGAGTTAGCGAATATATTATATGAAAAAGTTAATAATTCCTAATTTTAAAATTGTTCTTTTAACACCACTGTAAATGCTAATCGGCTACATATAAACTACTTGTAAAGTTATCAACATTTATGTGCGTTACGCCTGTTCATAACTTTTGCTGTTTAGTTATTGTTTTTCTTCTTTTTTATGTTACCTTTGCATTAGAATTCAAGTGAAAAGCTTGGAGGAAATTACCAATAGAACCATGAAGTTGTACAGTCCTTTGTTCAAATCCGTATTTTTGGCATTGATCACAACTATCTGTTTTTCCGCTTGTAACAACGAGAAACAGACGGTTGTTGATGAGTCTTTAAGGCTCATCGACAAGGCTACGGTGCAGATGCAAGACCTTAACGAACTTCAGGTAAAACACTTGAAAACCATACCGATGAACTTGCAGGATTCTCTCGCATTGCTGCAAAACAGACATCCCGATGTTGTGCTTTCTGAAGAAGACAACAAACAGATTCAGTCGGCCATGGCAAAATTTACTGAAGCGCAGGAAAACGCCATAAAGGTGTGCGCCGGAAGAATGGACCAGCTGCAGCAGTCCATCGCTAACCTCAATGGAGGAGGCGACATCATACAAGACAGTGTGGTCAAGCCTGACGACTCATATTCTTATGCTACATTCTTCTGATGAACTTAAAGACGGAGAAACTTTTTCTTCGTCTCTTTTTTATTAGTCTTATTATTGCTACTATGAAAATGAGGTCTTTTTTACTATTGGCGATTGTATCGCTTTTTTTTATTGCCTGCGGAAACGATAAAGATGTGGAGGCTAAATTCCTCAAAGAAATAAACAGGGGCATACAACAGCTCAAAAAAGCCAAGTCTGCTGGCGATATCACGATTGCAGAAGACATTCTGGATAATGCATACGAAATTGAAGGTGTAAATGACCTGGACGAAACGGGGGAAGTGGAAAAAGCGCTTGACGAATTTGACGACGAACTGGAAAAAGCTCAAGAACGGGTCTTGGACAGCTTGCAGACGGAATTGTTTAAAGATCCGGACCTCGAACCCGACACAATCAAAATTGAATAATTAGCCCTCATATGCGTATATATAATCGACACTTCGTGGCAAAAAACCGCGAAGTGTTGTTTTTTTCATCGATTTGTTGGAAATACAGGAAAAATAAAGTATTTTTGCATTTAGTACTATGAAATAGAAGATTATAACTTAAAAATGATATGAAGAATAGTTTTCTTGTGCTTTTTGTGGCGGCGTTCTGCTGCATGCTGCCCTTTGCCGTGCAGGCGGTGAACCTTAAAGACTGCGATATCGTAGTGGAGAATAACGAACCGCAACTGGTGAGAAAAGCGGCTGGCTTGTTCTCGCAGGACATAGAGAGGGTGACGGATGTGCGACCTCGGGTGGTTGCTTCTCTCAATAACAGAAACAATGTGGTACTCACCACTGCTGAAAACCGCGAACTCCTTGAAAGGGTGGGGGTGGATGCCTCCGACATTCGCGGCGCATGGGAACGGTTTAAAATCGTGACCAAAGGCAAACGGCTTGTCATTGTGGGAAGCGACCCGAGGGGATTGGCATACGGCGTGTTCCATATAAGTGAGCGAATCGGGGTGAACCCATGGTATTGGTGGGCGGATGTGCCGGTGAAGAAACTGGACAACCTGAACTATAAAGAGCAGTTCACGTCGAATTCGCCGTCTGTGAAATATAGGGGCATTTTCCTCAACGATGAAGACTGGGGAATCAAGCCATGGGCGGCAACTAACTTCGAAAAGGAACTCAACGACATAGGTCCCAGGACATACGGACAGATTTGTGAGTTGCTGTTGAGACTGAAAGCCAATATGATTGCTCCGGCTATGCATAGCTGCACCGGAGCGTTCTATTCGCATCCCGAGAGTAAGGTGGTATGCGACTCTTTCGGAATCGTCATCACCACCTCGCATTGTGAACCTTTGCTCATCAATACCGCTGCAAAGACCGACTGGGACTTGGGCCGGGACGGCGACTGGAACTACAAGACCAATCCGCAGAAGATGATTGAACGATGGAACGAACGGCTGGCGGATGCGGCGTGTTACGAGAATATTTATACTACTGCCATGCGGGGACTCCACGATGCGGGACTGAGAGGTAATCTGCCGATGGAGGAACGGGTGCCGCTCATAGGACAACTGATCAAAGACCAACGCCAACTGCTTGAAAACCACATAGGCAAACCGGCCACACAGATTCCACAGATTTTCGTGCCTTATAAGGAGACTATGGACATATATGAGAACGGACTGGATGTGCCGGAAGATATCACACTCGTGTGGGTAGACGACAACTATGGGTATATGAAACGAGTGAGCAACCCGCAGGAACAGAAACGTAGCGGACATGCGGGCGTTTATTACCATATCTCATACTTGGGAGCACCACACGACTACCTCTGGATATATTCCACACCGCCCGTGCTCATGTATGAAGAACTGAAGAAATCTTACGACACCGGCGCAGACCGATATTGGCTGGTAAATGTGGGTGACATAAAGCCGGGAGAACTGGGAATTCAGGTGTTCCTGGATATGGCATGGGATATCAACGCATTCAACTATGACAACGTGAACAAACGGCAGGCGGAATTCCTCGCCTCTTGTTTCGGAAAAAACAAACAAAAACAGTTCCAACAGCTGATTGACGAATATCTAAGACTTGCTTGGAGAAGAAAACCGGAATACATGGGGTTCGAACGTGAATGGGACGGACCGCAACATACAGGGCTGAAGTCTACAGACTTCTCTTTCCAAACAGGAGAAGCGCAACAGCGTCTGGCGGATTATCAGGCTATCAGCGACTTGGCTGAACAGTTGTCAGACGGCTCTGCGGCATTCTTCGAACTGGTGCAACACCCGGTGCAGGGGGCATATCAGATGAACAGAAAATTCCTCATGGCTCAACTATGCAGGGAACTGTTTGATGCCGGAAATTTGGCGGAAGCGAAATGGGCGGCACAACAGATGGAGGAAGCATACGACAGCATCAACACTCTTAACCGAAGATATAACGAACTGCTCGGTGGAAAATGGAGGGGGATGATGACGCTGCCGCCAGGACTGAACGCTCTGTATCAGAATAAGCCGGAAGTGCCGCAAATCAACTCGTCCACAATTAAACCTGTGGACTTGACTCCTAATATGGTCAACGACAATGGATTTGTTCTCGACATAGCTAATTTCAAAACCAAATCTCCAGACGCACGGCTGGTGGACGGATTGGGATATGAATGGAAAGTGATACAGCTCGGTGAACCAACGCAGTTGACGAGCTCGGCATTTGTGGAATATTCTTTCCCGGCAATACAAACCGACTCGGTCTCTGTCACAATCCATACCGTTCCTTTCTGGCCTATTTATAAGGGAAGAAGCAACAGGGTGGCAATCTCTGTCGACGGAGGCGAACAGCAGGTGTTTGAAAATAGGTTCAGGGAATATTCGGTTAATTGGAAGGACCAGGTGCTGATTAACGGGGTGTCTGACTCTTTCTCCTTCTGCATCAACCAGAAAGCCAACCGCCATACTCTCAGAATCCAGGCTGTGGATGCGGGACAGATGATTCAACGGATACTTGTGAAACCTATGGATATGCAGTAACTAAATCCGGATGCTTTAAACTTGTTTCACGCCATTCTTTTTTATGCCTCTATGTGCTTTTTGTGATGCCAATTGTTAATTACAAGTTTGCAATTTGTGGAAAAAAAACAATTACTCATGTCTTAACCCTTTTTGTGCTAAGATTTTGAACGTATTTTTTGTTTGTTTTGCAGAAATGTAGTAATTTTGCAAATAATTATGTCTTATAATCAATAAATATATCCTGTTGCTATGGCTAATGACGCTGTTAATGCTGAACCGGTAAAGAAAGAGTATAAAAGTGACTACCATGTCGAAGAAGAACAAGGGTCGGGATTTGACCTGAGAGTTATCTGGGGATTGATTCTCAGATATAAATACTTCTTGGCAATATCAATTGCTGTTTGTTTGGCATTGGCTTATTTGTATCTGCACTACAACACTGTAGATGTATATTCCACGTATGCCAAAATGCTTATCAAAGACCCGGAGAGGAAAACATATTATGCTTCCAACTCTATCATATCAACTCTTAGTGATATGGGTAGAAGAAACTTCTCTAACGGTTTTGATAACGAAATCGAGGTGCTCAAGACGAAGACTATCAACAGCAAGGTGGTAAGAGACTTGAAATTCTATACATCTTATGCGATTGAAGGTAAAATCAAGGACGTTGAAATTTATGCTAAGGAAGCGCCGTATAACGTCGATTTCGACAACTCACAGCTTGACTCTCTAAAGTATACCATCAACATCGACATGACAAACAAGGGAAATGGTATACATGCATACATCTCTTATGTCAAGAACGGCACCGTTTTCGAAATCAACAAGGACATAAACATGTTCCCGGCTATCGTACACACCAAAATCGGCGATGTATATATCATGCAGAATGCAAACTATAAAAGAAGCAGCGGGGCATACGACCTGAATAAGAAACTGATGGCCAAAATCAGACCGTTGGACGACGTCGCAACAGCTTACACCGCTTCTATTCAAGTCACACCGTCATCGGACATGACGACTATTGCCGTACTGAAAATGAACGACAATATTCCGGCAAGGTCAAGAGACTACCTCATGCATCTGGCTAAAGTCTACAACGACGAGGCCGACCAGGATTACAACCAGGAAGCAACCAGAACGGCGAACTTCATCGATGAGCGTCTCAGCCTCATTTCCAAGGAACTCAATCTCTCGGAAACTCAGTTGCAGGAATTCAAACGACAGGCGGGAATCGTAAACTATGAACTCGACGTGCAGACAAATGTCGCTCAGAAAACAAAATATGAAAGTGCTCTCGTTGATGTGGAAACTCAAATCAGCCTCCTCGAGCATCTGAACGACTATGTGAAAAACAAGAACAACTATCTCAAGACTCTGCCTACAAACGTGGGATTTAAGGACGAACAACTTAACAACCTTATCGCCACATACAACTCTGCTGTAAGGGAGAGAGACAGACTGCTCGAAACGGCAACTCCGAACTCCCCAATCGTCATGCAGAAGACGGAACAGCTCTCAACTATGTATGAAAACATAGCTTCTTCACTCGTCAGCGCCAGGTCACAACTCGATATCCAAAAAAACGATCTCGAAGAACAGTTCGGCATTTACGACAACAAGTCGAAAGAGGTGCCTAAGACAGAGAGGGAACTCGGTGACATCAGCAGACAGCAGGAAGTGAAAGCGGGACTTTATCTCATGCTCCTTCAGAAACGTGAGGAAAACGCCATAGCACTCGCATCTTCCGCTTATAAGGGAAAAATGATTGAGGAACCGATTACAAACAACGTGCCCGTTTCACCTGTGAAGAGAAACTTCTACATTGTTGCGCTTATCATCGGTATCATCATTCCGTTTATTTACCACTACATCAGAGAACTCTTCAGGTACCGCATCGAAAACATGGAAGACCTCGAAAAGGTTACCAACTTGCCTGTCATCGGTATGATTCCGTTTGTGAAAGCTTTGACACAGGGTGACCGAACGATAGTGGTGCAGGAAAATAAGAACTCGGTGATGGTCGAAGTATACAGAACCATCCGTTCGAACTTGCCGTTCATATTGGAAAACGGAAAGAACGTGATCCTCTTCACGTCATCCACTTCGGGTGAAGGTAAAACATCGGTGGCGTCTAACCTTGCGGCTTCTATCGCGTTCGTCGGAAAAAGAGTGGTGGTGGTAGGTCTCGATATCCGTAAACCAAGGTTGGCCGGACTGTTCGACCTGCTCGACACGGAAAAGGGTATTTCAAACTTCCTTTCTCACGACCCTGACGATGTGGAATATATCGATACTCTCATTCAAAAGTCAGGAATCAGTGACAATCTGGATATCCTACCGGCTGGTCCTATTCCTCCTAACCCGTCAGAAATCCTGGAACGTCCTAACCTCGGCATCTGTATCGATTACCTGAAAAAGAATTACGATTATGTCATTCTCGATACCGCACCTATCGGTCTTGTGGCTGATACGCTTTCTATTGCGAAATATGCAGATATCACTCTCTATGTTGTTCGTGCAAACTATACTCTGAAAGCCGACGCGGACCTTTTCAACGACTTGGCTGAAGACAACAGACTGCCTAAGATGAATATCATCTTCAACGCTGTCAGACTCGAATCTGCTGGTGGATACGGCAGATATGGAAGTTATGGAAGATACGGCAGATATGGACGCTACGGCAAATATGGCAGATATGGTGGATATCGCAACAAGAAGTCATATGGTTCTGGCTACGGCGGCTACGGCGGTTACGGCGGTTATGGTGGCTACGGCGGTTATGGCGGCTACGGCGGTTATGGTGGCTACGGCGGTTATGGCGGTTACGGCGGTTATGGCGGC
>Ga0247609_10007951_pt1 | contig 10024 bp, 6 predicted proteins | sample 172DNAGHGlowgp2_FD_193487 | JGI IMG/M metagenome (GOLD analysis project Ga0247609, IMG submission 193487) | Sheep rumen microbial communities from Palmerston North, Manawatu-Wanganui, New Zealand - 1728 DNA GHGlow gp2 | ecosystem: Host-associated > Mammals > Digestive system > Stomach > Rumen ...
CGCGTGCATACTCAAGACCGCAACGCCGCTGTCGATAACTTCCATGCCGTATTTCGCCATCATGTAAGCGATTGTGCCGCCGCCGCCCAAGTCAACCTTGCCCAGTTCGCTAAATTGATAATGGACGTTGTGTTTGTCGAGAATCGCACGAAGCTTGCCGACATATTCGGCGTTGGCGTCGCTGGAACCGCTCTTGCCACGCGAACCCGTGAACTTATTAAACACCATGCCTTTGCCCAGATAAGCGACGTTGCGTTTTTCAAAGGCGGAAGCGTAAAGCGGATCAAATGCGCTGGCAACATCGGAACTTAACATAAAAGAATTTCTAAGGGCGCGGCGCACGGCAAGTTCGCTGTATTGTCCGCAAGCGTTCAAAAGTTCAGCTAACGTATTCTCAAGGAAAAATGACTGCATACCCGTTGCGCCGTAACTACCAATCTCTTCCTTGTCGACCAAAAGACAACAGGCGGTCTTGCCCAAAATTTGATTGCCCGCCTCCAACATTGCAACCAGCGACGTATACGAGCAAACGCGGTCGTCCTGCCCGTAGCCAAGCACCATACTTTTATCAAAGCCCAAATCACGCGCCTTGCCCGCCGGTACCAGCGCAAGCTCTGCCGAAAGAAAATCTTCTTCCTCAATGTCGTACTTGTCTTTTAAAAGTTTCAGCACGCTCTTTTTAACCGACTCCTTATCATTTTCCTTAAGCGGATAATTGCCAACCAGAATATCCAGCTTTTCGCCCTCGATAACTTTATCGGCGGTCTTTTTTAATTGCTCCTGCGACAGGTGAATCAGCAAATCCGTTACGCAAAAAACCGGGTCGTATTCGTCCTCGCCAATAACAATTTCGATAACGCGCCCGTCCTTTTTGACAACCACGCCATGCATCGCCAGCGGCAACGTTACCCACTGATATTTTTTTATGCCGCCGTAATAATGCGTGTCGAGATAAGCAAGCCCGCCTTCTTCATAAAGCGGATTTTGCTTAAGATCAAGGCGACAAGTGTCAATATGTGCGCCCAAAATTTTTAAACCATTTTCCAGCGGCTCCGTCCCGATTTGAAACAGCGCGACGGTTTTTTTCATACAGACCGAATAAACTTTATCGCCTACCTTGAGCCGAATATTATTTTTAATCACGTCGTCAAGATTTTTATAACCTGCCGCACGCGCCTGCTTAACCGCCTCAATGACGCTTTCGCGCTCCGTTTTGCAACGGCTTATGAAGTCGATATAATCCGCCGCCAAATTTTTCATAGCAAGCTTATCGCCCTCGCTGTATTCGCTCCAGATTGAAAATTTTTTGTCTTGTTCTTCAGACATTTTGCGTTTCTCCTTTTCGGATTGAATTTTTTTCCACTCGCGCAATTTCTCTCTTAACGTCGAGACCTGCGCGGCAAGTGAATCTTTATAATCCATTGATACCCCCGATAATTTTTAAAAATTCTTCTGCGGATTCGGCGCGGTTGAATTGATTCCTAAGCTCCGCGCCGCCCGTCAAGCCCTTCGTGTACCAAGCGGCATGAGCGCGCATTTCGCGGACGCCAACACGTTCGCCCTTGTAAAAAATAATTTTCTCAAGGTGACGGCGCATAACGGCGGCGCGTTCGGCGATTGTCGGCGGCGGAAGTTTTTCGCCCGTCAAAAAATATTTCAGCAAGCGATTGATAATAAACGGATTGCCCTGCGCGGCTCTTCCAACCATCACGCCGTTAGCTTTGGTTATGTCAAGAATTTTATCCAGCGAATCAAAATCGCGAATGTCGCCGTTGGCAATGACGGGAATTTTTATGGCGGCTTTGACGCGGGCAATTTCCTCCCAATTCGCCGCGCCCGAATAAAATTGCTCACGCGTCCTGCCGTGCACCGCGATAAAATCAACGCCTGCACTTTCAGCGTACCTTGCAACTTCGACGGCGTTAATATTTTCTGCGTCATAACCAAGCCGAATCTTGACGCTGACAGGAAGTTTAACAGATTTTTTGACGCTTGACAAAATTTTTTCGAGCAACGGCGGATTTTTCATTAGGGCGGAACCTTCGCCGTTCTTGACAATTTTTGGCGCGGGACAACCCGCATTAAAATCAATGACGGCAGCCGAGCCGATTTTTTCGACATAAGCCGCCGCCTCCGCGCAGATTTTTGGTTCAGACCCGAAAATTTGAATTGCAACGGGTCGATCCGCCGCGACAGTTTCGAGCATTGCCAGCGTCTTTTCGTTACGATAGTGAACGCCCGCCGCGCTCACCATTTCTGAGAACATCAGCAAATTTTTTCGGGCGAAGTCGTCGCCGATAAGTTCCCTTACCAAAATTCTAAACGCCGTATCAGTCACGCCTGCCATTGGCGCAAGAAATATCGGTGTCTTAAAAATTTCCGCCGTCGTCATTGTGAATTCCGCTCGTGTAAAACTCTTAAGCCCGTCAATGTCAGGAAGTGATCGATTTTGTCAATGGTCTTTGATTCTTTGTGAATCATCTTGGCAAGTCCGCCCGTCGCGATAACTTTTGCTTTCCAATTCGCGCCCATTTCCGCCCGAATCTTTTCGACAATCGTATCAATCTGCCCAACGTAACCGTAAATTATTCCCGACTGCATACAAGCCGTTGTGTTGTGCCCGATAACATTTTTGGGCGGTATAAGTTCAATGCGCGGAAGTTTCGCCGTAGAACTGAAAAGCGATTCGGCACTTGCGACGATACCAGGCGCGATAACGCCGCCCAGAAAATCGCCCGTCTCAGATACAACGTCAAAGGTCGTCGCCGTGCCAATGTCAATCACAATCAAAGGTCCGCCGTATTGTTCAAACGCACCGATAACATTTACAATCCTATCCGCGCCTATCGCCCGCAAATTTTCGTAGTTAATCTTAATGCCAGTCTTGATTCCAGGTCCGACAATCAGCGGGCGAATTTTAAAATATCGTTCGCACATTTTAGTTAGCGGCACAACCATCGGCGGCACAACGGAAGAAATAATTATGTCCTTAACGTCAGAAATTTTCACGCCTTGATAACGAAAAAGGTCGTTAATCAACATGCCGTATTCATCGCCGGTTTTTTGCCTGTCCGTCGAAATGCGCCAATGTTTCATCAAATTTTTTCCGCTGTACGTTCCCATAACGATATTGCTGTTGCCAATGTCAATCACTAAAAGCAAAAGTTTCACTCCCTAAAAGCTATTAAAATTCTTCGTAAATGGTCTAGGTCTGAAAAATCTTTCCAAAATTCATTTTCGCGCATAAAGTTCATTGTTTGCGAAATTATTTGTATCGACAACTCGCGCAAGTCTTTAACGGCGGGATAAGGTAAAATTAAAAGATTCGGCAACTCGCTTATCAAAAGTCTCACGTCCGCCAAATTCATTCCGTCAAGCGATTCCAGAATTGCTCCAAGCGACGCTTCTTCTAAAAAATTTTCCTGCAGATAATTAGCGGCGGCGCGGCAAGTCAAAGCTGTTTCCAAAGAAAAATTTTCCGCGAAAAGATTTTCTATCACGGCGTCTTTCAGACGGGCGCGACGGTGCGGCTCATCTTCAAGATAAATTTTTTCTTCGCGGGCGGCACGATATTTTAAAATGCTGTCGTCGAAAATCTCGTTGCGGTCGTACATTTCAAACCACGAAGAATCAATACAATTCGCGCCCTTATCGGCAAGCTCTTTTGCAATGCCGCCTTTATCGGGGCGACCTTTGATAATCTTTTGTAAATGTTCTTCGCGGCTCTTAACGTTGTAATGATTGACGACAATTTTATTTGCCGTGACAGGCTCGTTACAATAGGAAGGAACAACGCCGCCAATTTCATTTACAGAATAGTTGCCTTCAAAATAAACTGGGAAATGCCCGCTACTAAAAAGATAAATTTTGCGCGGGTTGGCGATCGTTTTAACTTGTGCATTTCCTCCAGGAATGGTTCTGTGCGGAATGGGAACGACCCAATCAAAAGGAGCGCGGCGCGTAAATCTTTCCAATACGCCGCGTGAATAATCAGCTTTATCTTCTCCGTTGGAGCCGAACAGTTGCCAATTTATCGCCAAGCCTGAAGCGTCAGGGAAATCTTTTAGAATTTTATCCACAGTCTCGGTTATAGAATCGCTTGTATCTTTTGGGAAAATAAATTCATCCAAATCGACAAAGGCAATATATCTACTGTGAAATTTATAATCCCGAACGGCAAAATTATATGCGGCGTATTGAGCGGAGCCGCCCGGAAAATGTTCACTGGTAACTAAGCCCGCCGCCACATACGGCGCGATAATTTCGCTGTAATCGTCGGTTGAATCATTATCATAAAGATAAAAATGATCAACGCCCGCTAAAAGGTGATAATCTAGCCACTCTTTTAAATAATGCCCCTCGTTTTTCAGTATAGCAACAATCGCTAAATCGTGCAGAAATAAATTCTTGTCCACAGATTTAAAATCCTCTCTTTACTTTTTCCCGCGTAGTCTTTCTTCAATCAAAGCTAAACCCTCTTCAGTAATGACAGGCTTTTTTATACAACCTGCCGCCGAAGACTTTTCTATTTCCTCTAAAGTTGCCGCGTTGCGCGTATCCGTCATAATTATCACGGGAATATTTTTCAATCTGTCATTATTTTTAACTAGCGACAAAAATTTAATTCCGTCTATGAAAGGCATATCCAAGCTTACAAGAATTAAATCTGCTCCCTTATTCTCCAAAACTTTCATGCCCTCAACAGCACTTTGCGCCGTCGTCAATTCGCAAGGAAATCTGTTTTTAATTGATTCTTTCTCTTGCCGTAAATCAAAAATATCATCGTCGATAAGCAGAATATTAAATTTTGTGTTTGATTGACCTTTTGCGATTGATTTATTTTCTTTTCTGTCGCCGAGAAGTTTATTTACGCGCTCAATAATATCTTTCGGCTCACAAGGTTTAGCAATGTAATCTTGAACACCAAGCGAAAAAATTTCTGTAACGAGTTCGCGCCGCGTTGAACCAGACATTATAAAAACGGGAATATCTTCAAATCTGCTGTCTCTGCGAATTCTGCGCAACATGTCAAGCCCGTTATAATCAGCGTCCAAAATGATTAAATTTACCATGCGCGTTGCAAGGGCGTTAATTGCGGTAAGTGGATTATTCGTTGCGATGATTTTATACTCAGGCAAACTTCTTTCCAAAATAATTTTTGCAATGTTTAAATTGCGCTCGTCGCTTATGGCAACCAAAATCGCTGTTTCGTGTCGAGTTACAGCGACTTTCATTAAATCATGGCTCTTCATTGCCTCAATACGTCTTCCTTGAGTTTTGGCTCTTTCGCGAAATTTTTCAAGACAAAGTGAGCAATACAGTCCGCTTTGTATCGGCTTGCCACAACCGGCGCACGGACGACCGCCGATTCGGTTTTTGCCTTCTAAAGCTCCTCGTCTAATCATTTTCTTCAAAATCTGTCATCAAATCGACAGCTCCTCTACCTCCTTATTTTTTTATAAGTTTACAAAAATTTTTCAACATGTCAATAAAAAAATCCCGCCTTTTTATCGGCAGGATTTTTTTCCGTTCCAAAAATTTTTTAGCTGTTGATAAGTTTTTAGTAAAGCTCAATGTATTCGCGGGCTGAATTCTTCCAACTGTAATCGCTGTTCATCGCGTTGGAAGAAATTTGCAACCATACTTCAAATTGCGCGTAAGTCGACAGCGCACGCTTAAGCGCGTACATCATTTCATGCGCGTTGTAATTCGAGAAGACAAAGCCATTGCCCTGCTTGGTGTACTTGTCGTATTGCTGAACGGTATCTTTCAGACCGCCCGTTTCGCGAACAACCGGAGCCGCGCCGTAACGCATGGCGATAAGTTGACCAATGCCGCAAGGTTCGTAATTCGACGGCATAAGGAAAATATCAGACGAGGCGTAAATTCTCTGCGCAAGTTCATAGGAGAAATAAATATTCGCCGAAACTTTTTGCGGATATCTCCACGCTAAGCCTTTGAACCAATCCTCGTAAACTTTATCGCCCGTTCCTAACAGCACGAATTGGAAATCTTCATGCTGTAAAAGTTCGTCCATCATGCGAACGACCAAATCTAAACCTTTTGCCGCAACGAGCCGCGTTACCATTGAGACAATCGGGATTTTTCTGCCCTGCGGAAGTCCGAGCAACTCCTGAAGTTTAATTTTATTTTCGCACTTCTTATCAAATGCAGAATACGCATCAGAATTATCATAGTTCACAAAAAGATTTTTATCCGTAGCGGGATTGTATACGTCGTAATCAATGCCGTTTACTATACCGTACAAATCATCTTTGCGACTGCGCAATAGACCGTCCAGATGTTCGCCGAAATATTCATACTGAATTTCTTGCGCATATGTCTTGCTCACCGTCGAGACGTAATCGGCGTAGATAATGCCGCCCTTCATGAAGTTGACCGCGTCATAAAATTCAAGGTCGCCGTTGTTGAAATATTTCCAGTCGAGACCGAGCACGTCGCCCATTATATCCTTCGTGAACACGCCTTGATATTTCAGATTGTGAATCGTGTAGATTGTTTTAATTTTTTCATAACGCTCGTCGCCTTGATGTTCGAGTTTCAAAAGCACCGGTACCAGTCCCGCGTGCCAATCGTTAGCGTTGATAACGTCCGGCCAAAAATCTATCGCCGGCAAGCTATTCAGAATTGCGCGGGCAAAGAATGAATATCTTTCCGCGTCATCGTCGTAGCCGTAAAGTCCTTCGCGGGCAAAATATTCCTCGTTATCCACGAAATAATAAATCACCCCGTCTAGCTCGTATTTGTCAATGCCTACGTACTTCGTCCGCCATGATACCGGTATTGTCCCGTCGTAAACGTGTTCCATTCCTGCGCGGAATTTCTCACCGATTTTGCTGAACTTCGGGAGGATTACGCGAACATCAACGCCCTGCTCCTTGAGAGCTTTTGGGAGTGAACCTGCTACATCGGCAAGACCGCCGGTTTTTACAAACGGAACAGCTTCCGACGCCACATAAAGAACTTTCATATCAAGAACTCCCTCCTGTTTTATCTGTTACTATTTTGGGAAATATTTTTGCCTAAATAATCTTCGGGCACATCGTGCCTAAGAAAAATAGTTGCAAGCGGCGGAATTGTTAAGCAGATTGATTGATTCCTGTTGTGGTAAGGAAAATCTTCCGTCTTCAACAAGCCCGAATTTGTAACGCCACGCCCGCCGAATTCCTTTGCGTCCGAGTTGAAAACTTCGACATACGCGCCCTTATCGGGAACGCCAATCCGATAATTTTCCTGAACTTCGGGTAGAAAATTACAAATTGCTATCAGATAATCTTCGCTGTCTTCCGCCTTGCGAATAAAGGAAATTATGCTGTTTTCGTTATCGTTGCAGTCAATCCACTGGAAGCCGTTCCAATCAAAATCGACTTGCCAGAGAGATTTATTTTCAAGGTAAAACTTATTTAACACCCGCGAATATTCTTGCATTTGCTTATGCATTTCGTATTGCTCGACGAGGTGCCAATCCAAACTGTTATTTTCGTTCCACTCAATGAACTGAGCGAACTCGCCGCCCATGAACAAAAGCTTTTTGCCGGGATGCGCCATCCAATATCCGAAGAAACTGCGCAACCCCGCAAATTTCTGCCAATAATCGCCGGGCATTTTTTCAATCAAAGACCGCTTGCCGTGCACAACTTCATCATGCGACAGCGGCAGGATAAAATTTTCCGCGAATGCATACATGAACGAGAATGTAACTTTATCATGATTCCACTTGCGATACATCGGCTCAAGGCTAACAAAATCCAACATGTCATTCATCCAGCCCATATTCCATTTGTAATTAAAGCCCATGCCGCCCATATAAACCGGTTTGGAAATAAGCGGCCAGGACGTAGATTCTTCCGCCATCATCAACGCCTGTGGATTGTATTTGAAGACCGCCTCATTTAACTTTTTGAGAAATTCGACTGCCTCAAGGTTGCCCGTGTCGCCGTAACGATTTGGAGTCCACTCGCCCTCTTCGCGTCCGAAATTAAGATACAACATATTTGCGACGCCGTCAATCCTTAATCCGTCAATGTGAAATTCATCAAGCCAGAAAAGCGCGTTCGAGATTAAAAAGCTTTGAACTTCCGTGCGCCCGTAGTCGAAATTTATCGTGCCCCAACAGCGATTTTCTGAACGTTGCGTGTTGTCCGATTCGTAAAGATTCACGCCGTCAAATTCGCGCAAGCCTTGAGTATCTTTGCAGAAATGACCTGGTACCCAATCCATTATCACGCCAATATTATTTTTATGCGCCGTCTCGACAAAGTAACGCAAATCATTTGGTTCGCCGTAACGACTTGTCACCGCGTAATAACCCGTCGTCTGATAGCCCCAAGAATTATCTAGCGGGTGTTCGGTGAGCGGCAGGAACTCAATATGCGTGTAATTCATTTCCTTGACGTATTTAATCAGCTTGTCGGCAAGTTCGCGATAAGTCAGATAATCCTTGCCGTTGCGTTGCCAAGAACCGGCGTGAACTTCATAAATCAACATTGGGTGCGAATAGGAAGATTTACGCTTTTTAAGTTCCTGCCATTTGTCATCATGCCAATCATAATCTTCAAGGTTGTAAAGTTTGGACGCGGTATTTGGTCTTTTCTCCGCATAAAAGCCGTAAGGGTCTGCCTTTAAAACATGCGCCTTGCTGTTCTGCGGAAGAATCGCGTATTTGTAATTTTCGCCCGACTTCAGTCCGTCAATAAAAATTTCCCAAGTTTCGCCGTCGTCAAGACGAATCATACGATGAACGCGGTTATCCCAGTTATTGAAATCGCCAACGACGCTAACGGATTTTGCGTGTGGAGCCCACAGCGCGAATCGAACGCCCTTTTTGCCGTCGCGTTCGATGAAGTGCGCACCGAGCATTTCATAAGCCCGATAATTTGTGCCTTGATGAAAAAGATAAAGATCGTATTCGCTGAGGTTGCTTGTCTTCATGGATTAAGCCCCCCTCGTCATGATAATGCGTAATTTGTAATGCGTAATGAACTATTCCCTACTGAATCTTGCAAGGTTTAATGTTCCAAATTTCTGCGGCGTATTCGTCAATGGTTCTGTCGGAAGAGAATCTGCCGGAGTTAGCAATATTCATAGCCGCCGAACGGAGCCAACCCATACGGTCTTCATAACGCGCATAAATTTCGGCGTGAGCGTCGATATAGGCGTTGAAGTCCTTAAGGATAAAGAATTCATCATTGCCTTGAATCAGATAATCGCGCAGGGAATGGAAATTGCCGTAACTGCCGTCGGTAAGTTTGTTGACGACAAGTTGAACGTTGGGATTGCTTGTGTATTCGTTCCAAGCGGAATAGGTGCCGTTTTCGTAATAAGCTAAAACTTCGCCCGCCTTGAGTCCGAAGATAACAATATTATCGTCGCCGACAGCCTCGCGAATTTCAACGTTTGCACCGTCAAGAGTGCCAAGAGTTATCGCGCCGTTCATCATGAATTTCATATTACCGGTACCGGAGGCTTCTTTAGAGGCAGTAGAAATTTGTTCGCTGACATCAGCAGCAGGATAGACAATCTCACCAATAGAGACGCCGAAATTTTCAATGAAGACAACCTTTAAGCGATTGCCAATAGATTTATCGTTGTTGATTTTGTCGGCAATGGCGTTAATAAGGCGAATAGTTTCCTTAGCAATGTAATAGCCCGCCGCCGCCTTGCCGCCGAAAAGATAAGTAGTTGGTAGCGGCTTATAACTGGGGTCGGATTTAAGTTTTTCGTATTGCCAAATGATATGCAGGGCGTTCATAAGCTGACGTTTATAAGAGTGAATGCGCTTAACTTGAATATCAAAAATTGTGTTGGGGTCAATCTCAATGCCCTGATGTTTTTTGATAAAGTCGGCGAGAGCGGTTTTACGAATGAGCTTAATTTCGTCGAGTTCTTTTAAAACTTTGCGGTCGTCAATGGATTCGTTGAATAGGTCGAGCTGTTCGGGGTGCCTGTGCCAAACGCGGCTTCTTATAGTTCTGTCGATAAGGTCGGCGAGTTCGGGATTTGC
>Ga0247609_10007952_pt1 | contig 10023 bp, 8 predicted proteins | sample 172DNAGHGlowgp2_FD_193487 | JGI IMG/M metagenome (GOLD analysis project Ga0247609, IMG submission 193487) | Sheep rumen microbial communities from Palmerston North, Manawatu-Wanganui, New Zealand - 1728 DNA GHGlow gp2 | ecosystem: Host-associated > Mammals > Digestive system > Stomach > Rumen ...
GAGCGCACTTGACGAAGCCGCTACCCGTGTTGATTCGCGAGACAAAAATTTTTTTCACGTCCAGATAATCAAGGCAAATGGCGCAACCTACAATGTCAATGATTGAATCAATCGCGCCGACCTCGTGGAAAGTAACTTCATCTGCGGGGCGTTGATGAACTTTTCCTTCCGCCGCCGCTATCACAGAAAAAATTGACAGCGCACGATTTTTAATTGCCGCGTTGAGTTCGGAGCCGTCGATAATTTTTTTTATGTCGCTAAAAGTTCTGTGGCTGTGATTTTTAGCGTGTTCGTGACGGTGTAGGCGTCTTATATTCGGGTGGTCGAGTTCCGATTCAAAATTTTTTGGACTCTTAACGTCAACATAAGCCGCGCCGATTCCGTTTTTGCTCACGTTGGAAATTTCAATTTCAAATTCACGCAGGTTTAACTTGTCGAGTTCGCCGCGCAAATATTTTTCGGGTACGCCAAGTTGCAAGCACGCGCCCAAAAACATATTGCCGCTTATGCCCGCCGCGCAGTCAAGATATAATGCTTTCAATAAAATCCCTCCTTGTTACAAGACTTTAGCAAATACTAAATTGATTGTCAAAACCGGAGCCGACTCTAAAAAGCAACAACTTTTATCGTCGACAGCGTTTTATCTGAAGCTCCGATAACTCTTCCACGTGATTGTTGAATCATTTCGACGACCTGCGCGGATATTTTTTCTCCCGGCATAAGGAGCGGTATGCCCGGCGGATAAAAAGTTATTTCTTCTGCGCAGATTCGCCCGATTGATTTTTTTAACGCGACGACTTCACGCGGCAAATAAAATGTTTCTCGCGGCGAAAGTTCAGCTTTTAAAATTTCCTTGCTTGTGAGTGACGGCAGGGAAATTTTTTTATGATGATTGGGCAAAAGTTTCAGCGCGTCGACGAGTTTTGAAATTGTTTCCTCGTCGTCCGCGTACGTTATCAAGAATAAAAGATTTGCCGCATCCGATAGCTCGCATTGTATTTTGAGTTCGCGCCGCAAAATTTCTTCCGCTTCCGCGCCCGTCAAGCCCAAGTTTTGAACGTTTACGGTTACTTTCGTCACGTCCAAATTTTCCGCGTCGAAAACTTTTAAGCTGTCAATCCGTTTTAAATCTGCGCGGAGTTTTTTGGAAAGTTCGACCGCCCTTGAAACTAATTCGCGCCCGTCCGTTTCCATTTGCAAGCGGGCAATGTCAAGCGACGCCAAAAGTAATTGATTGGGGCTGGTCGTCTGCAGGAGGCTTGCCGCAACTTTTACGCGCTCGGAAAAATTTTTTCTGAACATGAGCATTGAAGACTGCGTTAAGGCTCCTAAAAGTTTGTGCGTTGATTGCGCCGCTAAATCCGCGCCTGCGTCCATTGCAGATTTTGGAAGCTCCGCGCAGAATTGCAAATGCGCCCCGTGCGCCTCGTCGATCAATAAAATCATGCCCGCCGCATGTACAAGTTCAGAAATTTTTTCTAAGTCTGCCGCCACGCCGTAATAATTCGGCGAAACCAAAAGGACGGCTTGCGCTTGCGGGAATTTTTTAATTGCCCGTTCAATCGTCTCGACGCTGACATTGAGCGGCAGATTAAATTCCGCGTCGAACTCAACGGGTAAGAAAATCGGCGTCGTGCCCGACAAAATCAATCCCGATATAACCGACCGATGAGCGTTGCGCGGTATCAAAATTAAATCGCCCGCCTTGAGCGTCCCGAAAATCATTGCTTGAATCGCTGAAGTTGTGCCGTTCACAAAGAAAATACATTCGTCCGCGTGCCAAAGCCGCGCCGCTAATCTTTGCGCCGCCTTTATGCAAGAGTGCGGCTCGTGCAAGTCGTCAAGCTCTTCCATAAGCGAAACTTCTTGCTTAAAACCTTCCGCCGTCAAAAGTTTGCGCAAAAGTTCATGTGCGCCGCGCCCTTGTTTATGTCCCGGCGTATGAAAAGGTAAAACGCCGTCCGCTGAATATTTTTGCATTGCCGCCGCTATTGGTGCCGAAAAATTTTTTACCACTTTAAATTTCTCCCCTGCATGATATAATTTCGCCGATTATAAACGATTTTTCAGGAGGATTATAACTGTGCTTGAAAATAACAACGCTGAAGAATATATCGGGCGGCTTAAGACTCTGGCGATTATGTTTACGCTCGTCATTGCGATTTTAATTGCGCGGGTTGGTTATCTGCAAATTTATGACGGCGAATATTATGCACACCTCGCCGACGGCAACCGGATAAGGATTATTCCGTCAATGGCTCCACGCGGAACTTTTTACGATCGCAACGGTCAACTGCTCGTGACGAATCGTCCGGGCTTTACGGTATCGCTTTTACCTCTTACCGAACCTATTAAGCCGGAAGTAGTCGAACGCGTCTCAAAACTTTTGAACGTGCCGATTGAAGAGATTCAACAGAAAATTTCCGTGCATTCGGGCTTCGACCCAATAAGAATTCGTCCCGACGTTACGCAAGACATCGTTACGATAATCGAAGAGCAAAAGGAATTATATCGCGGCGTGGTTATCGAAGTTCAGCCGATTAGAAATTATCAGCTCAAGCAAGAGGGCGCACATACTTTTGGATACGTCAGCGAAATTTCCGACGCTGAACTTGAAGCTAAAAAGGACGAGGGCTACAAGTCCGGCGATATTGTTGGCAAGTTTGGACTTGAAAGAGTTTACGATAAAGAAATACGCGGCGAAAACGGCGGCGAACAAGTCGAGGTTGACGTTGCCGGTAAGCCCGTTCAGATTTTGGGCAAGAAGGAGCCGACGCCCGGCTACGATTTAATTTTGACGATAGATAAGGATTTACAAGAGGCGGCAGAGGCGGCAGTTGATAACATGTTGGCGCAGATAAGTTGCCATGCGGCGGCGGCAGTCGTCTTGAATCCGCAGACGGGCGAAGTCCTCGCTATGGTTAGCCGTCCCGCCTTCGACCCGAATTTATTTGCGCACGGCATTTCAACCAAAGATTGGAACGCGATTAACAATAACCCTTATCACCCAATGGACAATAAAGCGATAACGGGCGAATACCCGCCAGGCTCCACGTTTAAAATCGTCACGGGAACTGCCGCTCTCAATACGGGCAGAGTCGCCCCGAACGAATTGATTTTTGATAGCGGTACGCATTGGCTTGTTCCAAAGGGCAACGCGGGCGGCGAAGCTTTAGGTTGGCTGGATTTTCACGCGGCTTTAAGTCATTCGGATAACGTTTATTTTTATGAGTGCGGCAATCGATTGGGTGCGGATTTGTTGGAAAGTTATGCGCGAATGTTCGGACTGGGCGAAGTTACAGGAATTGATTTGCCGTATGAATCGCCAGGACTCGCCGATTGGAAAGAATACAAATGGGAAGTTTACAAAGACGAATTTTATTTATCGGAAATAATGGACGCGGCGATTGGTCAGGGCTTTAATCTTGTTACGCCGTTGCAGGCGGCAATGGTCATGGGCGAAATTGCGGCTAACGGCAAAAGATACAAGCCGCACCTTGTCCGCCAAATCGTCACGCAGGATAAAGAAGTTATAAAAGATTTTCAACCCGAACTTTTGAGCGAATTGCAAGTTGAGCAGTGGGTTATCCAACTCGTTCAAGCAGGCTTGCATGATGTCACGGTAAACGGAACGGCGGCGCAGAACTTTATCGGCTTTCCATACGACATTGCGGGAAAAACTGGTACGGCGGAAAATTCGCAGGGAACAGATCACGGCTGGTTTGTTGGCTACGGTCCTTTTGACAATCCGACAATCAGCGTTGCGGTTATCGTCGAGCAAGGCGGCTACGGCGCAAGCTCTGCGGTTCCAATCGGGCGGCAGATTATGGAGAAAGCTTTTGCATTGCAAATTCAGCGCGGCGAAATGCCCCCACCACCCGCGAAATAATCCGTAATGAAAAAACTACCCACCTACCCACCTAACAACCTACCCACTATAAAATTTCATTGTCAAAGGGCGCGATTTATGATTTAATAAGAAAAAACTTTTAGGAGAGTGAGCATTATGAATTTAAAGGAAGCGTTCCAAGCGCAGAATAAAATTGAGCGGCTCTTTGATTTTGTTTCCGGTTATCTTGACGACGAGAAAAATTTAATCAGCACTACGGAAAAACATTTGCGTTCAAAGGCGGCGGAAGGTCAGCAGGACGAAAAGATTGATATTGTCGTTGACAACAAATTTCCGCCCGATAAAGTTATTGATTTCTTGCTTATGCTGATTGACGAGCGCGAAAAACTCGCCAAAGCGATTCACGCGGCTAAATCTTCCATGAAATTTGATTTGGATAGCGCGGTTGACGTTAATAAAAAGCGTCACAGTGCCGCCGAAACTTTGCGTCAACTCCGCAACTTCAAAAGTTCCAGCCAGTTGGATAAAAATTCCGGCGTCGGCTACGTCTTCAACAAGGAAGGCAACCAGACTACTTACCGCTACGATATTGAGCGCGTCAAAACGATTGACTATGACCGCAACCGCGTCCGCGAGCTGATTAAAAAAGTTCAGAAGGAAGCCAACAAAGTTTCTAACGAGATTGACGCCGCGCTTGTCACCACGACCGTTAAATATAAACTGCCCTTCGACATGCAAGCCGGCAATCTCGAAGTCATCGAAGAATTTGTATTAGGGAAGTAGGTTAGTAGGGAAGTAGTTCATTGCGCATTACGCATTATGCATTACGCATTGATTAGGCGGCGTCGGTTCAGGTGCAGATGAACTGAGAGGCTGCACATTTTGAAAAATGCTTTCTACAAAAGAGCACTATTGAGAGAAGGACACAAAGGGGCTTTCCCGTTGCGCGTCTATAATTTTTCGCCGCGTTCGTTCGCAAGCTCGACAAGCGCAAAATCTTTAACTTGCCAACGCGCCATTTCAAAAAGTCTAAAACACACCTCCACAGGAAATTGAAAAAAATCCTGATTCGTTGAGTCGCCTTCGGGCGGCGAATAGACAAAGCCTTTTTAATGCGTAATGCCTAGTGCGTGATGCGTAATGTTTAATCGGAAAAATTTTTAAAGACAGGAAGTGATTTTATGGACGCACTGATTTTATCGCGCTTGCAGTTTGCAATCACAACTATCTATCATTTTTTATTTGTGCCCGTGACGCTGGGTTTATCAATCTTCGTCGCGTTGCTTGAAACGTGGTACATAAACAGCAACAGCTACGAGGAGCGCATTAAGCTTAAAAAGCTCGTGAAATTTTTCGGAACAATCTTCCTGATAAATTTTGCAATGGGTGTTGTAACCGGTATCGTGCAAGAATTTCATTTCGGTATGAACTGGTCAGAATATGCGCGTTTCATGGGCGATATTTTCGGCGCACCGCTTGCGCTGGAAGCTTTAACCGCATTCTTTATTGAGTCAACTTTTATCGGGCTGTGGATTTTCGGTTGGGATAAGCTAAGCGAAAAACTTCATTGCCTTTGCATTTGGATTGTTGCTTTTGGCAGTAACTTATCGGCGTTTTGGATTCTGGTTGCCAATTCCTTTATGCAACACCCTGTCGGCTACGCGATTGAAGACGGACGCGCCGTCATGACGGATTTTGGCGAACTCGTCACCAATCCTTACGTCGTCGGCGAATATTCGCACGCACTTTTTGCGGGCATAACGACGGGCGGTTTTTTAGTTATCGTCGTCAGTGCGTGGAAAATCGCTACTGATGACGTGTCGCGGGAAATGTTTTTAAGAACGCTCCGCCGCGCAGTCCTTTATACGCTCGTCGGCGTTTTGGGCGTCATGGGTTCGGGACATATGCACGCGCAATATTTAGCCGAAGCCAATCCGATGAAACTTGCGTCATTTGAAGCGTTGTGGGAGACGGAAGACCCCGCGCCGTTCGCAGTTGTCGCCGATATAAATCAGGAAATGCGGCGCAACGATTCAGAAATTTTAATCCCGAAGATGTTTAGCTTTATGGTTCACAATTCTTTTAGCGGCGAAGTCAAAGGCATTAACGACCTTCAACGCGAGGCAGTAGAAAAATACGGTAGCGGCTATTACATTCCTAACGACGTGCGCGGCATGTTCTGGAGTTTTCGCGCAATGGTCGGTACGGGCGGCTTGCTGTTGTTGATTGTCTTTGTTATGGGTTGCTTAGCATTTTTTAAACGCGACAAAATTAAAGATTGTCGTTGTTGCTTAAAGTTAATGCCGTTGTTTTTACCGTTGCCATTTATCGCGAACTCGGCAGGTTGGTACATAGCGGAGGCGGGGCGTCAGCCTTGGATCGTCGTCGGCTTGCAGAAAACAGCGGTGGCAGTCAGCCCGAATTTATCGGCGGGCGAAGTTTGGATAACTTTAATCGGCTTCACGGCAATTTATTTATTCTTAGCGGTCTGGGCAGTCTTCGCGGCGGTCATGTTCATACGCAAAACTAAAATCACGGAGGAGGAATAATTTAGGGGGTCGATTGTCATGACTGAGGACGAAAAACGCATTAACAATGTTGAATCGCGTGTCAGTAATCTTGAAACTAAGTTTGAAATCTATATGCAACGCCAAAATGAAATGGCAACCGATATTCGCGAACTTCGGCAGGATATGAAAGACATGCAGAAAGATTTTTACCTTAAAATGGACAATATGGAAGCAAAAATGAACGCCAAGATTGATAAACTCGACGCGAAAATTGATGGCATTGGCAAGCATGTTCAAAATATATCTGTTGCGGCGATAGCGGCGGTTGGCGGAATGTTCGTTGCAGTCGGAGTAATGGTCGGCACTATGATTTATTCGATTTTGACGCGCTAAAGTCAGGGGGTCGATTGTCATGACAGATTATGAACGTGATACTGAACGACGTATAACGAACTTGGAGTCAAATGTAAATAACTTGATTGAGGAGTTTCGTGACTTTAAAAACGAAATGCGTCAACAAAATCAAATGCGAGCCGAAGAGACTCGCGAACTTCGGCAGGATATGAAAAACATGCAAGCTAATCTTGACGCAAAAATTGACAGTATGGGCAAGCATGTCAGAAATTTATCCGTTGCGGCAATGGCGGCGGTTGGCGGCATGTTCATTGCTGTTGGCGTGATGGTCGGCACTATGATTTATACACTCTTAAAACATTGAAAGGGAGTGAGGATTATGGATTTAAATATAGTGTGGTTTATTTTGATAACGGTGCTTTTCACGGGCTTTTTTATCCTGGAAGGCTTTGATTACGGCGTCGGCATGATGATGTTGGGGCGTCCGAAAAATGAACGTTCGCAATTTGTCCGCGCAATAGGTCCAGTGTGGGACGGCAACGAAGTTTGGATGATAACTGCCGGCGGCGCGACTTTTGCGGCATTCCCTCATGTTTACGCGACAATGTTTAGCACATTTTATCTTGCGCTGTTTTTGATGTTGCTTGCGCTGATTATGCGCGGCGTGGCGTTTGAACTGCGCGGGCAATTAAAATATTCAGACTGGACAAATTTTTGGGACTTCGGGATTATGTTTGGAAGTTTCGTTCCCGCGCTGTTATGGGGCGTGGCGGTCGTAAATCTCCTGCGCGGCTTGCCGATTAACTTTGAAATGCATTTCGTCGGGCATTTCTTCGACTTGCTGAATCCGTGCGCGCTTTTGGGCGGAATTTTCTTTGTGTTGCTGTTTGCGTTTCACGGCGCGAATTTTTTAACGCTGAAAATCGCTGATAAAGGACTTGTTGAAGAATTACAGTGCAAAAGTTTGCGGCTCGGACTGTTCGCATTACTTTTTTACGTACTCTTTGCCGCCGTCGCCGCTGTCGAGACCGATATTTTGGCGAAATTGTCAACGGTTATACTTTTGGGGCTGTCAATCGCGGCGATTATCTCAAGTTGCGCCGCTTCCTACGCAAAAAATGCCTGCAAAGCTTTTATTTCCTCAACTTTAGCTATCGCATTCCTTACGATCGGCGTTTTTACCGCGCTTTTCCCGCGCCTCATGGTTTCTAGTATTTCGCCCGACTTCAGCCTAAATATTTACAACGCCGCTTCAACGCCGCACACTTTAGCACTTATGACGGGCGCGGCGGCAGTTTTCGTGCCGATTGTGCTGATTTATCAAGCTTGGTCGTATAAAATTTTTAAAGATAGAGTTACTCCCGCAGATGTTCACTATCATTGATTTTTTCAAGCCCAATAAAAAAATCCTCGTCGAAATTGCATTTTGCAAACTCGTCGAGGCATTTTTTATTGTGTTCGCCGCATTTTTCCTAACGAAATTTATAATTTTTCCCGCCGAAATGACTTTAGCCGCCGCTTTTGTATTTTTTGCGGGCAGATTTTTTATTTCAAGCCGCGCAGAGATATTTTTTGCCCGATTATCAGCAAAAATTCAATTCAACTTCCGAAAAATGATTCACGAACAAATTTTTATCAAGGAAACTAAAAGCGGCGAACTTTTAACGCTGATTTTCGATACCGTTCAGAGTTTGGAGGATTTTTTTATAAAAGTCGCGCCTCAAATCGCTTCCGCCGCAATTTTTCTGCCGATATTTTTAATCTGCGCGGTTTTTGTCGACTTTTTAACAGCTTTTATCTTATTGCTGACGTTGCCAATCGCGCCGTTGCTTTTATGGTTAATCGGTAAGGTTACGGCTGAAAAAAACGCTAAAGCATGGCTTGAACTCCAAAATTTAAATAAAAACTTCCGCGAATTACTCGCCGCAATCACAACGCTAAAAATGTTCGGCAGAATTGACGCGGGAGCAAAAAAAATACGCGAAACTTCGCAAAAATCATCAGAATCAACGCTGGAAGTGCTAAAATTTGCGTTTATATCGTCGTTCGCGCTGGAATTGATGACGACTTTATCAATCGCGCTGGTCGCTGTGACGTTGGGGCTTCGATTGGTCGCGGGCGGCGTAGAATTTCAAGCGGCGTTGTTTTTATTGTTGCTCGCACCGGAATTTTTCTTGCCAATTAGGAAATTTGGCGTCGCTTTCCACGTAATCATTTCCGCAAAATCATCTTTGGAGCGTCTGCAAAAATTTTTAGTCGTTGTTGAAAAAAAATCCGGAGTAATTGACAAAATTTTAATGCCGCCTACAATTTCGGTTGAAGATTTGAGTTTCAGCTATAAAAATGCGCCGATATTCAGCGATTTAAATTTAACATTTCGCGCAGGCAAGATAACGGCGTTAATCGGCGAATCGGGCGCGGGCAAATCGACTTTGCTAAAACTTTTGGCGGGAATTTTAACACCGACGGCAGGCGAAATATTTTTAAACGAATTCCCGACCTCGCGCATTGAAAAAAATTCCTTGCTGTCAAAAATTTCCTACGTTCCGCAAGCTCCACACCTATTCGCGGCAACTTTGGCGGACAATTTAACAATATTCAACACATTGGACGATAAAAATCTGCAAAAATTCTTGTCGGAATTAAATTTGCCGCTTAACTTATCCGCAAAACAAAAATTGAGTCGCGGACAACTTCAGCGGTTGGGCTTGATTCGAGCATTTCTAAAAAATTCGCCGATAATTTTGCTTGACGAACCAACAGCGGGACTTGACGAGACAACAGAAAGGCGCGTTTTGGAATTCATAAAGGAAAAATCTTTGCGCAAAACGATAATAATCGCGACACATCGGCGGGCAGTAATTGAATTTGCGGACGAAGTTATTTCTTTGATATAATCGCGTCGGAGGTGGAAATATGGACAGAAGAAAATTTTTAAGAGTTATGGCACTTTCAGCGGCAAATATTTTTTTACATGACGAGGCGGCGTTTGCTCAATACGTTTTGGACACGTGGGAGCCGCCGATAAGAAAATTATTTCTGCGGTTCACCGAATACGAGTTGCGCCCGTCAACGGAAATGATTGTGATTCATCACGCGGGCTTTCCTGACGGCGATAAAGATTCTTCAGCGGAAGAGATTCATAAATTTCACCAAGAGGTAAACGGATGGGCGGGAATTGGTTATCATTATGTGATTCGCAAGGACGGAACGATTGAGCAGGGGCGGCGTCCGCAAATGGTCGGGGCGCATGCTTATCATCACAACATGAATTCCATTGGCATTTGCGTTGCGGGAAATTTTGAAGTT
>Ga0247609_10007953_pt1 | contig 10023 bp, 9 predicted proteins | sample 172DNAGHGlowgp2_FD_193487 | JGI IMG/M metagenome (GOLD analysis project Ga0247609, IMG submission 193487) | Sheep rumen microbial communities from Palmerston North, Manawatu-Wanganui, New Zealand - 1728 DNA GHGlow gp2 | ecosystem: Host-associated > Mammals > Digestive system > Stomach > Rumen ...
GACTGGCGGCTACGGCGGTTACACCGGCCGCCCGGGCGGCTATCAGCAGCAGACGGGCGGGTACCGCACGTCGACCGGCGGCCGCTATACCGCTGACGAACAGCGCAACAGCTTTTTCGTCAGCCTTATGGTCCTGTCGTCGGCCGTCATCAAGGCCGACGGACAGGTCTCGCAGTCCGAGCTCAACTGCGTGCGCGAATTCATCCGACGCAATTTCGGCGATTCCGTCGTAGACGAGGCAATGCGCATGCTGGACGGATTCAACCGCCAGCAGGTCAACATCTACTCCGTCGGCCCCCAGATAGCCGACAACATGAACTATTCCCAGCGCCTGCAGCTGTTCCATTACCTGGTGCAGATCGCCACTGCCGACGGCATCTTCAGCAAGTCCGAGAAGTCTGTCCTCGAGGCCATCGGCGCTGTCATCCGGCTTCAGAACTCCGACATCAACTCCGTCATCGCGATGTTCTACCGGGAGAATGACGAGTCCGCCTATGCGGTCCTCGGCATCTCCCCCAACGCCACCGACGACGAGGTCAAGACCGCCTACCGCCGCATGGCTATGAAGAACCACCCGGACAAGGTCGCGTCCCTCGGCCCGGAGGTGCAGAAAGCCGCCGAAGAGAAATTCCGCCAGATCCAGGACGCCTACGAGACCATCAAGCGCCAGCGCGGAATGAGTTAGCAGATTTACCATGTCCAAGCATAGATTGAAAGTCCGCCTCAGGGCATTCGCGATATGGCAGAAACTCGGTTTTATGCCATGGTCGAAGTCTCGCTCCAGATCCCGTAAAGGGGATTTCTACAAGGGGGCCTTCGACACCATCCCCTTCCTCAACGATGACGCGAAGCGCACTTTCGTGCACCTCCTGCTGCGCCCGGGATACATGATCCGGGACTACATCAAGGGACAGCACGAGAGGTATCTGGCCCCGTTGACATCCCTGATTATCTTCTATGCCTTTTTCGCCCTCATCTCGGCCATAGTCAATCCGGAGTATTCAAGCTATCACCCGGAAGCCAGTTCAGCCTCAAGAGCCGCCAGGGATTCCGTGCTGATGGTGTCAACTTCGCAAACCAATCCTGCTGATTCCCTGTCGGAGTCAGATTTCATCGGACAGCAGGCAGCGGTTAAAGTCGTGAAGATCATGGATATCGTAGAGCTCCTGAGCCTGGACAAGCATCCCGAGAGGGTCGACACACCGGCGAAGGCTTCGCTTGCGGCTGTTGAAAACGCTCTGCGAAGCCAGGGCATCTATCTGTTCCTTGGGCAGTTCCTGCTGCTCTGGATCGCGATGTGCTTTGCCCTGAAAAAGAAGGATATGAACAAATCTGCCTGCGCGGCCACGGCCGCCTACGTCCTATGCCAATTCTGTTTCTTCATGTTCTTCTCCCTGTTCTTTGCCGTTGAAGAAAAAGGCGAGATCGGCGTCGGCCTCATGGCTGTCCTTCTGGCTATCGACTATGCCCAACTGTTCGGCCTAGGGTGGAAAAAGAGTCTCGGGCTTACTGTAAAGACCGGATGGTACTACCTCCTCACCTTACTCGCCCTGATAGCCCTCCTCATCGGCATTATCGCCCTCTACATCGGCGTGAGTGCCTCCGCTGCCGCCTGATAAGGGTAAGAACCTTGGAAATAGTGTCCAGGCGGATTCTGCCGTGTCGGATAAGGGACAACACTCGTAGGTGCTTAACTTTGTGAAAACACAATACAAAGGTTGTACAATATAAAAGTTGTTTTTATATTTGTAAAAACTTTTGCTATGGAATTTGTGAGAATACTTGAGGATGCTAGATTATGGGCGGTGATATATGACGGGGAGAAAGACAATTGTTTTGATGCGCTATTCTCTCAATGGTTTGACATAGGCTGGCTTAAATCATTCTTTCAGAATAATTTATCAGACTTGTCATCGTTCTTTAGGATTACTGATGTATATCAGGCAGTTATGGAAACCATTGATGAAGCGTCACAATTAGAATGCCTGATGCTTGATATCTCTCCCGACGCAGATTTGGATTTATTGTTTCGACATTTAGAGAACAGTCGTTATGCAGAGATCTCTCTCGGGAAAGAAAAAGCTAAAGGTTATGGTATCGGAAACCATCCTTCTTGGTTAAGGATATATGCCATTAAGATGGAGCCGGGTGTTTATTTGGTCACTGGAGGCGCGATAAAGATGACTGCTAAGATGACGGAAAGAAGTCATACTTTGGCAGAACTTGCGAAATTGGAGCATGTAAGGAATTATTTGATAGACAACGGAGTTTTTGATGTTGACAGTTTAATTGATTATAATAATGAGCAAAGCAGTTGATTATTTCAAGGCCAATGAATCGCCGATCCAATCCCGATGGAGGGAGGATGCTCAGTGGCGCAGAGACAATGCTTTCTGGCTAAAGTACTCTCGAATGATTGCTTTGAGAGTGCTGGAGTCAATGGATGAGCAGTCAATTACACAGGTGCAGTTGGCCCAGCGTATGGGTTGCTCCCAGCAATATGTTTCAACATTGCTCAAAGGGAACAGCAATATGACTCTGGAGACGATAGCCCGTCTGGAGAGAGCATTGAATATGGATATCCTGCAGTCTTCTTTCAGCAGTGTCAGCGGATATGGTACTGCGCTATCCTCCACTAGACGGCAATTCCTAAACGAGCCTGGTGTCTCAAAGAACACCATAATTGAGGGATCGGAGTCTTGTGTGGATGGATATGGAAATCCCGTTGCAAAGTGACCCCCTGGTGAGATATCCTGTCAAGAGCCCGCGTGTCCCGATTCCGAGCGAGCGCACTTTCGGCGTTTCACGGCCGTTTTTGCGGCAGATGCGACATTACGATCCCGCATCTGCCGCGTTTTCGTGTCTGGGAGGCCGAAAATGCGCTTGAAATTGTAACCACCCCTTAAAAGTTGATAATAAGGACAAAAGGTTGGCTATTAGACGCAGGATTTATCAAAACGGGGGGTTATTTATTCATAGAAAATACGATTATTGTCCGTATGAAGAATCCATTTCTTGTCCTGAGCCTTGTTCTGGCCTTGTCGGTATCCTGCGTGCGAGAGTTGACGCTGGATCCGGGGGAGGAACCGATGGTCGTGGTGGACTGCGTGCTGTTTGATGAGTCTCCGCAGACGCTGAGGCTGTTCTACTCCAGGCCTCAGGCGTATTCAGAGATGACTCCGATCACTGAGGCGGAGGTCGAACTCATCGACAAGACTGATGGGAAGACCGTCGGGATTTTCGTGCATCAGGAGGGAAGGGAGTGGACGCTAGACTATTCCGCAGTTCCGGAGCACGAATACCGGTTGGAGGTCAGGGTTCCAGGGCACGATCTGGTTTACGCCGAGGATACTATGCCGGAGGTCCCAGGGATTTGGGCTCGTACGCAATCCGGCGAGGGTTTCGAAAAGTACGGAGAGCGTTTTGTCGGAACGGTTTTCGATATCACTACACTTCCGCCTTACACTTGGATATATGCCTTGAACTACAACAGTGAGACAGGGAAGCATGAGATTGCAGAAGAGATCTGCACGGATTTTCCGTGGGTGGACAATTTCAACCTGACCGGAGATACGTATTTGCCTGAAGTGGAACCGTTTGAGTATCCTTTCGACTTTCTCGGTCCTGCAAAGAGCTATCCCTGTCTTGAAGGGACGGCGCTTCACCGGCGTTTCCTCCGTTTGGTTGCGCCTGACGGCTTTGACCGCGAGGCTTCTTGGCCGTTCTTTATCATTTCCGGGAGTTTCAAAGGCGATTATTATCGCGGTAATTCTTCTGTGCATGTTTCCGGCCGCCCGGGGCCGGAGGAGGGATATATCGTGTGCTCTTCCATGTCCGAGAATTACGACAGGTATCTCCGCGATGCCATGCGCCTGGAGCAGTTGCAGGAGTCCTCGGACATGAGTTCTGTCTACTGCCGGGATAACGTCCATTCCAATATTGTCGGGGGTATCGGTATCTTCGGTGCCCGGACGCAACAATTACGCCAATGGAACAGGGGGCAGGTCACAATCGGAGACTGATAGTTCTCGCTGCGTGTCTCATTTTGGGGGCTCCCTTCATGTCCTTCGCTCAGGATGTGGAGCTTCAGGACACGCTGCGTGCCGCCATCAAGGTCGATACCCGCAAGGTGGCGAGGACGATAGGCGGCCTCAGCACGGACATGAAGGGTATTAGATCGGTCGCTTCGCCGCTTGGAGAGGGCGACCCGATCAAGTGGGTGCAGGGGCTTCCGGGCATTACGACAGGTGCCGACGGCTCGTCGGCATTCTATGTAAGGGGTGGCAACATGGGCAACAATCTTTTCTCGATAGATGGGGTGCCTGTCTATGGTTATTCGCATTTGCTTGGACTGACAACGGTAGTGCCTTCGTCTGTGATGGGAAACGTAACCCTGTCCAAGGGAGGTTTCGAGGGACAGGAGAGCAATTTCACGGCATCGCATCTGAAGATCGTCTCGAGGGATCCCGGACGGGACAGGAGCACGAGTGTCTCATTGAACAATTTCCTCGTGAGCGCGAGTCACGAGGGGGCGGTCAATGACAAGGTATCATATATGGCTTCCCTACGGGTTTCACCCATGGCCCTCGAATACAGGACGGCAAGGGGATTGCTGCCGGATATCCTCGGAGGGTTGGATGATTTCAATGCGGGTGTGGGGGACCTTTACGCTAAGGTGCACGTGGCACTGGACGGAGACAGAACGCTGGACATTTCTGGGATGGGCAGTGTGGATTATTATTCTTTCGCTCCGGATGTAGACTCCCATGACACGATGGGGTGGAACAATGCCTTCGGGCAGGTGCGATACCGTACCGGTGGCGAGACCAGCCGGGATTTGTCGTTGTTTGTCAACCATTACGGGAGCCTCCAGAAACAGGCTCGGGTATTCCGCGAGGAGGCCAACCATCTGAAACTCAACTCCGATCTGACGGAGGTGTCCGCGGCGGCGGACTGGCGGCGCCGCGGTGGGAGCGTGACCCGTTCCTGGGGCACGCGGCTCCGCGGCGCGCTGTTCCGCCCGGGCAGGGTCGCGTCGGTTCAAAACGACGCCTGGACCCTGCTGACGGACGCTTATTACCAGGCAGACTACTCCGTCCCAGACCGGCTTGACCTTAAAGGATATCTTCGCGGCAATGCCTTTTTCAACTTCAAGAACGGCGGCATGGATTTCAATCCTGAGGTCGGAGCCTCTGCCAAGTGGCGCCTCGGGCCTCATTTCGCCGTAGAGGCCAGCGCGGACCGCCTTGTCCAGTATTATCACACACTCGAGGGCTTGCCCGTAGGCTGGAGCCTTGATATGATAGTCCCTTCAGGCAAGCAGATCAAGCCCGAGAGCGTTCTTCAAGGCAATCTTGGGACATCCTTCGATTTCGGCCGCCACTCCGTCACCGTCGGCGGCTTCTACAAATGGATGGACGGTCTCGTGTACTACAAGTATTCCCAGTCACTTTTCAGCGGCGGCATGGCCGATTGGGAGAACAATGTGGACCAGGGACATGGACAGTCCTACGGACTTGAGCTGCTGCACGAGTACCAAGGCGACGAACTCTACGTACGCACCTCCTACACGCTGTCGCGCACGGACCGGCGGGGCTTCCCGAGCATCTGCGACGGCGGCGTTTTCAACGCCCGCTTCGACCGCCGGCACGTACTCAACGCAGTCGCCCAATGGAAGGGCGCGAGCGCTTCATTCACCCTGCAGAGCGGCCATTGGGAGAACGGCACCTCACAGAAATACGACATGACCGTCCCCGGAGCGGACTGGGTGGCGGACTACTATTCGGGCGTCAACAACTACCACATGCCGATGGTCCTGCGGCTTGACCTCGGATACCAGTTTACCTTCACCTCCGGCAAACTGGACCATGAGGTCAATATCGGCGTCTGCAACGTCACCAACCACTTCAATCCCTTCATGATCTATTACGAAGCTAAGACGGGGACCTGGAAGCAGCTCGCGTTGCTGCCTATCCTGCCGAACTTCAGTTGGAGAGTTTATTTTTAGATTGTTAATCGTTCGTTCGCCTGCCACCTTTGTTTTGATTCAATTCCGTTCAAGCGCACTTTCGGCGTTTCACGGCCGTTTTTGCGGCAGATAGTTTTTTCTTGCGACTGATAGAGTTGTTTTGTAACTTCGTGGGAAATGAAAAGGGTATGAGTCAAAAAGAGGCTCTCCAACTTTTTGGAGACAAGAAAATACGAACCGTCTGGAGCGAAGAAGAGGAGAAATGGTATTTCTCGATAGTTGATGTAGTCGCTGTGCTTACTAATAGTACGGACTCTGCTGCATATTGGAGAAAACTAAAAGAAAGGCTAAAAAAGGAAGGGAACGAAACCGTGACAAATTGTCACGCTTTCAAAATGACGGCAGCAGACGGCAAAATGCGCCAGACAGATGTCGCTGACCAGGAACAGTTGTTCAGACTGATTCAGTCAGTACCTTCTCCAAAAGCGGAACCGTTCAAACAATGGATGGCTCAGGTCGCCAGTGAGCGCATAGATGAGATGCAGGATCCGGAGCTAGCCATAGACAGGGGATACGAGTATTATCGCCGCCTGGGGTATTCGGAGGCTTGGATTAATGAGCGCATGAAAGGGAAGGATGTCCGGAAAGCGCTCACGGATGAATGGAAAAGAACAGGGGTTTCTGGACAACAGTATGCTACCCTTACCGATATCATTACCCAGGAGTGGTCCGGTATGACTACCCGGCAATATAAGGATTACAAGGGACTGAAAAAAGAGAACCTTCGGGACCATATGACCAGAACAGAAAGCGCCTTGAACACTCTTGCAGAAGTTGCCGCAACGGAATTGTCTCAAAAGGTTGATCCGCAAGGCTTCACTGAGCAAAAGACCGTTGCCAAGCGTGGTGGGAAAGTCGCTGCCACTGCCCGACGGGAGTTAGAAAAACAACTTGGACAAAGCGTCATAACCCGCCAGAATGCCAAGTCCTTATATGGACATGAAGCGCCCAAAGAGATTGACGAGCAATAGTTTCATCCTACGGAGTTTATAACCGTCATTCCTTTTTGTTTCCGGACAGGTTGTGGCCGCACGTCAGGAGCCGCGTGTCCCAATTCCGTGCGAGCGCACTTTCGGCATTTCACGGCCGTTTTTCCATTTTATTTACGTATCTTTGCGTCAGCAACATAAGTAACAAAACGATATCCTATACGGAATCTTTTTGACGGACATTCTTGAAATCTGGAAAATTTTAGTCTCTGTCCGCTCATTAGGATTCCCTTATGCCTTAGGCATAGGGGAACCTGTGACGGAGACAGGGCTTTCCAGAGCCTCAAGAACGGCACAGGAGTACCCTATGCCTTTTTCGTGTCCGGACGTTTAACGGCCGCACGACAGGAGACTTTAGCAACCTCTTTTTTTTCATTTTGTTTGGTTGTGCGGCCGTTATTAACATTGCGATAGACAGTGTCAAGCTACTTACGAACAAGTTGACACGCAAGAATTATACGACTTGACAAAAGGTATGTTCTCTAATCTAACCCTACTGACGGAAGAAATAGCCGCGAGGTAAGAGGGTTGATAAAAGCGCCGCGGCATATAAGCCGCGGCGCAAACTGCAATTCTCTTTTTTAGAGGGTCTTAGCTACCACGAAATCTAATCCCCGAGAACCATTTTTAAGATATCATCTGAACATGCACGTTCTATTATGGATGTCCAGGCGAAATCATGTTCAGAGATAATCCGTGTAACAATTCTTAGTATTTTAGGATTGTTATAGTTAATCCCATTTAACGTAAGAGGATTTTCCGGGTATATACCAACAGCAAGAGTATCAATTCTTTTAGGATAGAATAATAGCACTCCAAATCAGCAATCAATCTTTCTTTGTGTTTGAGACATCGGTGCCATTTTCTCTAGTGACATCTGGAACTCTAAAAGATTCAATTTATTCTGTATACTAATTAATGATGCTTTTGACTCTTCAAATCTCATGGACTCATTACCAGCTTCATCAACATATGTAACCCATTTCCCGTTACAAACATAATCGCTAACATCCCCAGACACAAGTCGGTCTGTTGTCCATGGACAGATATCACCATTATAATAAATCTCAACTCTTATCAAAGAATCCGGTTCTTCACTTAACGCCTTTGGGCTTGATTCTCGATTTCTCAAGCATCCTGTCGTTGCTATAAAGAAAACAACAAAAGCGCAAAACGGTTTTAATGCATTCATAACTAACAGATTAAGGACGCGTTATGCTAATCATTAATGTTCCACAACTTGTATTCTTGTATGTCCTTTTTAATTGTGCCTAAGAATTCAGATTCATACTGACTTTGTTTCATGCATTGTATGTCAATGGCATAATCTTCACTGAGCATATTTCCGTCAACATCAATTATAAATCCAAAAACATCTCCGTCTAATTCCAAAGCACATTTCTGATATAGTTCCTTTTCAATATCCTCGGGATCAATTTTCGCAAATTGTACAATGCCTTTCTCCATAAAAGACAGCATTTGTTTTCTTTTTCCTTTTTGTAACCTGTAAACAATGACCATATCTTCAGTATGTGTCCAAACTGTTGAGAATGAAGCATGCGTGGAAGATAAATAAAACGCATTTCCGTTTTTTTGATATAAAGATTTCACGAGCCTTTCAGTTAAATCTTGTGTCTTTTTGATTTGCATTACAGAGCATGACGCTATGGAAACTAAGACCAAAAGGAATTCAATTATCGAACGAGCACGTCTCATAATTGTTGCCCTCCCATTCTTAAAAAATCGTTCCATTTAACTGTTTCTAAAACAGAGTCTTTATCAAAAAACGTTACTGTTCCACTTCTAACACCGATAACAAACGTATTCCCCTTGTAACCTCTATTTGTCATCGTTCTTTGGCCACGAAAATCAGCCTCCGAAGGAGTGGAATTACCTAACGAAATTCCGTTTACTTTTGCCTTTGGATGAATATGCCACCACATTTCAACATTGGAAGCATTTGAAGGCATTATGTTCTTTCCATTTACTATAAACATCTGCAAACTTGCTTTAGCTCCTTGATTGCCATCTTTATCTGTAAATGACATGGCAGCAGGCCCCTCATCCCAACGCGTTACACTTGTCTCGCCGTAATTAGAATGTCCACCGTTCTCTTTTTGAGATTTTTTGGTGTCTTCATAAGACTGCATAATGCCTTCTAATCTTTCCCCCGTGGGAATATGAATTACTTTTTTACTTTCTGATAAATTGCCTGTATAATAGTCTTTATTTCTTGTGACTCTTTTCACCTCTCTCGCTACAGAGCCATTTACTAAATAAGACCTTGATCCGTTTTGTCCGTCATCGCCAATAAGAATTATTTTGCCCCAGAAATTCTTAGCATAAATCGGGTCCATTCCGTTTTGGTCAATATAATTTATCGGATTCCCGGCGCAATAGGCATACGGACTCAAACTGTAGTACTTCTCCGCGAGGGAATCAATGGTCGTGAAGCGGCCGGGAATCGGGTCGAGATAACGGGCGCCAAAGTCGTATTCGCCACTTTCTTCTGACAGTTCTTTTCCGGTGAAACGGTAGCGGCTGTCGGAAGCGACGGAAGATGCGATGGTGTGTCTCGGGTCTGTCATCAAGCCTCCGTACGGGTAATAATGGTTGACCTGCATGACTGTACCGTCTGCGCCGTATTTGCGGTCAATCACGATGGTGCTCCCGACGGTTTCCTGTTGAGGTAGGTCAAGAAGGTTGTATGTCGTTGTGTGTGTCACGATCGTACTCGTCATAGTAGTATACAGACCAAAGGTACTGATTATCAGAGATATTATCAAATGTCCGGGTGTTATTTAAGTTAGAAGCATGTTGGCTCCGATTCCGTGCAAGTGCATTTTCGGCGTTTCACGGCCGTTTTCGCGGCAGATGCGACATTACGATCCCGCATCTGCCGCTTTTTCGTGTCTAGGAGGCCGAAAATGCGCTTGATGTGAATCGTGGATTCGATAAGAATGACATCTGATTATTTGACGGAGACAGGGCTTTCCAGAGCCTCAA
>Ga0247609_10007954_pt1 | contig 10023 bp, 7 predicted proteins | sample 172DNAGHGlowgp2_FD_193487 | JGI IMG/M metagenome (GOLD analysis project Ga0247609, IMG submission 193487) | Sheep rumen microbial communities from Palmerston North, Manawatu-Wanganui, New Zealand - 1728 DNA GHGlow gp2 | ecosystem: Host-associated > Mammals > Digestive system > Stomach > Rumen ...
TGCTGTTCGAAGGCGTTCTTTTGTTCGTAGCGCTCTACAACCTGCGCCGCATTCCCCTACTCCACGACAAGATGCCCTGCCTGTACCTGATAGGCTACGGCACCGCACGGTTCTTCATCGAGTTTTTCCGCATGCCCGACGCCCACATTGGACGCGTAGACCTGTTCGGCATGAGCCGTGGCCAGACGCTCTGCAGCCTCATGATTCTCACCGGACTTATTTGGCTCATCGTGCTAATCGTAAAGCAGAAGAAAGCGGCAAAGACTGCGGAAGCAAAATCCTAATGTGGGGGGGAAGCCTCCCCCTCGCTTCTGCGACTCGTCATCCCCGCACCCCTTCTCGTCATCCTCGCCCATTCGACCTTGCTCAGGGCAGGCTCCGGCGAGGATCCACTATCATCCTGGCGGGGATCTCCTAATCGCATCCGCTACCCCCTCTCCTAGGGGCTTCGCCCCTAAAACCCCATCGCTCTTTCGTTGTCATCCTCGCCCATTCGACCTTGCTCAGGGCAGGCTCCGGCGAGGATCCGCTATCATTATGGTGGGTATGTCCTTTAACAAATCTCTCCCTCGATGTGAGCCTTCCCTCGTTCACAGGGACTCATTTCATTCGACTGCTCTCTCGGGAAGCACACATCTCGGTCGAAAAATAAGCGGTTGGCTCGGGAAACAAATGTTTTTTTGTGGGCGAAATCCGCTTTAGCAGGTTTGGCTAGTTCCCGCAGGTGGAAACTCTTGTGACTGTTAGTCCCTGCGAGTTTCCTTCAAGAAGTCTCCCCGGCTATCATGCCGTGCCTCCCCTCTTGTCATGCCCCGCTTGACGGGGCATCTCCCTTTTATTCCATCGTAAAAAGTTTCTTTACAAGGCTTTTTTCGGCCTGCATCTCCGTCTTATATACAGAAAACACCTTACAAACGGAGGCATAATTAATTTTATTTGTTGACAATTAAATAAATTTATTGTAATTTAATCTATGAAGTTTAAAGAAATATGCAATTACGCCGAGAAAAGAGGTTGGATACTCGGACGGATAAACGGAGACCACCACATCTTCGTGAAACAGGGCAAGCGCCCAGTTCCGATACAAAGGAATAAACACGAGATAGAAGGGGTCTATCTCAAGCGAATCTTGAAACAGTTTGACCAGTAGAGGCAACTATGAATTACGCAGCAAAAATTGAAAAAGACAAGGACATGGGTTTCGTGGTTTCGTTCCCCGACCTGCCCAATGTAAACGCCTTCGGCGACACACAAGAAGAAGCCCTCAAGCAAGCGAAAGACGCCCTTGACGGTGCCATGGAATGCGACCTGGATCTCGGCAACACCATGATTTTACCCAAGACCATGCCCGATTCCGACAAGGGACTTTATGCGGTCGAACTTTCCCCGCGAATCGAAATTGCATACAAACTTTTTGAGGCCCGCAGGGGGCAAAAGAAAAGCGATGTAGCAAGGCGGGCAAACATCACCCCGCAGGCCTACCAGCGTTTCGAAACACCCAAGGGATCACCGTCTGTAGAAACGCTCTACAAGCTAGCCCATGCCCTCGGCAAGCAACTCGTGGTAGAGTTTGTGTAGCCTTCAAAACAGAGTTCGGCAAACGCGAAATTTACACATCAAAACACTTGTATTTCTTGTGATTTTTATTTATATTTCACATAATTACACACAATTCTCACACAAACGGGGTAAAAAATGGCCAACCTGACAATCACACTGGACGACGAAGACAAAAAGGGCATTGCCGATTTCTGCGAAAAAGTCGGGATGACCATTTCTGGACTCTACAACGTGTTCACCAAGCAGGTCCTGCGCGAAGGAAAAATCCCCTTCGAAATAGGCATCGACCGCCCAAACCGCGAAACCATCAAGGCCATGAAAGAAGGTGACAAGCTCATCGAGAAATATAGGAAGAACCCGTCAAAAGTTAAAACCTACACCCTCAATGAAGCCATTCAGGAGATGAAACTGTGGTAGAAAAGAATCAACCATATAAAATTCAGTGGACATCTCAATACAAGAAGGACCTCAAACGTGCGAAAAAAAGAAACTACGATATGACGGAATTATACTCCGTTGTTTCAAGACTCGCCAACGATGAACCGCTAGGGGAACATCTTCACGATCATGCTCTCAGCGGGAAATGGACAGGGCACCGCGAACTGCATATACGCCCCGACTGGCTACTAATCTATCAGAAGAAAGACGACATCCTTATTCTTGAACTGACCCGCACGGGAACACACGCAGACTTGTTTGATTTGTAATTCCTACCGGTGTTCGTTGGTGGCTTTCGTGAGGCTTGCACGCATGCGTGCCATCCACAGCACTACTACGTAGCGCAGACCACTGCGTCTCGGAAATCAGCACGACGCTTCTTGAGTCCCTCGGCCCTAAATCCTAGATCCTAACCCCTAGCCTCTATATACTAGTCCTTGAGACAACGAACAGAAAACCCGTAGTCCTTGCCGTAGTGGTAGTCCAGGATCGCATCGCCGCCGCTGTAGACCAAACACATGTTGTACGCGATGTAGCTGCTGCCCTCAGAAGAACTCCTGAATAGTGCGCTGTAGCCCTCGTTGCCGTAATACCCACTGATGTTCCTGCTGCCAGCAGGAAGCGCCGAGAACCCGAAGGTATCCGTGCCGTTGCCACTTATATCGTCATCCCACGCCCAACCCGTGGCGGACTTGAGCTTGGTACCCGCCGTAGAAGAACCTCCCACCGCCGTGAACAGGGCGTCCCATTCATCATAGCTTGGCAAATGCCACCCCTTGGGGCATGCACCACGAATATCTCCCGAGCCTAGGCCACATGTGTACCCGTAACCGCACTCGTCCTCATCCATGCCCACCGCCGCAGCCCAGGTGTACAGGCGACCGTAGACGGAACAATCGCCTTCTGTGGTTCCACTTCCGCCGCCGCACCAGCTGTTATCCGTCACAAAGTTCAGGTTCTCCGCCATCCACACCTCGGAATAGTTCTTTGACGGGATGTCAATGGTGGTGGTCTTGTAAACCAGACCGTCACGCAGGTCCTTCAGGGTGTTCTTATCGGCGTCATAAACGCTGGCGTCGCTGCTGCCGCCGGGAACACTTGCGGAAGAGCCTTCACCGCTGCCGGAACTTTCGACATCTTCGGAACTACTGGATCCCTGTTCTTCCGAACTGCTGGACGCTTCCTCCGAGCTGGACTCCGGTTCTTCCGAACTGCTGGACGCTTCCTCCGAGCTGGACTCCGGTTCTTCCGAACTGCTGGACTTGCCTTCGTCAGAGCTTGACGAGCCGTCCGAGCCTTCCACGCCTTCGGAACCGCTGGATTCCGGCTCTTCGGAAGCGCTGGACTTGCCTTCGTCAGTTTCCTCAGAGCTTGACGAGCCGTCGTATTCGTCAACCGATTCCGAGGAAGAATTCGAACTAATTTCCAAAGGCTCGCTATTGGTTCCCGAACCACTACTACAGGCAGCAAGTAGTGCCATGGCGGCAAGGGAAAGCCCCAAAAAAAGATTTTTCATAGCCAACTCCCTTTGAGAAGGTTGTTTGTCTGTAATCTATATAAAATTCTCGGGAATGCCAAATGAAGGGGCTATGAAATGCGGGAAAGAGGGGTGTTTCGTGTGGCCCCGGGACGAGCCCGGGGTGACAGGGGGATGACATCTCGGGGGAAACTCGCAGAGACTAACAGTCACAAGAGTTTCCGCCGGCAATAACAGGTCGGACCTGTAGTAAATATTCTTACCCAAAAAAACACTTGTAAACCACAGCCAACGCTTGTTTTTTGACCGAGATGTGTGCTTCCCGAGAGAGCAGTCGAACGAAGTGAATCTGCTCTCGAGGGAAGATACACATCGAGGGAAAGATTTGTTAAGGAGATCCCCGACCGAGATGATAGCGGATCCTCGCCTTGGTTCGACTTCGCTCACCACAGGTCGCGAGGATGACGAGGGAAGGATGCGAGGATGACAATGGGAAGGGCAAGTGGATCCTCGCCTTCGCGAGGATGACGAGGGAAGGATGCGGGGATGACAAGGAAGGATGCGGGGATGACAAATTCGTGTAGCCTGCTACCGATGTTCGTTGGTGACTTTCGTGAGGCCTCGGAAAAAGGCGAGACCGTCAAAGTCGTTTTTCAGGAGGTCGATGACCTCCCCTATCATGTAGAGGGAGCCTGTAACAAGCGTAGGTTGAGCACCCTGCGAGCCCGTTACTTTATCCAAAACATCTTTTGACAAAGGCCCCGTGGTGGCCACTTTCTGACCAAGCCTCTCAAGAATAGCCGCAATCTCCGACGGTTCGCGGAAACGCTCGTAAGGAGTCCGGACCAGGTGCCACTCCGAAACGTAGGGTGCAAGAAACCTGAGCATTTCTTCTACATCCTTGTCCTTGAGGGCTCCAAAGACGCAGGGGAACTTTTGGCCCGGATAGTAGCGGTCCAGAGTTTCGGCCAGGCGTCTTGCCGCATGGGAATTGTGGGTGCCGTCCAGAATAAAGCGAAGCGATCCTTTGGCGTCAAAAAGCTGCTGCATGCGGCCTGGCCAGGAGCGGGTCTTCAAAGTCTCCAGGGCAAGGCCGTCGCTATAGGGCCTTGCATTCGGAAAGTCCTCACCCGCCTGCCGCAAGAACAGTTCCGCCGCCGCTAGGGAGAGGCTTGCGTTTTCCACATAATGCCGTCCCAAGTTGGGCAGTTCAATGTCTTCGCGGATTTCGGGAACTAGAATTTCCGCCTCGACCGCGGCGGCGAAGTCTTTTGCCTCGGCAAGCAAACTTTCGGAGAGACCTCCAACCACATAGACTTTCTTGCCAGAGATTGCTTCGTCACTAGCGTTCCTCGCAATGACATCTGGTCTCGCAACGACTCCAGGCATAACACCCATCTTCTCCCGCAGTATGGCGCTTTCGGTAGCGCCCAGAACTTCGGTATGTTCCAGCCCAATGCTGGTGACAACGGCAATGTTCCCGCGGGCAACAGCGGTAGAGTCCAGACGGCCGCCCATGCCCGCTTCCAACACGGCCACCTGCACGCCCTGCTCCCTGTAGTAGAGGAAGGCGGCCACAGTGACCACCTCAAAAAACGTAGGCTCTACCCGGGCAGCTTCGGCGGCAGCCTTCACCTGCAAAAAGAGGCGGTCCAGGTCGGCATCAGATGCGGGCACATCGTTCACCCGAATCCGCTCCCGCAGGCTTATGAGATGCGGGCTGGTGTAGAGTCCGGTCTTGATTCCGTGGGCCTGCAACACCCCCGAAAGGTAATAACTGCAGGAGCCCTTGCCGTTGGTGCCCACCACATGGATAGTACGGAAAGATTCTTGTGGGTTACCCAAGGTCTCACAAATCTTGAAGGTGGATTCCAGCCCGGGAACCATCCCGAACATCAGCCTCGACTCCAGATATTGCATGCCTGCGGAATTCATGGGCACAAATGTAGTTTTTTTTTGCAAAGGGGGCGTTGCGGGGGCATCCCCCGCAGAAGGGGTGGCGAGCAATGTAATGCGAGCCAGGGGAAGGCTTTCCCCTACCAACCACTCTAGAATAGAGCACCGTTTGAACCTCGAGCCTGGATTCCTCCCCTGAAACAAGTTCAGGGTCGGAATGACGTGTTTTTATTATATTCGGATTGTACCTATGTTTTTTATTTCCATATTCCAAAAGGCGGCGCGGCACTTCCCTGTAATGCGGCGTGCCCTTGCGCTTACCGCCATCGCGATTTCCTTTTCCCTTGCCGCCGTAGACAAGGAGCCGCCTCCGCAGCACTACAACTACCGGGGCGCCGGCCAGCAGATGAAGCGGATTTATTACGGCGACCTGCAAGAGACCATCTATTGCGGCTGCAAGTACAACGACAAGAAAAAGGTGGACTACAGCACCTGCAACTTCAGGCCCAGGGAAAATCCCCGGCGCAAGAGCTTCAAGCGGGCAGAGACCGTGGAGTGGGAGCATATCGTGACCGCCCACAACATGGGGCACTTTATGCCCTGCTGGAGGGACGGTGGCCGCAAGAACTGCAGCGCAAACGATACTTTGTTCAAAATCCTGGAAGGGGACCTGCACAACCTCTACCCCGCCATCGGCGAAATCAACGGGGACCGGAGCAACTTTATGTATTCCCAGTGGACCAACAATCCGGAACCCATGTACGGGGAGTGCGAAACCATCGTGGATTTCAAGCTGAAAAAGGCCCAGCCGCGAAAAGAGGTCCGCGGGCTTATCGCTCGGGTGCATTTTTACATGGAAAAGACCTACGGCATCAAGCTCTCTGGTCAGGACCGCAAGCTGTTCGAAGCCTGGGACAAGATGTACCCCGTCACCGAAAGGGAATGCGAGCGGGACCGCCGTATTTTCAAGGTCCAGGGGGACCACAACCCCTTCGTTTACGAAAAGTGCGAAGTCAAGCCCTAGAACAGGGGCATTTCAAGGCAAGCGTTTCCAAAAAACGCCCTTAAAAACTTAATTTTAGGGCGTATAACGAGGTTTTCATGTTTCGTGTTTTTTCGTTTTGTCTTGTCCTGATTTTAAGCGTGACCACCACGGCATTTTCCCAGGTGACGTTCCCTCTGGGTTCCAACGTCGTCGACGTGACCAAGGCTCCCTATAACGCCAAGGCCGACGGAAAGACCGACGACACCGAGGCTATCCAAAAAGCGCTGAACGACCACCCCGATGGCGACTACATTATATACCTGCCCCATGGCATCTACAAGGTGACCAACACCCTGACCTGGCCCGCCAGCGAAAAGCCGGAACAGGCCTACAGCCGCACTATTTTGCAGGGTGCAAGCATCGGCGGCACCATTATCGCCCTGGCCGACGAATGCCAGGGGTTCACCAATCCCGATTTCCCGGCTCCGGTGCTGTTTACCGGCGAGGGCCCGGGGCTCAAGCCCAGGAACTCCATCCGCGACATTACCATCCGCACGGGTAAAAAGAACGCCGGTGCCGTAGGTATCCGTTTCAACGCCGCCCAGCAGGGCACCATCAAGAACGTGAAGGTGTATTCCGGCGACAGCCTGGGCATTTACGGCATTGACCTGGGCCACACCGAAAATATCGGCCCCCTCCTTCTCGAAAACGTAGAAATCCAGGGCTTTGAAACCGGCGTCTATGTTGCCGGCAAGACCAACAGCGTCACCCTGGAGCACGTGACCCTGGGCGGCCAAAAGAAATACGGCCTGGAAAACGACGGTCAGGTGGTGGCCAGCCGCGGACTCCGCTTCAAGGGAGACGTGCCGGCAGTGTTCAACCACGGCGACGGAGCTTCCATGGTCCTGGTGGATGCCACCCTGGAATACAACCGTGTCAACAAGTCCAAGCCTGCGGCAGCCATCGAGAACGAAGGCATGCTGTTTGCCCGTTCTGTAAATACCAGCCGTTTCGAGGAAAAAATCAAGAGCACCCCCAAGGCCGTTACCGAAACCTACGTCGGAAACGAGATCGTGGAATTCGTGACCCAGGCTTCTCACCAGCTTTGCCACAGCCCCAAGCAGTCCATGAGGCTTCCGGTGGCGGAGACCCCGAACCTGAACGACCAGAAATCCGACTCCTGGATTACCATCGCTGGAGACTACGGCGGAAAGATGAACACCGGTTCCGACGATGCCAAGGCCATACAAGACGCTATCGACGACGGTGCCGAAACGATTTATTTCCCGCCGGGAGGCCGCTGGACCATCAACCGCGACATTTACCTGCGTAACCGTATCCGCCGGATTCTCGGTACCGAAGGCCGCATCGACGGTAAGGGCAAGTTCATCATCGAGGACGGAGCCTTCAACGAAATCACCATCGAGCGCTTCTCTGAATTTGGAAACGGAATCATCCACAAGAGCAAGCGCGCCGTGCTCCTCAAGAACATGATGTTCAAGTCTTTCGAGACCAACGAGCTAGGCGTAGGCGACATCTACATGGAAGACGTTGCGGTAGGTTCTATCCAGATCAACCAGCAGCACCTCTGGGGCCGCCAGGTTTCCCTGTTCTCCGACACCAAGGGCGCAAAAATCCAGAACAACGGTGGCGACATCTGGATTCTGGGACTTACCTCCAAGGACGGTAACACCATCTTGCAAAACTTCAACGAAGGTTCCGCCGAACTCCTGGGCGTGCTGGTCATCGCAAGCGACAAGGCCAAGACCACCCCCATGTTCATCAACGACAACGGAAGCCTTTCCATCGAAGGCCTCAAGGAAGTCCTCACCCGCGGAAACCCCTACAAGAAGATTGTGGAAGAATCCCGCATGGGTTCTGCCATCTATGCCCTTACGGACGCCGATCTTGAAAAGAACAGCACCGGCGGCGTGAACATGGCCCTTTACACCGGTTACGCCCCTAAACAGGGCCAGAACGAAGCCCCGAAGGTCTCCTTCGCCGACGAGATGATCGTGGTGCAGCCCGGCAAGATCCATCTGGTAGGTACCGTCGAAGACGACGGTCGCGGTAACGGTCTCTGTAGGGACCCGGTCCTTTGGAAAAAGGGTGTAGGCCCCGGCAAGGTCATCTTCTCCGATACCGCCGAATACGAGACCGACGTTTCCTTTACCGGTAGCGGACGCTACAACCTGATTTTCACCGCCAACGACGGCACCAAGACCGGCGCCGACACCGGCAAGGTCTACGTGTTCGACAAGAAATACACCACCTTGGACAACTCCGGAGACGGGGCCCCCAGCGGCAAGGGCGTAGACACCTGGATATCGTCCTTCGACAACTTTACACCTCACAATACGGACGCCGCCCTCAGGGTGGCAAACGACACCAACGACGCCGGCAAGATATACCTGAAGTTTGACCTGTCCGCCCTGCCGGGGCCCCTCTTTGACGCAGGCCTCAAGCTGGAATACAACGCCGACTCCCTCACAAAGCCTGTTCAGTTCAACATATTCGGCCTGAAAGAAACCGCCAGGGAAATGAACTATGGCGAAGGCAAGCTGGGCGTAGACTGGCGAGGCGACGAACTGACCTGGGAAAACGCTCCTGCCAACTTGCCCCAGCCCGGTGGACATTTCAACATCCGCAAGAACTCCGGCGGTGGCGTCGACACCAAGCACGCCGACTTCTTGGGGCTCATCACCTTGAACCCCAAGGCCCCGTTGGGAGCTTTCTTGCGCACTCCGACCCTGACGGAGTTCTTCAAGAGGAAGCACCCCTCCAACATGTACACGCTGATTCTCACCGCCGTAGACCCGGGCGAGACCATCATCCATTCCCATAACCAGAACAGGTCTCTCGCTCCGGCACTTTACGTGGGCTACTTTGACAACACCCGTTCCGTGAGCGGTGACGTGATGGAAGGCGGTTACACGCTGACCAAGGTGCACATCGACATTTACTCCCTGGAATGCGATTTCGATTTGACGGTAGGTTATCCGCAATTTGTGCAGATTGAAATCGTCAACGAGTTCGGGCGCCGCATGCTCATGGTAGCCGCCCGAGAACTTGCCGGAGAAAAGAAGACACACTTCAAGTTCAAGGCCCACGAGTTCCCCACGGGCAAGTACACCTTGAAGGTCAACGGCGAAGCCTTTAGCGCAGAACAGAAGTTCTACATCTTGAACTAGGACGGCTCTACGATGAAAAGATTGTTTTTTACCCTGCTTTCCGCAACGGCCCTGTCGCTCCTCGCCTGCAGCGAATCGAGCCACACCAACAATTCGGACATCAACAGCGGTGACGGCGAATACGCTGACAGTTCCTTCTATTCCAGTTCGGGCACCAGCAACCGTGCCGACATTGACTACGATGACGATATCGTTTTGGACGATACCACCAACATCTATATCCAGCGGCCTGTGACGGATTCCACCGGCAAGGCGGAATGTCCCGAGAAGACTCTTTGCATTGATTCCCTGACAAAAGAAATTAACCTGTACCTTGGCAACCTAAAGAAGGGTGACCGCATAAGTATTTGGGCCGCCACCAGCGGCATGACAAATGACACCATGCGTGTGATGAGCGAACTTGGACAAACGATGCACCCCATGCTTCCCAGGTGTGTTTTGGACAACTGCACCTTTGAATCTTTCGTGATTCCCGG
>Ga0247609_10007956_pt1 | contig 10022 bp, 7 predicted proteins | sample 172DNAGHGlowgp2_FD_193487 | JGI IMG/M metagenome (GOLD analysis project Ga0247609, IMG submission 193487) | Sheep rumen microbial communities from Palmerston North, Manawatu-Wanganui, New Zealand - 1728 DNA GHGlow gp2 | ecosystem: Host-associated > Mammals > Digestive system > Stomach > Rumen ...
GCAGCTGGGGTATAAGGCCGATGAGAGTGTACCTCTCTACGATGTATGGACCCGCCAGTCCGCCGGTACTGCCACCGGCACTCTGTCGTCCATCGTACCAAGTCACGGCGCAAAGCTCTATCGCTTAGGCGAGAAGGCTGTGACAGGCATCCAGGAGATTCCTGCTGCGGATGCCTCCGACAGATTAGCCTCGCAGTCAGGCTACTACGACCTGCAGGGCCGGCGGGTACTGCATCCCCGCCACGGACTTTACCTCCACGACGGCCGTAAGGTGGTGGTTGAGTAATCAGCATCAACAGAAAACGCGCCTGCTCGGAATGTCTGAGCAGGCGCGTTTTCTGTTGGTGTGTCTACAAGTGTTTCTTGGGATAGAGAGCGTCCCACCAGGAAGAGTCGTCTTTCAGCCAGCGCTGGAACCATGCCATCTGCGTGGCCAGCCACTTCTCGCGTTTCTGATAGTCAAGGATATGATGGTTCTCCCCCTGAACCTCCACCAGAGCCACCTCGCGACCTAAGAGTTTCAAGGCAGTGAACATCTGCAGGCTCTCTATGATGGGAACGTTGGTGTCGGCAGTGCCGTGAAGCAACAGGAGGGGGGTATTAATCTTGTCGGCATTAAACAGCGGCGACTGGTCAACGTAGAGCTGGCGGTGACTCCAGGGATAGCTGTTGGCCATCGACACCTCACTGTAGTTATACCCCCAGTAGCCTTCTCCCCAGTAGCTGGTATGGTTGGCAATGCCTGCATGACTCACGGCGGCAGCAAAGATATCGGTCTGCGTCTGCAGATACTGCGTCATAAAACCGCCATACGAGGCTCCCATGCAACCTATCTTTTCGCGATTAATGAAGGGATGCTCGTCACAAATCTTCTTAGTGCCTTCGATGATGTCCTCGGCAGGGCCGCGTCCTGCGGTGTTCACATGACGCGAAGCCCACTCCTGGCCGAAGCCTGTAGCCCCACTAGGCTGAAGGATATAGGCCACATAGCCCAGCGAGTTCCAGTATTGCGGGGCATATGGGGACTCGAAATAGCGGGACACGGGAGAACAGCCACCATAGTAATAGACTATCATGGGATACTTCTTCGTTGCGTCGAAGTGGGCAGGCAGGTAGAGACGGCCATACACGGTGTCGCCCTTGGAATTGGTGAAATTCCAGTCCTCGCAGGTACCCAGCGTGGCATCGCCGAGGGCGGTCTTTCCGTCGAAGAGACATGAGGTCTTCTTCTGGTTGAGGACATAGGCTGAAGCAGGAGCCAGCGTCTCATAGCTCAAATACCCCAGCACTGGAGCCAGAGCAGCCACGTCGAAACGATAGGCATAATCGCCGTTCATGGGCAGCATCTCTATCGTACCCTTGGACGGGTTGAGCCGATAGAGGTGTACATAGTCGCGGTCTTCGGCAGAGAAATACACCTGACCGTCGGCCCATAACCACGTATATTTCGATATGGATGGGTCGAAATCCTTGGTGAGGGGTGTCACTTTCTTCGAAGCTATATCAAAAAGGAACAGCTCGTTCTCGGTCATGCTGGGCGTAACAGTCTTAGGCAGTTGGCATCCGATACGATTGAATGCCTCGGGATTGCCCATGAAGAGCACCTGCTTGCCGTCGGGCGACAGGCTGGCTCCTCCCAGGAACTCAGCATCCTTGAGCAGGGTGTCGGCCCGTAAGGTGTGGGTGTCAATCAGCAGATAGTCGGTCACGGTGGTAGGCCTGTGCTCCAGGCGCGAACGACTGGAGGCCACCAGCAGCGTCTTGCTGTCCTGAGAGATGTCGCAAAGCCACTCGCCTTTTGTGCCGAACGTGATGCGCTGACAAAGGCCAGAGGCCAGGTCGTAGCGTTGCAGATAGCCACGGTTGCGCCATCCCGGCTGACGGTCGTCCATCTCCACCACCTCAAACACCTGCGGGTCTTCCTTCGGACCCTCTTCCTCGGCATTCAGTATCAGATAGTCCTCGGTCGGACTCATGGTATAGCCGCCTTTGGGCAGTCCTTTTACAAGACAGGTCCGCTGACCGTTGAGCGCATCTACCTTGTAGAGCACACGCTTGTCGCCCTCCCACATCTCTTCTATATAAGCAACAGAGCGGGGCATCCAGCGCACGCTCTGCGACAGGGTTCTCACCAGTGTCTGGCTCTTCAGGTCGCGAAGCTCATAGTCCCAGCGGCTCATACCCCCGCGCTCAGTGGTCTGATAGCTCAACACGGCAAAACGGCCGTCGGACGACAGGGAGATGTCGCGCACCCGCTTGCCGTCGGTCAGGTCATGCACCATGTAGGGGTGCTGCTTGTCGGTGGTCACGGCAACGGGCAGTGGAGCTTCAATCTTCACGCTGATAGAGTCGGTGTCGCAAGGCTCTGCCATGAACTTGATAGCCACCGTGTGGTGTTCGGGAGCCAGGTTCAGTTCGGGCGAAGCCTCTGCTCCGTCAACGAAGAGCCGGTAGTTCTTGGGACCATTAACGCTGACCTTGGCTTTCAGATAACTGCTGTTGTTGAGATAGAAGCTCAGCACGCCCACGCTGCGACTGTCTTTCAGCGATGGCAACACAGCACCCTTGAACACCGTCTGAGGGACGGCATCGGCATCGAGACTGCCCAAGAGTGATTTGTCATCGAACTTACGGCCCTTTACGTCGACGGAGTCGGCTGCGAACGGCTGAATTACGGCATAGGGACCGGCGAGATTGAAGTCGGTCACCACGGTGGTCTCTTGCGCCTGCACCAGGCATGATGGAGCAAGCATCCCCACAAGAAGGAGTAGTTTTTTCATGTTATCAATATGTCTGTTTTACAGTTTAGTGGCAGCAAAGTTACTAAATTATTCTTAATTTGAGCGTAATTCGCTTTAATTTTGCTACCTTTGCACCCATTATGCTGAAAGAACTTATCACAAACGAGCAGTGCAAGCAGTTATTGGCACTGATAGATGGCAGCGAGAGCATCGTCTGTGTCTGCCACGTTAATCCCGACGGCGACGCCCTTGGCTCCTGTCTCGGCTGGGCCGAATATTTAAGAACCGCTCATGGCAAAGAGGCCCAGATTATTGTGCCCGACCAGTACCCCGACTACCTGCAATGGCTGCCCAACAGCGACAAGCTCATCCGCTACGACAAGCATAAGGAAGGGTGCGACTGGACCCTGCAGCATGCCGACCTTATCTTCTGTCTCGACGTCGACACGTGCAGCAGAACAGATCAGATGCAGACGGCCCTGGAGTCCTCCCCCTCCAAAAAAGTACTTATCGACCATCATCTCGGCCCCGACATTCAGACAGAGATCACCGTCTCCCACCCCGAAGCCTCCTCCACCTGCGAACTGGTGTTCCGGCTAGTGTGGCAGTTGGGCGCGTTCGAGCAGCTGACGAAGCACTTTGCCGTACCCGTCTATTGCGGCATGATGACCGACACCGGCGGCTTTACCTTCAACAGCTGCGACCCCGACATCTTCTTCATTATCTCACAACTGCTCACCAAGCATATCAACAAAGACAAGATCTACCGCAACGTCTACAACAATTTCTCAGAGAACCGCCTGCGACTGATGGGCTATGTGATGTATCAGAAACTGGTGGTAGATGCCAAACACCATGCCAGCTATTTCACCCTGACCCGACAGGACATGAAGCGTTTCCACTTCGTCAAGGGCGACGCAGAAGGCTTGGTGAACATGCCCCTGCAGATAAAGGGCCACAAGCTGAGCATCTCGTTGCGAGAAGACACTGAGCGCGACAACATCATCTGGGTATCGCTGCGGTCAGTTGACCAGTTTCCCTGCAACAAGATGGCAGAGCAGTTCTTCAATGGAGGAGGTCATCTGAATGCCTCTGGCGGACGGCTCAACTGCAACATCGGTGAAGCCACGATAATAGCCGAGAAAGCCATTGCAGCGTTTGAAGATATGTTAAAGTAAGGCTAAAGCACACCTGCTTTAACGCCCTTTAACACGGGTAAGGATGCTAACTGTTCAAAAATGAGTAATTTTGCGCACAAATCTTTTTTATGTCATGAAAAAATTCATCTATATGCTTGCAGCCATGAGCTTAGTCCTTTCGTTCACGGCCTGCGACGAAGGAGAGACTTATAGCGAGAAGAAAGACAAAGAGCGCGACGCCATACGCGCCTTCATTGAGAATCAGGGAATATCAGTTATCTCTGAAACGCAGTTCCACGACCAGAACAACACCACCAATACCGACAAGAACGAATATGCCTATATGGACAACACGGGCGTCTACATGCAGATAGTACGCCCCGGCTGCGGCACCATCCTGCAAGACGGGGAGAACGCCACGCTGAAGGTGAGGTTTGTGGAGGACAACCTGCTGCTAGACAACGATTCCGTGCTGACCAACTATCTTGACGCCTATACACCCGATCTCATGAACATCACGCGCACAGGCAACAACTTCACCGCCTCGTTCACGTCAGGCTATATGTACAGCTATTATAACGCCTCTGTACCTGCAGGCTGGCTGGTCCCCTTCAACTATATCAAGCTCGACCGCCCCACCGCCACCGATGACATTGCCATGGTGCGGCTCATCGTTCCTCATGCACAGGGACACGGCACCGCATCGTCCAATGTCTATCCTTATTTCTACGAAATCACATTTCAACGTTAAATAAACAGATAATCCTATGACTCTGATTAAATCTATTTCCGGCATCCGCGGTACCATTGGCGGACGCACCGGAGACACCCTTAACCCACTTGACATCGTAAAGTTCACCACAGCCTATGCCACCTTTATCGGCGGCAAGAAGATAGTGGTGGGCCGCGACGGCCGCATCTCCGGCCCCATGGTGCGCGATGTAGTGTGCGGTACACTTGTCGGTATGGGCTATGAGGTCATCGATATCGGTCTCGCCACTACGCCCACCACTGAGCTCGCCGTGCGCTGGCATGAGGCCGACGGAGGTATCATTATCACCGCCAGCCACAACCCCACGCAATGGAACGCCCTGAAACTGCTGAATAGCGAAGGCGAGTTCCTTACGGCTGCCGACGGTGCCGAGGTGCTGCGTATTGCTGAAGAGGAAAAGTTCGAATACGCTCCCGTGGAGAAGTTAGGCCGCGTAGTGAAAGATGACACGATGAACCAGCGTCACGTGCAGTCGGTGCTCGACCTCCGTCTGGTCGATGTCGAGGCCATCCGCCAGCGGAAGTTCCGCGTATGCGCCGACACCATCAACAGCGTGGGCGGCATCATCTTGCCCGGCTTGTTCAAGGCACTGGGCGTTGACTATGAGATACTGAACGGGGAATGTACAGGGCTGTTTGCCCACAATCCAGAACCTTTGGAGAAGAACCTCAGCGGCATCATGGACAAGCTGCGTCAGGGCGGCTTCGACCTGGGCATTGTGGTCGACCCCGACGTGGACCGACTGGCCTTCATCTGCGAGGACGGAAAGATGTTCGGTGAGGAATACACGCTTGTCAGCGTGGCCGACTACGTGCTTAGCCAAGAAGGCAAGTCGAAACTCTTCACCGTGTCGAACCTCAGCTCTACCCGTGCGTTGCGCGATGTCACCGAAAAGCATGGCGGACAGTACACCGCTGCTGCTGTGGGCGAGGTGAACGTGACCATCAAGATGAAGGAGGTAGGTGCCATCATCGGCGGCGAAGGCAACGGCGGTGTGATCTACCCGGAGAGCCACTACGGAAGGGATGCCCTCGTCGGCATTGGCCTGTTCCTCTCATCGCTGGCACAAAAGGGCTTTAAGGCCTCAGAGTTGCGCCGCACCTTCCCTGACTATCAGATAGCCAAGAACCGCATTGACCTGACTCCTGAGACGGACGTGGACGCTATTCTTGTTAAGGTTAAGGAGATGTTTGCTGCCGAACCGCAGGCCACGGTCAACGACATCGACGGCGTGAAAATCGACTTCCCCGACAAATGGGTTCACCTGCGCAAGTCGAACACCGAACCTATCATCCGCGTCTACAGTGAAGCACAAACTATGGAAGAGGCCGACCAACTGGGCAAGCGGCTCATGCAAGTGGTCTACGACATGCAATAGAAAGAACCCTTAGACCCACAAAGGTCAGCAAACCATTGAGCAGCAGCAGTTCGTAACCGAAACGGTAGTCGAACTGCTGCTTTGCTATTTCCTCAACGGCAAAGCACAGCAGGGGGGAGGCCACGCAGATATATGGTACAAGGCAATCGCGCACCTTCCGGCGGGTGAAGAGTCCGAAGGCAAAGAGTCCCAACAGCGGGCCGTAGGTATAGGAAACGACGGTATAGATGGCATCAATCAGGCTCTTGGAGTTGACTGAGTCAAACAGGAGGATGAACAGGGCAAAGATTCCGCACATCACGACATGAGTGCGTCTGCGCAGACGCTCATCGTCCTGATGCCCGCGGATGTCCACACAATAGCACGTAGTGAGCGAAGTAAGGGCCGAGTCGGCACTGGAGAACGAGGCTGCCACTATGCCAATGATAAAAAGCAGGGACACCACCCCACCCGTCTGCTCGACGAACATGGGCAGCAGCTCGTCGCCCTTGACAGGCAAAGCCACGCCTTGAGCAGCAAACAACTGCGCAAGAAGCACGCCCAACGCCAAAAAGAGGAAGTTGGCAGGCAGGAAGGCTGCGCCATAGGTACACATGTCCTTCTGTGCATCATGCAGCGTGCGGCACGTAAGGTTCTTCTGCATCATGTCCTGATCAAGCCCCGTCATCACCACCACGATGAAGAGGCCGCTAAGCAACTGTTTCCAGAACAGCCAGGGAGAAGTCCAGTCATCGAAGACAAACACACGGCTGCGACCATCGTTCATCACGGCATCTACTGCCTCGCTCATGGAAAAGTCCATCTGCCCTGTTACCTTATATATAATAAGTAGAAGGGCGGAGAAGAGACAGAGCGTCTGAAACGTATCAGTGAACACAAGGGTTCGGATGCCTCCCTTGCGCGTATACAGCCAGATGAGCAGCACCAACCCGACTGTGACGGCAACAAAGCCAGCCCTCCTATACGCTCCATCGGGAATGAGGAAGGCTGAAAGAATCATACATACCACATAGAACTTCAGCGCAGCGCCAGTCATCTTCGACAGCAGGAAAAACCACGCACTCGTCTGATAGCTGCGACGACCCAAGCGCTGCCCGATGTAACTATAGATGGAAGTAAGGTTGAGCCTGTAATAGACGGGCAGCAGCACAAAAGCCACTGCCAGATAGCCGAGGACGAACCCCAGACACAGTTGTAGATAAGCCATATCCGACGTGAGTACCATGCCTGGCACACTGACGAATGTTACACCGGAGATGCTGGCCCCCACCATGCCAAACGCCACGAGCCACCACGGCGACCGTCGCTCTCCGCGAAAGAAGGTCTCGTTGGTGGCACGCCGTGCCGACCACCGGCTGATGCCGAAGAGCACGGCGAAATAAGTAAGGACAACAAGCAGTAGCATCATAACAAAATGCAAAGGTACAATTTTTTTCTGAGACTGCAAAAAGCAATTGTTTGCAAAAATATTCATCTATACAGGAAAATTATGGCGAAAAGTGAATATTTTGAAAAAAAGAGCCTTAATTATTCGCTCGATTGCGAATAAAATTGTAAATTTGCATCCAAACAATCATTAAATCTAAAAACAAGCTATCAATTATGAGCAAGCAAAAAAAATTTATTCTGCAAGAAAATGAGATTCCCACCCAGTGGTACAACATCCTGGCCGACATGCCCAACAAGCCACTGCCTCCCATCCATCCCAGAACGAAACAGCCGCTGACATGGGAAGACTTGGCACACATATTCCCCACGGAGTGCTCGAAACAAGAGCTGAACATGACCGACGAGTGGATTGACATCCCCGAAGAGGTGCTGGAAAGATATAAGTACTACCGCTCCACGCCGCTGGTACGCGCCTACGCACTGGAAGAGGCTCTTGGCACGCCTGCCCATATCTACTTCAAGAACGAGTCGACCAACCCCTTAGGCTCTCACAAAATCAACTCCGCCCTGGCGCAGTGCTACTACTGCAAGCAGGAGGGAACGACCAATGTGACCACCGAGACAGGAGCCGGACAGTGGGGGGCTGCCTTGGCTTATGCCGCCAAGACGTTCGGACTGGAGGCTGCCGTCTATCAGGTGAAAATATCGATGCAGCAGAAGCCCTACCGCTCCAGCATCATGCGCACGTTCGGAGCTGCCGTCACCGGCTCCCCCTCCATGTCGACACGTGCCGGCAAGGACATCCTGACCCTCAACCCCACTCACTCTGGTTCGCTGGGTACTGCCATCAGTGAGGCCGTAGAGCTGGCCACCACCACTCCCCATTGCAAATACGTACTGGGGTCCGTGCTCAACCACGTTGCCCTGCACCAGACCATCATCGGTCTCGAAGCAGAGAAGCAGATGGCACAGGCAGGCGAATATCCCGACCAAGTGATTGCCTGCTTCGGCGGCGGCTCCAACTTCGGCGGCATCGCATTCCCCTTTATGCGCCATAACCTGAAGGACAACAAGCAGACCGAATTCATTGCTGCTGAGCCGGAGAGCTGCCCCAAGCTGACACGCGGCAAGTTCCAGTATGACTTCGGCGACGAGGCGGGCTACACGCCCCTGCTGCCCATGTACACGCTGGGGCATCAGTTCAAGCCCGCCAACATCCACGCCGGCGGTCTGCGCTACCACGGTGCAGGCATGATTGTGTCGCAGCTCATCAAGGACGGTCTGATGCACGGTGTTGACATTCCTCAGTTAGAGTCGTTCGAGGCCGGTATGCTGTTTGCACGCACTGAGGGCATCATCCCTGCTCCGGAGAGCTGCCATGCCATCGCCGCTACCATCCGCGAGGCCAACAAGTGCAAGGAGTCGGGCGAGGAGAAGGTCATCCTGTTCAACCTCTCCGGTCACGGACTAATTGACATGAGTGCCTACGACCAGTACATCAACGGCGACCTTCAGAACTACGAACTGAGCGATGACACCATCGAGCAGAACGTCGCCGAACTGGAACAGATTATCAAGTAGACTTTTATAAAAACAGATTATTTGTCATATTGCAAAACGAGCGAGAGCCGGGACTGCATCACTGCAACCTCGGCTCTCGCCATCTTTTATCTCGTTTTGATTCATCTCTTAAGAGTCATAGCCGTATGAAAGGATTCTGCGGGGGCTATAGTCAGTGCAAGGCGATTTTAGCATTTTTTCAGGATGCACAGAACATTTTTTTGTAGATAATATCAACCAAGCAAACTTTTTGCGTAAAAACTACGCAAAAAAAATTGGAGGATTACAGAATTATTCATATCTTTGCGTCAAAATTACGCAAGACATGAATAAGGAGAGGATATTGATGAACATAAGAGATAAGGAGATTAAAAGATGAAGTACGACATTGAGAAGATCAAAGAAATCGTTCGTAGTAAGCCAGACACGAAGATTATCTATTTCTGGGGCCACACACCCAAACCGAAGAAGATGACTGCAGCATGTTTCATGTTGACCAATGGCAAGGTGAAAACCTGCTGGGCTGCGCCTTGATGGAGGTGAGAGATTGGCTGATGGAGATTGAACATTGAAGATTGAACATTACATGGAAACAACAAAAGGTGTTTATACGTATGAGTATCCGCGTCCGTCGGTGACGACGGACTGCGTGATATTCGGTTATGATGTAAAGGATGGGCTGTCCGTACTCCTGATAGAAAGAGGTATAGAGCCGTACAAGGGACGATGGGCATTTCCCGGCGGTTTCTTGAAGATGGATGAGACCACGGAGGCCGGCGCACTGCGGGAGTTGAAGGAAGAGACGGAATTTGATGTGGAGAGAGGTTTTCTGGAACAGTTGGGCTGTTTCTCTGACGTAGACCGTGACCCACGTGGACGAGTCATTACCATTGCCTACTATGCGCTGGTGCAAAAGGGTGCCGTGAAAGGCGGTGACGATGCAAGGAATGCCCAGTGGTTTCCTATTGGCGAGATTCCGCAGTTGGCCTTCGACCACGAGAAGATTCTGCGCATGGCTTTGAAACATCTGAAGGAGCAGATAC
>Ga0247609_10007959_pt1 | contig 10021 bp, 6 predicted proteins | sample 172DNAGHGlowgp2_FD_193487 | JGI IMG/M metagenome (GOLD analysis project Ga0247609, IMG submission 193487) | Sheep rumen microbial communities from Palmerston North, Manawatu-Wanganui, New Zealand - 1728 DNA GHGlow gp2 | ecosystem: Host-associated > Mammals > Digestive system > Stomach > Rumen ...
CTTGGCAATGGGATTCTATGTGACAGTTTTAGGAAGCGGAGCTTCGATGCCCACCGGACACAGGTGCTGTTCGGCGCAGGTGGTTAATATCGAGGGCTTCAAGATACTTATCGACGCTGGCGAAGGCGTGCAGAACCAGATACGCAGGGCGCATGTAAAAATGCAGTCCATCGACACAATACTTATCTCGCATCTCCACGGCGACCATTTCTTCGGTCTGCCCGGACTTGTCTCCTCCATGCACCTGTGCGGACGCAAACAGCCGCTGGATATTTACGCGCCCAAAGGTCTCGACGATGTTTTCGAAGCTATTTTCCGTGTGAGCAACACCGAACTCAATTTCCAACTCAACATACATACAATCACCCCCGATGTCTCCCAGCCGATACTCGCCAACGCCAAGTGCCGCATAAGCTCTTTTCCCATCTACCATTCCATCGAGACATACGGTTTTCTCATCGAGGAGCAGAAGAAAACATCTCTTTCGCTCAAACGCGACGTTTGCAAGAAATACAACCTCGCCGACGACGACATAGCAAGGATAAAGCAGGGCGACGACCTTGTATTGCCCGAGGGCACCATAGTCCCCAACGCCAATCTTACCCAGCAGCCCAAGTCCCCGCGCAAATACGCCTACTGCTGCGACACCTCGTACAACGAAAACCTCGTACCTATTATAAAAGGTGTGGATTTGTTGTGTTTCGACGCCACTTTCGATTCCAAAAACGAGGAGTTGGCTCTCAGCAAAGGTCACGGCACCACTGTACAGGCTGCAACTTTGGCAAAACAAGCCGAGGTGTCGCAGCTCCTTCTCACGCATTTCTCCGCACGTTTCAAGGACATAACGCCTCTTGTTGAGGAAGCGCAGGCCATTTTCCCAAACACCGTTGCCGCCACCGACCTTTCGGTGATTGAATTGCAGACGCTCTGATTTTAGTTGCCTACCTAACCAGCCGAAAAAATAAGGATAAAGAGGTGCAAAATGGCACTTCCGACACTTTTCAAAACCCGAATAAGTGTTAGTTATCGATTTGTAACAATCAGTAAAATAGTGAGTTGGTAAAAAATATTGACTTTTTCGACTAAAAATAGTACCTTTGCAAACGTTAAATACGAAAAGCATTATGAATAGAATTGTAGTTTTTATGGCAATGTTGTTGATAGCATTGCAGCTGGATGCCCAAATTAGCTACGGTGGTAAACCCCGCATAGAAACAGAACCGACACTGTCGCAGACACAAGTCCCCATTGTTCAACTCGAAAAAATCGATAATCAAAAGTACATTGCGGAGGATATGCTTATTGATGGCAAAGACCATCCGTACAGGCTTGCCGTTATGCAGGATGTTGCCATCTCCAACAAAAAACATGGTGTAACGGATATTCTTCCCAACGGCGATAGAGTTTGGCGCTTGCATATCGTTACCGAAGATGCCGAACACACTTTCCCAATTTTCAGTAAGTTCGATATCCCTGAAGGTGCCGAATTGTTCGTTTACACACCCGACCGCGATTTGGTACTGGGCAGTTTCAACATCGAAAACACCAACGAGGATGGCGGTTTCTACACCCAAGCCCTCCCCGGCGACGAATTCATCGTAGAATACTACGAACCCGCTTCGGTGGCAGGACAAGGCACGTTGGAAATATCGCAGGTGGCACACGGGTATAAGCCTTTCGCTGGTTTTGAAAACAACAAACGCGACAAAATCCTCGACAACTCGTCGGGCAGCTGCCAGATAAACATAGCATGTTCCGAAGGTAGCAACTGGAGTACAGTAAAACGTTCGGTGCTACTTATGTATATGACCTACGGCGGATATGGCTATATGTGCACCGGCGCATTGATAAACAACACCCGCAACGATAAAACCAACTATTTTCTCACTGCTTACCATTGTATCGAACAATTTTCTTCGCTCACCAGCGTACGTTTTACTTTTTATTTCAATGCTCAAACAACCTACTGCTCCGGCACCTCGGGAAACAGCGGACAGAGCCTTACTGGTGCCACAAAAGTCGCCGGCAATTCGAAATCCTCGTATAACGGTTCCGATTTCTTGCTGCTGAAATTAAACTCCACTATCCCCACATCCTACAAACCTTTCTATGCAGGATGGAACCGCAACACCACAAGTTCCGCAGTGTCGGTGGGCAGTTGCATCCATCACCCCGGTGGCGACTGGAAAAAAATATCCATCCCCAGCAGTGTGTCGGCGACATCCACTTCCGGATGGACAAATTTCTGGTATGTGAAATGGAGGGTAGGCACAAACAATAAAGGATGTGTGGAGGGCGGCTCTTCAGGCTCGCCGCTTTTCAATGCAAACCAGCAGATTATCGGACAGCTGCAGGGGGGGGGCAGCGACTGCTCCTATATTTATAACTCGTCAAAAATGTACGATATGTACGGCCGTCTCGACAAATCGTGGACAGGAGGCAACTCCAGCAACTCACGTCTGAGCGACTGGCTGGCACCTTCAAGCAGCGGCACCACCTCGATTCCGGGTCTCAACTACGACGGCACCGTGGATATCGAGTCGGCACAACCCGCGGACCGCACTATCAACGTTTACCCCAACCCGTCGAAAGGTGTGCTCAACGTAGAAGTCCCTGAACTCGGCGTGGCCACCTACACAGTGTATGATATGATGGGACGGCAGGTGCTGCAAGCAAGAACCGTATTGTCAACCCAAGTGCACAAGATAAACCTCTCCGGCCTTTCAAACGGAGCCTACCGTTTGGAAATCGACGTGAACGACCACAGATATGTGAAACCAATATTGATAAACAAATAAATACAGATTGTTATGGACTTAATGTCAAAAATCAAAGCATCTGCCAAAGCTGCTGGCAAATGCATCGTATTGCCCGAAGGCAACGAGGAACGTACTCTTAAAGCAGCAGACATCATCCTTGAAGAAGGTCTCGCAAAACTGATACTCCTCGGCAACGAGGCTGACATCAAAAAACTGGCCGCCGAATGGGGACTTAAAAACATCGACAAAGCCACCATCATCGACCCGCTGAACAACCCCAAGAAGGAATTCTACGCACAGATGCTGTGCGAGATACGCAAAAGCAAAGGCATGCAGATGCCCGAAGCCCTGAAACTGGTGGAAGACCCCCTGTACCTCGGCACACTGCTTATCAAAAACAAGGAAGCCGACGGCGAAGTGGCCGGAGCCCGCAACGCTACTGGCGACGTGCTGCGTCCCGCTTTCCAGATAGTTAAAACCCTCCCCGGCATCAGCGTCGTTTCCGGTGCCTTCATCATGGTGTTCAAAGACAAGAAATGGGGTGACGACGGTATCATGGTCTTCGCCGACTGCGCAGCCGACCCCAACACCGACGAAAACAAACTGGCCCAGATAGCCGTTGTTACAGCCCAGACAGCCAAGAATATCGCCGGCATCGACCCGCGTATTGCCATGCTGAGCTTCTCCACCAAAGGCTCCGCCAAACACGAACTCGTCGACAAAGTGGTCAACGCCACACGCATTGCCAAGGAGATGAATCCCGAACTCGTTATCGACGGCGATCTCCAGGCCGACGCAGCCATCGTTCCCAAGGTTGGCGCTTCCAAAGCCCCCGGCAGCCCCGTGGCTGGCAAGGCCAACGTGCTGGTGTTCCCGTCCTTGGAAGTGGGCAACATCGCATACAAGCTTGTTCAGCGTTTCGCCGAAGCCGAGGCTATAGGACCCATCATGCAAGGTATGGCAGCTCCCATCAACGACCTCTCGCGCGGCTGCTCCGTGGAAGACATCGTAAACGTGGTGGCCATCACAGCAACACAGGCATGCGGCAAATAACCACAACAAAATCAAGCAGTAGAAGGGCCAAAAGCCCTTCTATGCTTTTTGTCAAACCAATACTGTAAACTATGTATAAATGGAAAACAGCGATAATTTCATTATTATTCCTCACATTTATCGGAGCGGCTGGGGCGCAAGATATTGTTAGCCAGCGACATCGGGCCACCCGATATCACAACAAGTTCGAAAACCGCAAGACCTCAAGCGGCGAACGCTTTTCACAAAAAAAATACACAGCGGCACATCATAACATAAAACTTGGCACATACGTGCTTGTGGTGGACACCATAACCAACAAATGGGTTATAGTAAAAGTAAACGACCGCTGTCCCCGCAGAAATGTTATAGACCTTGCCGCCATAGCCGCCGAACGCATAGGACTAACCCGACGCAAAGGCGTGTCCAGAGTGTTCATCTCAACCTTGGGCGAAGGCGCCGAAACGCTCTGGCAACAGCAAGAATCCATGTCGGAGAGATGTTCCGACAGCATCTTGGACATGATAAAAACAATGTCGAAAATTGCTCCGCCACCTATTGTGGCCGAGAATAAAGAAACTTCGCCATCGGGTGGTAATAACGCCAAAACAACCTCAACGGCGAAGAGCACCCCTAAAGAAACCGAAAACGCTACGCAGAAAAAGCAAACATCGGCAATTCTTTACATCTCAAATATAGACAACACTGACGAAGCCGAAGACCTTTTGGACGAAATGCAACCCTCGGTATCGCAGAACGCAAAAATAATAAACGACTCCGCCGAAATTACCATCGAAATAACCATGAAAGGCGACATTGAAAAGTTTGCCGCCAATTTTATAACCAAATATCCAAAATATATTCTGAGAATAAAGGATGAACCTCAAAAATAGCATGCTGAAAATCAGCGTGTTGAAAAAATTATTAAAAATAATGTCGAAATAATTAGGTGGTTTGGACAAAAAATGGTATCTTTGCAGGTTGTATTTTTATACATAAAATAGCAGTTAGTAACAGAATAATGCTGTCTATATGGTTGACAATGAAAACTTTATAAATAATAAATAGGCAAAACATGAAAATCGAATTGTTCAAAAAAGTATCAGTTTTTGCGTTGATAATGGCATTTTCGTGCATTGGTTTTGCCCAACAACAAGCTCAGTTCTCGCAATATATGTTCAACAGGCTGTCCTACAACCCGGCATATGCCGGTAGTGTGGGATCAATCTGTTTCTCGGGACTTTACCGCAACCAATGGATGGGCCTTACTTTGACATCCCCCGGAACTGGTGTGAAAGAAGGCGCCACTCCGCAAAACATCCTCTTCTCCTTCGACATGCCCGTCAATTTCTTACATGGCGGTATCGGTCTTTCCGTTCTTACTAACAAACTGGGATATTACAGCGCTATTAACATCGGCGTTGATTATGCATACCGTTTCTTCACTTCGCGCGGAAGTCTTGCCATCGGTGTGGAGGCCAACATTTCCAGCGGTAACCTCGATTATGCAAACCTTGTGGGATATCGCAGCCTTACAGGCGATGTCACCAACCCCATCGACCGCGACCAAGACCCCGACCCCATACTGCAATCGCGTAAGACAGAGTCGGATATGGTGTTCGATGCCGCTGTCGGTGTTTACTACACCGAACCTGGACGTCTGTACTTGGGACTTTCGGCCAAGAACCTGCTCGGTTCGGAAAGTGCCGTGCTCAACTATAAAAATGCACGTTCTATCTACGCTTTCGCCGGTTACGACCACGAATTTTTCGACCAAAGTTACCACTTGCTCCCGTCGCTGCTCATCAAAACCGCCGATTTTTCAACCATGCAGCTCGATGTTTCGTGCCTGCTTCTTTATCAAAACACTTTATGGCTGGGAGCCAGCTATCGTATTCAGGACGCTGTATCGCTCCTCGCAGGTGTAAACTGGAAAAACTTCAGAATAGGTATCGCCTACGATCTCACCACTTCCAAACTGGGTACTTACAAACCTGCACGTAGTAAGGGTTCGTTGGAGCTTTATCTGAAATACTGCTTCAAAATCACTCCCAAGAAAAAGATACCTTCAAGCTACATCAACTCAATTTATTTTATGTAAACGCGTAACCTTAACCAAAAAAAGACGTAAAAACCACATTAAACATAATAGGAAAAAACAGTTATGAACATAAAAAACTTTAATGATATGAAAAGGTTGTTTTTATTGCTCGGAGGAGCTGCACTGCTCTGGAGCTGCGGATCAAGCAGCAAAGGCGAACTTACCGGTGTAACCGACCGTCCCGTTTTCGAGGATATGGATCTTGCCGGTATGATTTTTGTTGAACAAGGAAACTTCATTATGGGAGGCGGAAAACAAGACAATGTCTATGGCGTAACCACCCCCGAACGTACCGTACAGGTTGTTTCGTTCTTTATGGACGAGACAGAGATAACCAACAACGAGTACCGTCAGTTTGTGTACTATGTGAGAGACTCCATAGCACGCAGACTTCTTGGCGAAGCAGGTGTTGAAGGTTACCTCATAGAAGAAGACCAGTATGGCGAACCTATCGAACCTGCTCTGCTTAACAACAGAACCAGAATCAACTGGGACGAACAGGAATCGCGCGAAGCACTCGAACCTATGTACCTCGCCGAAAAAGACCGTTTCTATCGCAAAAGAGACATCGACCCAGCCAAACTCAACTATGAGTACTATTGGATTGACTATAAAGAAGCATCCAAGAAAGAGGCAGGCGTGGCTTCGAACAAAGGCGAACTCAAAGGCTCTATGTTTGCCAACCGTCCGAAAGGTCTCAACAACAGAAACCAGTTTATAAAGAAAGAAGTTGTTAACGTGTACCCCGACACCCTTTGCTGGATGCACGACTACACATATTCCAACAATGAGGACTTCACCCGCCAGTATTTCACCTCGCCCGCATACGACAACTATCCCGTTGTTGGTGTTAGCTGGATACAGGCCAAAGCCTTCTGCGTATGGCGTTCGCAATACCTCAACAACCACCTTGCCAGCATCGGCTACGCTCAGATGTGCGACTTCCGTCTGCCTTCTGAAGCTGAATGGGAATGGGCTGCACGTGGAGGTATGTCCAATATGTCATATCCTTGGGGCGGTCCCTATATCCGCAACGGCAACGGCTGTTTCTTGGCTAACTACCAGCCTCTGCGCGGAGCCTTCGACGACGACGGTGGCGTGAAAACACTTATGGTTGGTCACTATGCTCCTAACGACTTCGGTTTGTACGACATGTCCGGTAACGTATCCGAATGGTGCGAAGACGCTTACAACGAATCGATGTACACCGTTGGTAACAACCTCGCACTCTCGTACCAGTACAACGCTGCCGACGACGACGACAATGCTATGAAACGCAAAGTCGTAAGAGGTGGCTCTTGGAAAGACCAGAAATATTTCATCCAAGTACAGACCAGAAGTTTCGAATATCAGGATACAGCCAAATCGTACATCGGTTTCCGTTGCGTACAGTCGTACCTCGGCCGTGTTAAGGGCGACAACCTGAAATCAGCCTCCAACGTATATTAAAAACAACATCCGAATATAAAAAAACAAAAACAATAAATAAAAAAAAACACACACAAAATTTTCAGTTATGAGCTTTATAGATAATTTAGTACGAAGCAAAGGATATAAATCCTTCATGGGTAAACTTTACGGTGTAGGTGCGTCGGTCGTGATCGTAGGCGCTATGTTTAAGATCATGCACTGGCCTGGAGCCGACCTTATGATTGTGGTAGGTATGAGTACCGAGGCTATCATATTCTTCTTCTCAGCTTTCGAACCTCTGCACGTTGAATACGACTGGAGTTTGGTTTATCCCGAACTCGCCGGTGTACATGAAGGCGAAGGAGAACTCCAACCCCAACTCGACGAAGACGGTAACCCTGTCCTCGACGAAAATGGCAACCCCGTAATGATACCTGCCACTGCTAGGCATGGCGAAGGTGGAGCTCATATAGAAGGTGGCGGCGGACTCAACATTCAAGGCGGTGGTACATTGGTTATCAACCAAGACCCCGTTTCGCAACAGCTCGACAAAATGCTCGACGAAGCTAAGATTGGTCCCGAACTTATCGAAAGCCTCGGAAAAGGCATGCAGAAACTTGCCGATACTACCAATACAATCAGTGGTGTTACCTCGGTGGTTGCCGCTAACGAAAAACTCATGAAGAATATCGACGGAGCCGCCGAATCGGCCAACAGCCTCTCGGAAGCTTATCGTCGCACAGCCGAGAACGTGAACGTGAACGCCGGTGTTTCCGAAGAATACCTCAAGAGCATTCAGGACGCTACAAGCGCTGTGGACAACCTCTCCACTATCTACAGAGAAACTGCACAAAGCCTCGCTTCGGAAGATGTATCGTATGCCGACGAACTGAAGAAAATGGCTTCGAGCCTGTCGTCAATCAATGCAATGTATGAGATGCAGCTTCAGAACTCATCCACACAGTTGCAAGCCACAAAAGAAGTACAAGACCGCATCCAAGATTTGGTTGTCAATTTCGCAAACGCTTCCGACGATGTACTGCGCTACAAAGAGCAGGTTGACGCATTGTCGAGAAAAGTTGCAGAGCTCAACCAAGTTTATGGCAATATGCTGGCTGCAATGCAGACACGTATCTAATGCCAATCTTTTAATAAATAAATTACGATAGTAGGATATTTAAAATAAGGAAATAATATGGGTGCTACAAATTGCCCGGAGACCCCGCGGCAGAAAATGATAGGAATGATGTACCTGGTGTACCTGGCACTTCTGGCACTGAACGTTTCGGCAATGTTGCTGAACAGTTTCGTGACAGTGTCCGACACCATGGACGCGTCCAACGCCAATATACAGACTAAAGTGGCTGACACATACAATAAATTTGAACAATTTGCCCTCACCAACCCCGACAAAGTCGGCGAATACTACGAAGTAGCAAAAGAAGTCAGGACTTATTCCGACGACCTGCGCACTTTTGTTGACAGCATGAAATACGATTTTATAGGCCAGCTGGAGAAAAAAGCCAGTGTTGATACCGGTACAGGCGAAAAGGTTACAATAGACCTGATGTCCGGCGACAGGGTTGATGTTCAAGTGGTTGAAAGAATCGTTAGAAAAGCCGGTGTGGGCTGGATGCTTCAGTCCAGTGCCGACGCTGCTGCACAGAACCACTTCTTGGGTGGTGGCGAATTCAATCCTAGCAACGAAGAATTGCGTGCTGTGATTATCCGCAAAAAAATCGAAGAATACAAGGCAAAAGTTACCGAGGCCGTGAAAAAAGCAGGCATCGACTCGGTTGACTTCCCCGGCTTGGAAGTCGAAGGCGAGGAATTTACCCTCAACGTTCACGGCAAAAACCAGAAAGGCTGCTGGGAACGTCACACTTTCGAAAGCAACATCCCCATTGCCGATATCATTCTGCTTACCAGAATAACATCGGATGTGATGAATGCCGAGTTTGATATAGCCAACAACCTTTACAAAGCTGTAAATGCCGACGACTTCAAATTCGATAAGGTTGCAGCAAGGGTTATACCCAAGTCCACTTATATTATGCAGGGCTCGCAGTTCGAGGCCGACATCTTTGTTGCCGCCTACGACTCCAAAGCTCAGCTGAAAGCCGAAGTTAACGGCGCCAAACTCGTCAGCACCGACACCAATGGCTCCATTACTTGGAAAACTGGTTCTGGTGGCGAAGGCGTTCACAAATATCAAGGTAACGTTTACGTTAAGGCTGCCAACGGCGAAGATGTGGCTTATCCATTCAGCGGTGAATACACTGTGGGTAAACCCGCCGCTGTGGTTTCGCTGACAAACATGAACATTTTGTACGTGGGAGTTGAAAACCCCGTTTCGATTTCGGTTCCCGGTATTCCTGCTAAGGATATATCTGCAACAATTTCCAGCGGTACTATTGCCTCCGTGGGCGGTGGTAACTATACTGTGAAACTGTCGAAACTCGAACGTGAGGTAACTATCAACGTTTCCGCAAAAATCGATAACAGAGTCCAGAGAATGGGCGAGTTTAAATACAAAACGAGAAAGATACCTTCGCCGGTGCTCAAAGTTGGTAACTTGTCGAGCAAGAAAGTTACTAAAGAAGAGCTCTCCAACGCAGGTAAGATTAGGGCTACTTTCCCGGAAGATTTTGTGTTCAAAGTTCCGCCACTGAACGTGAAAGGTTATACCATCTCGGTTGGTGCCAACGACAAGCCTATT
>Ga0247609_10007960_pt1 | contig 10021 bp, 3 predicted proteins | sample 172DNAGHGlowgp2_FD_193487 | JGI IMG/M metagenome (GOLD analysis project Ga0247609, IMG submission 193487) | Sheep rumen microbial communities from Palmerston North, Manawatu-Wanganui, New Zealand - 1728 DNA GHGlow gp2 | ecosystem: Host-associated > Mammals > Digestive system > Stomach > Rumen ...
TTAACTTATATTGCGCTTCCGTTAGTTGAACCTTTTCACGGATTCCGTTCGGGAAAGCAGCCAGCACATTGGCGATCCAGGATGCTTTGGCACCCTTCTTGTCAAAAAGATTGAGGTAGGAGAGACTGTCGCGTTCGCTCACCAATGCTTTTGCGGCTGAGGCCAAAGGCGCGAGAACTCCGGAAGCCTTTTCCTGACGGTCATTGGTTTGGAAGATATAGTTGTCCAATAATTCGTAATAATCATTGTTGCCTGGAAGACGATTGGACTTGTAATCGAAATACATAGTCTTGTTTTCCAAATAGTTGGAGAAAGGACGGTAGTTGTTGTCCAGTGCCTTGAGATACTGGTTCGCCTTGGTGACGAAATAGTCCACATCGCCGCTTTTCACTTTGTTGTTGGGTGCGAAAAGAGAGATGAGTACATGAAGAGAGTCCACATTCTCGAATGCGGCAGTCACATAATTGTCAATCTCGTTGGTGGTTTGTCGGAGATTGGTGACTTCCTGCGTGATTTTGCTCCAGTATTTCTGGGTGTTGTCCTTCTGCAACGCATTGTTCAAGCTGTCAATCACCTCTTTTTTGCGATTGGTGGCGCCACTGACATCCTGAACAAAAGCCATGGAGGGCGAGTTGGTCACACTGACCACATTTTGCAGGTCCTCGGCATCGATGGTGAGTTCCATGTTTTCGCCAGGGGTGATCACCACGAGGAAATAGTTCTCGTCGCCGAAATCGAAACGGTAGATGTCGTTGTTCAGCTTCAGATTCATCACGAAAGCGTTGTTCTTGATGTCAGCGGAAGCGTAAACCGTTCTGCCGTTTCCGTATGCGTTCACCAAGTCCACATGTTTGAAAGTGTTGTTCAAAAGTGTGACACTGACGGTGGAGGGCGCCTGGGCCATAGCCCATAATCCCATAAACAAAATGCTGATAATCAGCGTGATTCTTTTAGTGTTGAAGAACATAGTTCTGTGGTTTTTAAGAACGGCAAAAATACATATTTTTTAAAATTGTACATCGTAAAAATTAATGGAATATTTTGTTTTGATTTTGATGCTTGGGAGAAGATAAAGGGAATGATTGATTTGAGTTGATACAAATGTGGAAAATATTATCTTTGCAGCAAATTTGAAAACATAGAGTTCTAATCTGTCGTAAAGATTAATTATGCTGTTTCAGAAAAACATCGTCCGAAAATATCTTGCCACGCTGCCTAAGGAGCAGACAAACGATGCTTGGAGGCAATACCAGCAATATTTTCTCAACCCTGCCATCCAGCAAAACATCCTCCAGTCAAAGGAGGAACAGTTTCAGGAGGGCTTTTTGAGAGAACTGTTTGTGAATGTGCTGGGCTACACACTCAACCCGCAGCCGAACTTCAATCTGATAACGGAAAAGAAAAACGAGACTAACAGCAAAAAAGCCGATGGTGCTATACTCTTGGATGAAAAAGTGATTGGTATCATCGAACTGAAAGACCATAAAACCACTGACCTCGCAAAGATTGAAGCACAGGCATTCGGTTATAAGAACCAGCATGTGGGCACGCGTATGGTTATCATCTCCAATTTTGAGAAGTTGCGTCTCTATATCGACAATGCGGTGGAATATTGCGAATGGAATCTGTTCACACTAACGGAGGACGACTTCAGCGAATTCTATCTCTGTCTCGCATGGCCGCAAGTGAAAGCCGGAATAGCCATGCAGATGAAGAGTGCTTCGGTGTCGAACGAAGACCAAATTACCAAAGCACTCTACAAGGACTACTCTGAGTTCAAGCGCGTGCTCTTTGCCGATATTGTGGAGCATAATCCAGACTACGACAAGCTGTTGCTTTTTAAGAAGACTCAGAAACTCCTTGACCGTCTGTTGTTTATCTTTTTCGCCGAAGATTGCGGGCTGTTGCCGCCCAACTCAATAATGCAGATTATCGACCAGTGGGAGAAGCTGAAGGAGATGGACGAATACCGCCCACTTTACGACCGTGTGAAGAAGTATTTCGGCTATATGAATACCGGCTTCCAAGGCAAGAAATACGAGATTTTCGCCTACAATGGAGGGCTTTTCAGACCCGACGAGGTGCTCGACAATATCATCATCTCCGACGAACCTTTAGTGGAGCACATCAAACGGCTTTCTACTTACGATTTTGAGAGCGAGGTGGATGTGAACATCCTTGGCCACATCTTTGAAAACTCCCTTTCGGAAATTGAGGAGATGACGCAGCAAATCAAGGAGGCAAAGCTTTTAAGCGTTGAGAGCAAAACCACCTCCAAACGCAAGCAGGACGGCGTGTTCTATACCCCGCAATACATCACAAAATACATTGTGGAAAACACCGTAGGTCGTCTTTGCAGTGAGAAGAAATCTGAATTCGGCATAGTTGATGAGGAGTATTTTTCCGACCAGAAACGCCAGAAGGAAACCCGCAAGCGCCTGATGGAGCAGCTGCAACAGTATCGTGAGTGGTTGTTGCAAATCACCATCTGCGATCCCGCCTGCGGTAGCGGTGCATTCCTGAACGCCGCCCTGCAGTTCCTGATGAGCGAGCACAGGCTCATTGACGAGATGGAGGCAAAGGTAACGGGCTCAAACATCGTGTTTCAGAATGTGGAGAACAGCATTTTGGAGAACAATCTTTTTGGGGTCGATATCAACGAGGAGAGCGTAGAGATTGCCCAGTTAGCCCTCTGGCTGCGCACTGCCAAGCCCCACCGCAAGCTCAACACGTTGAACCAGAACATCAAATGCGGCAACTCTCTCATCAGCGACCCTGCCATTGCCGGCGACAAAGCATTCAATTGGCAAGAACAGTTTCCGAAGGTGTTCGAGAAAGGTGGATTTGATGTGATAATTGGTAACCCGCCGTATGTGCATCTTGAAAGCGTGATAGAAACTTCCAATCAATTAGAAAAGGTCGGATTTTCCACTTATAATAAAAGAGGAGACCTGTATTGTCTTTTTGTTGAGAAAGCTTTCCAATTAGCCAAGCAAAACGGATTGATTTCATACATTATGCCCAATAAATGGCTACAGGCAGGTTATGGAAAAGAACTCAGGAGTTTCTTCTTGGGCAAACGTTTGGAAAAACTTATTGACTTTGGCGATATTCAGATTTTTGAGGGCGCAACCACCTATCCTTGCATTTTTGTTGGACGAAATTCTGAACCTGCAAATCAGCTTTCAGTATCCGTGCTGACGGCGGCCAATTCTTGGGACTTCAATCATAATGTTTCAAGTACAGAGGAAATCTTCAATATTTCTCAATTCAGTAGTGACACATGGGTTATATCATCTCAAAAGGAGAGGTCACTTCTTGAAAAATTGTCGAGTAACCATCAAACTCTGAAAGATTTCGTGGGTGGAGAGGCATATCGAGGTGTACTTACTGGATTGTCAGAAGCCTTCCTTATTGATTCCGATACATATCAAAACATTATTCGCCAAGATGAGCGAGCCAAGGAGCACATCTATCCATTCTTGCAAGGAAGACATATTACGCCGTACGGAAAAGCTGAAGCAGTAAGCTATCTAATATTGTTTGAGAAAGGTTGGACACAAAGAGAACATTCCTTTGAAAACGAAACAGACGCGTGGAACTACTTGAAGTCCCAATATCCTTCAATTGCCGCATGGCTGGAACCTTTTGCAGACAAAGGGAGAAAAAGGACTGACAAAGGTGACTTTTGGTGGGAGTTGCGTGCGTGCGACTATTACGAGCAGTTTGCAAAGCCAAAAATTATGTATCAGGCCTTTCAAGTGAAAGCGTGCTTCATATATGATGAGCAAGGATTCTACTCCAATAATTCGATATGGTTTATACCTACGCAAAGTAAGTCTTTATTAGCAATTCTTAATTCGAAGATGGGCTGGTGGTTGATAACGAAGTTCTGTTCTCAAATACAGAACGGTTATCAGTTGATTTGGAAGTATTTCGGCCAGATACCAATTCCTGCTGTCAATAACGATTCCTTATTATCATCTCTCGCTGACACCATGCTTTCCCTCAACGCTGATCTTCAGCAGAAGCGCAGCCGTTTCCTCCGCCGTTTGCATGAGAATTTCGAGGGCGTGAAAATCACGGGCGCCTTGGAAACATTCGACACCTTGCAGTTTGCAGACTTCCTGAAAGAGCTGAAAAAACAGAAAATCAAACTCACCCTTCCGCAGCAGGACGAATGGGAGGACTACTTCGGCCAGTACAAGACCGAATGCAACAACATTTCGGAGCAGATTGCTGAAATGGACAAGAAGATTGACGGGATGGTGTATGAGTTGTATGGATTGACGGAAGAGGAAATAAAAGTGGTGGAAAAGGGTCAATGAAAATTCCACTCAGGGTTAACAACTTTGCTCCACAAATTATTGACAGCTAACATTCTGGACAAGCACTGTGATTTGATGTTTTTTCAAACAATGAAATATGAAATTTATTATCACTGAAAATGTTAAAGCTTTTTACTCATACATCGAAAAATGTGCGAAGTTTGGCGAAACAATCAATGTTGAACTCAGCAAGTTTTCAGAAAAAGAACGATATGTAGTGCAATCAGAACTATATATTATTAGAGGTGGATTAGCGTATAATTCCGTAATAAAATCGAACAATGAACTTAAAGAAGAGTTTATTAATTACATACAAAATAGGCTATGCGATACAACTAATACCTTTTTAATCGCCACATACAATCGATCATTATGGGAACTTTGCAAAAACAATCGTTATGCAGAAGATGCTATTCAACACTATCGGAATCTTATTAAAGAATATAAGGTTGGATTTATTAGCCAACATGCAGCATTCACTATTGGAAAGATATGGGACGCAGTACTTCAGATTTCAGGTAATATAAACTCAAAACAACTATCGGAAATTAGTCAAGAACTAATAGATTTGGTAAAAAACGCGAATGAAAGTTCTGAATTACGATATAGGCTTTTGTTTTGCATGAAAAAACATTATAAAAGCTGCAAATTGAAACAATTATCATTTGTCCCTCAAGTGTGTTTAGATCTTTTATCCCAACGCGATGAATATACATGGAAAAACAATCTATTGGAAATAGGTGTTTTTTTCGCCAACAAATATGACAAAGATCTATTGCCTGTATTATATGAAAAACTGGGGGATAATGAAGAAAAAAATATCAGAAACCCCGATGATGAACCGAATAACATCGCAAATCCTCTGATAAATCATGTTGTTTATGAGAAAATGCTCCGCTATTATGATAGTGCAAAGAACCGTGATAAATACGACGAAATATTACAGAAATGCAATGACAATAAAAGTAAGATCAAGCTGATTCCCATAGTTGAAAAGATGGAAATTCCACAGTCATATATTGAGTTAGTAAATAAAACTGTCAACGACTTCAAAAAAGCCACAACAGAGGAGGCGCTTTGTTTATTATCAATCCATAATAATTTATTTTTTCTCCCATCAGACATAATTACTGAACTATGGGAATCCATTGAAAATAAAAAATACCTACACATTAATTGTTTAGATGCGGAAACGATAGACATTAATGGCAATTTGAAACAGGAAAAGCATGAAGATTACTACAAATATTTCATTTTCATAAATCATTATCGTAATTCTTATAGGATTATTCATGAAATACTATACTCATTAATTCAGCAGAAGACAATAACATATGCTAAAATTCGCAAGACTTTGACTAAAAAAACAACATTTGGCGATATGATTTCCATTAAAAGGGGAGATACCGAAATCAAATATTGTTGGTTTGACAAGATAGATAGTGCGATGAAAGATTTTCTATCTCAATTTGACAGAATGTTAAAAGGGAGAGCAACAGATTGGAAAGTTTCGATTACATTGATGACCACTCAGTTCGAAAGTATTTTGCGAGATTATAATTGTATTTATGGGGATGGTAATACTAAGCTACACGGAAGATCAAAGCAGGAAATCAGAGAAATATTATTTGATGAATTAGTGGATAAGATTAAAAATCTCTCTTCGGAGCTTGGCTCTAAAGTTTTTAGTATGGACGATATACAGTTATTCAAATACACTTTCACAAATAAAGGACTAAATATTCGCAACAACATTGCCCATGGGTTTTATGTGCCCCAAGATTATACTTGTGAGAAGGCAGTCATAGTCTTTTTATGTCTCATGCGCCTTGTTAGATTTAAAAATATGTATTGGGAATAGATGGTGCATGTATGCTGTTGATGAAATTCCTGTGTTTTTTTAGAAAACAAAAATTGACAAACCCTTGACAAACGGTTGGTTTTGGTGTATCTTTGCATTTCAAAAAGGAAAACAAAATTATTGACAACAATGTAAAGAATAAAACAACGGAAGATGTCTTGCCGTCAAAACACCCCCAAACTGGGGGCGAATTGTCCGTGTCTGAAATGCCACATCTGTATAAGGATTTTTTCAATGTGCCGTGGGGACATCATAAGCTTGTCATGGACAAGGTGAAAGGCGATGTGAGACATCAAAAATCAATAACAACCAACAAGATATTATCTTATACCAGACCGACAACGAGACTGTGAAGATAAGCAATGGAATATTGTCACCCGCTTCAGTTGTTGCGTGTTATGCAATAACTGACAGACACGAAAACCATCAATAATCATATCATGTTCAAACTTACTAACGAACCGACCAAAAGTTATTAATCTAAACTAACAACAAGAATATGACTACAGAAGAAATACGAATATTGCTCAACGACATAGAGAGCGATCGGGTGGAGCGCACGATTTCCACCACGAACACGGAAAAATTCGGTCAGGCGATATGCGCGTTTGCAAACGATTTGCCTGACCATCGCCAGTCTGGATACCTGTTTTTAGGTGTGGAGGACAATGGCATGGTGAGTGGCATAAGTGTGACGGACGAACTGCTGAAAAATCTTGCCGCTATCCGCACCGATGGCAACATCCAACCACAGCCTTCTATGTCGGTGGAGAAAGTGGCACTGCCGGAAGGTGACATCGTGATGGTGAGGGTGGAGCCTGCTCTGTTTCCTCCGGTCAGATACAAGGGACGCATCTGGATCCGAATAGGTCCCCGCCGCGGAGTGGCCAACGAGGACGACGAGCGTATCCTGTTGGAAAAACGCAGGACAAATGTGACATCGTTTGATGCATCACCCTGCCTTAACGCAACCATTGATGATTTGGACTTGCAAAAGTTCAAACATTATTACTTGCCTAAAGCGATGACGGACGACGAAATGGAAGATGATCGCAAGGAAGGCAGAAGTGTGAAAGTGCAACTGGCTTCATTCGGATTTTTCGACACTCGCTACGATTGTCCGACAAATGCCGGAATGCTGTTTTTTGCCAAAAATCTTCGCCGGTTTATTCCTGGGGCATACCTCCAGTATGTGCGGTTTGCAGGAAAGGATCGCGCTGGGGATATCATGACGGAACACGAGTTCAATGCCAATCTTTGCGTGACTCTGGAAGAATTGGACACATTTGTGGAGACTACGATAACAAATCGTCGTCCTATACCTGTGAGCCCCACCAAAGAGGAGCCCTTTGTGGACTACCCCTATTGGGCTACGCGAGAGTTGCTTATGAATGCCATTTGTCATAGAGATTATACCAGCAACGGGCCGATTCAGTTCTACCAATACGATGACCGCATCGAAATCATGAATCATGGCGGCCTGTACGGGCGCGCTAATGAGCAGAACTTTCCCGAAGTGAACGACTACCGGAATATTGTGGTGGCGGAGGCCATGAAGGTGTTAGGATTCGTGAACCGTCATAGTCGTGGGGTGATCAGGGTGCAGAAAGAATTAATAGCCAACGATAATGGTAAGGCCGTGTATGATTTCAGCTACCAAACAGCCGTGATGGTGACGGAAATGAAGTCGATTCGCGGAGAACAAGCCCTAAAGGTGGCTGTTACTCAAGGATTTGTGACAGAAGACGGAGAAAAAAATGGTCAAAAAAATGGTCAAAAAAATGGTCATGGAAATGGTCAAAAACCGTCAGGATTGAAGGTTCCTGAATTTCCGGCACCTATTGTTGAGGCAGTATATAAGGCACTTCAGCTCAATCGTAAAGCGAAGTATTCTTGGTTGCAGGATAATCTCGGAGTAAGTGAAGCAACAATTAAACGTGCAATAAGCGATTTGAAAGAACTTGGCTACATCAACAAGGAGCACTCAAAAGTAAAAGGGGAGTGGCAACTGCTGAAATAGGAAGACGGCAAAAACCATCCCCAATCCTCAATTGCCCCGCACAATATCGAAATCCATCTGTTTCTTGATCAGGTCAACGGCCACCACCCGGATCTTGATGGGATCGCCGAAACGGAGCGAGCGCCCGTGGTGCAGACCGACGAGCGTATAGTTCTCTTCGTCAATGTAATAGAAGTCGTCATCAAAGCAGCGCATGGGAATCATGCCTTCACATTTGGAGTCTTTCAGTTCGGCATAAATACCCCATTTGGAGATGCCGGAAACAGTGGCGTCGAACACTTGTCCCACCTTGTCGGCCAGGTATTCGGCTTGTTTGTACTTGATGGAGTCGCGCTCCGCCTGCGTGGCTTGCTGCTCCATCTGCGAACAATGCTTGCAATATTCCTCGTATTGGTCTTGGTTTACGGATTCTTTATTGTTCAAATAGCGGTCAAGCAAGCGGTGCACCATCATGTCGGGATAGCGGCGGATGGGGGAGGTGAAGTGGGTGTAATAGGGGAACGCCAGTCCGTAGTGTCCGATATTCTCCGTGGAATAGCAGGCGCGTGCCATAATCCGGATGGAGAGTTTGCTCAACATGTCGTAATCGGCTTTGCCTTTCTGGTTTTCCAGCATGGCGTTCAGCGAGCTGCTGAGTGATTTGGTGGAGGATGTCTTCAATTCGAACCCCAGTTTTTTCACGAAATTCTTGAAGGTGTTCACCTTCTCGTCCAAAGGCTTGTCGTGGATACGATAAACGAAGGTGTTGGGCTCTTTGCCAGCGACTCTTTTCTTGCCTATTTTCTCGGCTACCCGCCTGTTGGCCAGCAGCATGAACTCCTCTATGAGCCAATTGGCTTCTTTCTGCTCTTTAAGATATACTCCGATGGGATGCCCTTGCTCGTCCAGTTTGAATTTCACCTCTTCAGTTTCAAAATTGATGGCGTTGTTGTCGAAGCGCTTTTTGCGCATAATTTGCGCTAACGCATTGAGCTTCAGCAATACATCCGACAGGTCGCCTTCGCCGGTTTCAATGATTTGCTGCGCCTGTTCATAGTCGAAGCGACGGTCGGAGTTGATGACGGTGTGCCCGAACCACTCCTTGTGCACTTTGGCGTTGTCGTCCAAGTCGAACACGGCACTGTAGCACAGTTTGTCCTCGTGCGGGCGCAAGGAGCAAAGGTTGTTGGAGAGTGCTTCCGGCAGCATGGGGATGGTGCGGTCCACCAGATACACGGATGTGCCACGGTCGTATGCCTCCGCATCGAGCGCGGTGCCCGGGCGCACATAGTGAGTGACATCCGCAATGTGAATGCCGATGCGGTACAGGCCATTGTCGAGTTTCTCAAACGACAGCGCATCGTCGAAGTCCTTGGCATCCGCAGGGTCGATGGTGAAGGTGGTGATGTTGCGGAAATCGCGGCGCTTGTTGATCTCGCTCTCCGGGATGTTTTTCGGGATGTTGTTGGCCTCCTCTTCCACCTTGTCGGGGAATTTGAGCGGGAAGTCGTTCTCCGCCAGAATGGCCAGCATCTCCACATTGTTGTCGCCGGGTTTGCCCAGCACATGGATGACCTCGCCCAGCGGACTGCGTGTCCCTGATGGCCAATCAACAATCACCACCACCACTTTGTCGCCGGATTTGGCTTTCTTGAGCAGCCGTCCGGGAATGATGATGTCGCGACGGAAATAGGCGTTGTCGGGGATGAAGTAGGCCACGCTCTTGCGGATGGAGATGGTGCCCACAATCTGTTTTTTGCTCCGTTGCATCACTTCAACCACCTGACCTTCAGGGCGTTTTCCTTTTCGAAGAGGGAATACGACCACCTTAAC
>Ga0247609_10007961_pt1 | contig 10019 bp, 10 predicted proteins | sample 172DNAGHGlowgp2_FD_193487 | JGI IMG/M metagenome (GOLD analysis project Ga0247609, IMG submission 193487) | Sheep rumen microbial communities from Palmerston North, Manawatu-Wanganui, New Zealand - 1728 DNA GHGlow gp2 | ecosystem: Host-associated > Mammals > Digestive system > Stomach > Rumen ...
AATAACCTTCCACGTTGACCTTGCTCATATCGTACATCGTACTGGCTACGGTTGCCTTGATTCTCGGGTCAAGCGCTGCAGCGTTGATCGCCATTCCACCAAAACCGCAGATGCCGATGATGCCGACGCGTGCAGGATCGACCAGGTCACAGGTGGAAAGGAAATCCACTGCGGCCAGGAAATCCTCGGTATTGATGTCAGGAGACGCCATCCTGCGAGGTTCGCCGCCGGACTCACCGGTGAAGGAAGGGTCGAAGGCGATGGTCAGGAACCCGCGCTCGGCCATGTGCTGGGCATAGAGGCCGCTGGACTGCTCCTTTACGGCGCCGAAAGGACCGCTCACGGCAAGGGCGGGAAGCCTGCCTTCTGCGTTCTTGGGGACATACATATCGGCCGCCAGCTCAATGCCATAGCGGTTGTGGAAGGTGACCTTGCTGTGGTTGACAAGTTCGGATTTGGGAAATGTCTTGTCCCATTCCTGGGTAAGATTCAGGGTACTCATATTCTCGTTAGTGTTTGATTTGCAGGCAAGCAGCATCAGGGATGCGCTGGAGATTGCAAGGAAGGATTTGATACTCATGTCTTTGGTGCTTGATGGTACAAAGGTAGGCGGACTTTCGGGTATTCTTTAACCGATTATTGCTTGATTTCTACCAATATCGCAGAACTTTGCGTTTTTTTGCACGAAACCATACCCTTTCGCGTGATATGAAGAACATCTTGCACGTCTCAAATCCCAATGTTTACGCCCGTTTCTTGGGGGCGCCTCAGCTGCTGGATTCTACGATCAAGTGCAACGTTATTGACAGCATTGGTGTCCCTTTTCTCGCCAATTTCGTCGGATTATTTGTGAATGTTGGTAAAAAAGTGGTATATTTACCACCAATTAGAAAACATTTTTGCAATGAAGTACTTGAATGTACCCAAGGCGATAGCCGCCTGGAATGCCATACAGCCTCTTTCCGACAGAGACCGCGAGCGTCTCAGCCGCAAATTTACAGTAGATTTCAACTTCAACAGTAACCACATCGAAGGCAATACGTTGACCTATGGCCAGACAGAACTGCTGCTGCTATTCGGAAAGGTTGTAGGAGAAGCCCAGATGAAAGATCTGGAGGAAATGAAAGCCAGTAATGTGGGTCTCAAAATGATGCAAGAGCAAGCCGGCATCAAGGACATGCCGCTTACGCAGAGCTTCATACGCCAATTACACAAGACGCTTCTACGGGAGGATTACACCGTATATCGTGAACTGCCAGGTGGCCAGCAGACCAGCTATGTCATTCACGCAGGCAGGTACAAGACTCGACCCAACAGTGTAATTACCCGCTATGGGGACCGTTTCGAATACGCCGCTCCCGAGGAAACGGCAGCCCTGATGGCCGACCTCGTTGACTGGTACAATGAAGAGGAGACAAAAGGCAATCTCTCCCCCGTCGAACTGGCAGCGCTGTTCCATTATCGGTATATCCGGATTCACCCGTTTGAGGACGGCAACGGCCGAATCGCCAGGCTTATCGTGAATTACATCCTCGCCCGCCACGACTACCCCATGATTGTTGTCCGTAGCCGCGGAAAGAAGGATTACCTGGAGGCCTTGCATCAAGCTGACCTGGAAGTCGGTTCCACTCCCAGTATCGGCGCTCATGCTGAATTGGATAAGATACGCCCTTTTCTCCGCTACTTCACCGCGCTGGTCGCAGTGGAGATCTACAATGATGTCCGCTTCCTGACGGAGCCTGACGAGAACGTCTGGTGGTATGACGGCCAGCGGGTCGAATTCAGAACTCCGAACTATGCCAAAATCCTTCGCATTATGCAGTCCCAGCCTTCCGTCACCATTGACAGCCTGCGCGAGCAACTTGGCATCAACAAGTCAGCAGTGCAACGTCTGCTCTCCAGTCTGAAGGAGAAAGGCTACATCGAGGCTCGCGACAACGAGGGTGGCTGGCGTGTCATCATCACTCCGTCACTCTAACCTAATGACAGACTCAAGTGTAGAAGTCAAACTTTGACCCCCGAAGGACTTTTTTACAAAAAAAGTTTGTGCCCTCAAAAAATTCGGGGACAGCAGGGGGACAAACGTGAAAATGTCGAAAGGTTAAAGTATTTATTTACAATAAGTTATAGACTTTCCCTATCTCCTGCATCGGGGAATGATATCCCCTGCTAATTGGCCCCGGTGAGACCCGCCTGAACCACCTTAACTTTTGCCGTCTTGGTGAAAGAGCTTATTTGCACGATAGCTTCGCGCTTAAACGTGGTCTTATTCTGCTCAATATTCAGGACTACACCTGACGTCCAAGATATAAGCGCCTTGGTATTTGGGTAGTGTTCGATAACTTTGGCAACACTAATCCAAGGTGTCATAGGCGTGCGATCACCATTGTTTGGATCGATAATCCATTTATCTGAATTGCTAAGTTCGATAAACACATCACTTATACTTGTTGACGTAACTGGAATGGTGATTTCTCCTCCATTTGAATCGACTATATATTCTTCTTGGGCTACTGATATGGATGGAATGTCCCGCTTTGCACACGACATAAAAAGAGTAGCCAAGGTTAAAAAAGCGATAGCATGCACCTTCATAATACATTGTTTTTTATATAGATGCAGTTCTTATGACAATTGTTTCATGCAAAGATAAAAAAGCCCCGTGCTCCAATTTTGCCCGAATTAATACTACTCTCCCCCAAAAAAGTGCTATCTTTGTTTATTATGTTTTGATATAGCCTGGTATGCAGAATTTTGATTACATGACCCCTACTCGCCTGATCTTCGGAGAGAATGCAATTGATAAGCTTCACGATGTAATGGCCTCTATCGGAAAGAGGGTACTCCTCACATACGGAGGTGGCAGCATCAAGAAAATCGGCCTGTATGACAAAGTTATCGACATTTTGAAGGATGACTTTGAGATTACGGAGCTGCCCGGTATCCAGCCCAATCCCAAATACGATCCCAGCGTTCTGGAAGGCGTGCGCCTCTGCAAAGAAAACGACATCGAGGTTATACTTTCAGTTGGCGGCGGCAGCGTACTGGACTGCTCCAAGGCCATAGCCGCCGGTGCCAAATATGACGGCGACCCGTGGGATCTCATTACCTATAAGGTGAAAGCCCAGGCAGCACTCCCCATAGTGGATATCCTTACCCTTGCCGCCACAGGCAGCGAGTACGACAGCGGCGGTGTAATCTCACGCACCGACACCAATGACAAGATTGGCTACATAGACCCGCTCCTGTACCCGGTGTGCTCATTCCTGGATCCCCGCTATACTTTCACCGTATCCAGGAAACAGACTGCAGCAGGCTGTGCCGATGCGATGAACCACATCATCGAACAGTACTTCTGCGAAGATTCCACTCTTCTGAACGACGGATTCTGCGAGGCAGGTCTCAAGAGCCTCATGGTGAATACCCGCAAGTGCCTTGAAAATCCGGAAGACTACACCGCCCGGGCAGAGATGATGTTCGCATGCACCCTGGGCTGCAACGGCATCTATTCGCTGGGCAACAGCGACAGCGGCTGGCCCTGCCACGGCATAGAGCATGCCCTTAGCGCATATTACGACATCACCCACGGAGAGGGCCTGGCGATCATCACCCCCCGCTGGATGCGTCATATCCTCAATGACCACACCCTTGAGCGTTTTGTCAAGTACGGTGTCAACGTGTTCGGTATAGATGCCGCCCTACCCGGGTACGAGATTGCCGATAAAGCCATCGACGCCACATACGCGTTCTTCGAGAGCATTGGCATTCCCATGCACCTTCGCGAAGTGGGAATAGGCGAAGAGCGCCTGGACGAGATGGCCCGCCACATTGCCGTGAATGAAGGGCTGGAGGACGCCTATGTTCCTCTGACAGAGAAAGATATCAAGGATATCCTGATAGCGTCACTGTAAGCAGTCCGAGCTATGGAATACCTGTCAAAACAGCGATACGACGAGTTAGCGGCCGAGCTTAAGCATCTTATCAGCGAGGTCTACCCCAAGGTGAAGGACGACCTCGCGGAGGCCAGCGCCCAGGGAGACCGAAGCGATAATGCCGGCTACCGGGAAGCAAGGCGTATTCAGGGGAAGACCATCAGCCGGATCCGTTTCCTGCAGAAAGTCCTTGAGAATTCACGCGTTATAAACCCGGGTGTACTGCCAAAAGACAGGGTCAGCCTTCTGAGCCAGGTGGAATTCACCAACCTCGCCACAAATGCCAGGATGAAGTTTGAGATAGTAAGCCCTCACGAGATGGATCTGGAGGCAGGCAAGATATCTCTCAAATCCCCTATCGGCGCAGCGCTGATAGGAAAGAAGATAGGTGAAATAGCAGAGGCGCAGGTCCCTTCCGGAACACTGCGCCTCAGAATCGACAAGATTACATTTTAAAGCTTCCCGTATTCGTTGTCAGCTACTTTTTCCAGCCACTCGTTGGAGGCACCTTCCTGCACGTCTTTGTGATATGTAAGGTGCTGGAACCATGAGTCTTTGGCTGCACCGTGCCAGTGCTTGACTTCTGCCGGAACGGCGATGACTGTGCCGGGAGTCATTTCAACCGCATCCTTCCCCCATTCCTGGTACCAGCCACGTCCGGCGACACAAATCAGCACCTGCACCTGTCCATGATGGATGTGCCAGTTGTTGCGGCAGCCGGGTTCGAACGTTACATTCATTACGCCTCCGCCGACGTCGGCCAGATAGCTCCTGCCACTGAAAAATGCGCCGTAGGGATTTGGTTCTCCCTTGGGCCACTTGCTGTGGAGCGTATAAGCCTGGGCATCGAGCCAGGCGGAAAGTTCATCCACCAGAGACTGGCTGTTGCCCATATTAACGGCTCCCTGTTTGTGGGCTGCGAGCTGCGGAGTAACACCTTCCAGACCGCTCAGTGCAGCTACGGTGACAATCTCGCGATCGGCGGCAGAGAGCTGGTCACCGGCGAAGATGTCCCCAAAGAGATGTGATTTCAGATAGTAGTCGTCCTGGGGACAGAATCCGTAATCGAAAGGCCTTCCTGAGAGCTGTGTCTGATTCTTTACCCCAAGCTCGTAGGCTTTACGGGCATCGTCCCATTCGGCAGGACGTGTCCAGGGCTTGCCTTCCTGCCAATTGGGTTGTCTGTTCTCCAAAACCTTACTCAGCACTCCCAGTGCATTCAGCGAACGCGGAAAACCAGTGTATGCATAGAGCTGCGAGAACGCCTCCTTGAGTTCGTTGATGGTAACTCCGTTGTCAAGAGCAGTGCGCACAGCGGGCTGCAGACGGTCCAAATCACCTTGTGCCATAAGGCAGGCACACGCTGCCAATCCTTTCTGACGTTCAGTCAGAGTCTGACCTTTTGCCATTGTCATAGTCAATAATGCAAATAAAATGATTGCTATCTTTTTCATAATATCCTTATCAAAACGAAGAAAGCCAATTCTTGATAAGCCCGATTCTCTTCCCCGCCATCTTGCCTCCTTCCTGGAAAAGATAGCTCTGCATGGGGGCATATTATTTCAGACTGTTTTTAAAGAATTCTTCCATTTTGTCGTAAGGGATAACTCCCGCAACGTCGTCGTAAAGGTCGGTGTGAACGGCGCCGGGGATAATCATCAGTTCCTTGTTATCCCCTTTGAGTTTGGCAAAGGCACCCTCGCTGAAATAGCGGCTGTGGGCCTTTTCGCCATGGATAAGGAGCACCGGAGTCTTGATTTCCCCGGCCATGTCCAGAAGGGGCTGATTAAGGAAAGAAATGGTGCCGATGACGTTCCAGCCATCCGTAGAGTTACCGCTGCGGGGATGGAAACCACGCTCTGTTTTATAATAGGAATGATAGTCTTTGACAAACCAGGGGGCGTCCTCCGGAAGCGGATCCACAACCCCGCCTGCACGCTTGTAACTGCCTGTGCGGTAATCTTCCGTACGCTGTGCAGCCCAGGCCTGGCGCTGCGCATCCCTGGCCTCTTCGCTGTCTGTGCTGCCAAAATAGCCTTCCCGTGCTACGCGGGACATATCGTACATGGTGGAAGCTACGGTTGCCTTAATACGGGGATCAAGTGCGGCAGCATTGATTGCCATACCTCCGAAACCGCAGATACCGATAATGCCGATACGTTCCGGATCCACCAGGTCACAGGTACTCAGGAAATCCACGGCGGAACAGAAGTCCTCCGTATTGATGTCCGGGGAAGCCATCCTGCGGGGCTCTCCGCCGCTTTCACCGGTAAATGAAGGGTCGAAGGCAATGGTAAGGAAACCTCTTTCCGCCATATGCTGTGCATACAGGCCGCTGGACTGCTCCTTCACGGCGCCAAAGGGGCCGCTGACGGCAATTGCCGGCAATTTCCCTTCTGCATTCTTGGGAACATACATATCGGCCGCCAGTTCAATGCCGTAGCGGTTGTGGAAAGAGACCTTGCTGTGGTTCACCAGCTCGGATTTCGGGAACGTCTTGTCCCAGTCGCTGTTAAGTATTATCGTTTTCATGGTGCAAAGGTACGGCAACAACAACAAATAATAGTTCATATTTTCGCTGAAAATATACCAATTTCGCAGATTTTGCTATCTTTGCAATGCTATGAAGAAGATTCTGAATGTAAATAATCCCAATGTATATGCAGAGTACGTGGGCGCACCCGTGCTGCATCCGCAACTGGCGCTGATAAGCTACGACGAGGTCTCCCCTTTCCGTAATAGCCTGAACAATTACGGCGTATATGGCCTTTTCATTCAGCAGCAATTCCCTAAATACCTTTCCTACGGCACCAAATCCATCATTGTCGGGGACCGTTCCATCATAGCGGTTGCCCCAGGGCAGATAGGCGGCGCCGAGGACAACGGAACATCGATTTATATAAACGGATGGGCTCTGCTTTGGTCACCGGAGCTACTTCGGCCGGACTACCAGTTTTTCTCCTACTTCGAAACCGACTGGCTTCGCATGGAACCTCAGGAATGGGAGCGCATCACTTCTCTCCTTGCCATAATGCGGAAGGAGATGCAGGAGAACGAGGATTCACCTGCGCTAAGACACATCCTCACCAGTTACCTTCAACTGATTCTGGACTATTGCCAGCGCATTTATTTACGTCAGCTAACACAGAAGGAACGCGGCGAAAGCGACATCCTCAAGCGCTTCCACCACCTTCTGGTTGATTATTTCTCCAAGGGTATTCAGCACGAAAAGGGCCTCCCTACAGTTTCCTACTGCGCTTCAGAACTCGCCTATTCTGCCCGATACTTCGGTGACCTGATTCACCAGACAACAGGCGGGACCGCAATCGGCTATATCCACAACTTCGTTATAGATCAGGCTAAATCTCTCCTGATGAAGGGACTCACCGTTGGCGAAGTGTCCAATCTCCTTGGCTTTGAGTATCCCCACCATTTCAGCCGCCTTTTCAAGAAGATAACGGGGATGACGCCGACGGATTACCTGCAATAATCCTGTTCCAGCCTGTCGCATTTCGATAATCGCCCACATTTGCCATCGGGACTGTTACGGGTATATCGGCAGGTATTCCGTCGAAGGTATTTGCGGAGCAAGCGGGCGGCGAAGCATCTTGAAAATGCCCTTGCGCAGATATTCTGCATCGAAAAGTGAATATCGCGAAGCGTTCAAGACGGCGCCAGGTCATTTGATATCATCAGTGCCGTACTCTTTAATGGCCGTATCGAAATCCTTCGCCCCACCCGTCTCCCCGAACAGTTTCCTGAGCAGGCGCACGCGGGTGTTGGTGATGGCCTGGGGAGTTGCGATGGTCAGATTGGCAATCTCAGAGGGAAGGAAATGATGGACCGTCAGCAAGCACACCTGTTGCTCCTTGGAACTGAGTGGAGACAGCAGTTCCCGTAGCTTTGGACGCATGGCGTATGAGAGTTGGGCCAAAGCATTCATGTCATCATCAGGTGCAGGTTTACCTTTGCCTGCAGCAGAATGCAGGCGAGATACAATATCCTTTAATTGGCGGGAGTTCTCCCGCTGTTCACGCTCCTTCATCCGCCGCATCTGGGTGAGTTCCGTCCGCGTCAGATTATATTGCATCTGACTTTCGGCAAAACGGGCATTGAGCATGTCCATACGACGCCGGTTATACCAGATGACGAGGGCAGAGAGTACAATAACGAGAAGGATGGCGGCCAGGAGGACGATGACCGTGCGATACTGCCGCCGCTCTTTAATCTGCTCGTCGAACTGCGCCTGCAGGTCGATGACAGCGGCGGCGTCGCTATGTTCATAGAGGCGATGATAAACCTCATTCAGGCGTTGACTGAATTCTGCCACTCCACGCAGGTCACCCTGACAGTTCATATAAGTAATCAACTGCCGATAGGACTGGATGGCGACATCGGGAGACAGGGAGCCTGACAGTCTATACCATTGCTGGACAGCTGCTGCCGTATCCCCCTCCGCCAAGTATATGTCGGCGAGCAGTTTTTCTCCTCTGTCGGTTGGAGAGATGAGCCTGGATTCCATAAGGCAGCGTTTCGCCTCCTGGCACTGCCCCGTGCTCAACATATAGCTGGCACAATTGACAAGATAGGTGGCTCGCACTTCTCCGTGTGTGTCTTCGTAGTAGGGCTGAGCCTGTTCGGTATAATACCTCAGGCTGTCTTTCCGGCCCAACATGTCGAAGGTCATGGCTATGTTATTCAGCGTCTGAACGGTCCATTGTCTGCTGTCGCATTGCCTTGCAGCCCTCAATGCCTGCTTGTAGTAGCGAAGCGTCAAAGCGTGGTTTCCCACATTGTCGTTCACGTCGCCAAGCACGCTGTACAGGTACCACTTGAAAGCCGGCAGGTCCAGGTTGCTGGATAGCAGTTCTGCCCGTTTCATCGACAGCACCGCCTCGTGCACCTGCTGCTGCCGGTACAGGATGATGCCATGGTGGAGCAAGGCTCTGGAGAGGTGCTCATCGTCCCCATGACGCTCATAGAAGTCTCTGCTGGCACGTATCAGCGAGTCCGACGCAGTGCTGAGCCCGCTGCGATGCAGGGCTTCAGTGTAGAGAAGACCATAGAGTGCCCGGTCGGCATCGGTCATTGTCGAGTCGTAATAATAGGGAGACAGCATCCTGACGACCGAGTCGGGCTGGGTGAAAACAATCTGCGCCGACCTGCTCAGCAGTTCATTGTGGGACTGCTCATGTGAACAGCCCACAATGACTAGTGCGAATAATGCCAGCGAGAGGGGTTTCATTACATCCGAAATACAATGGGAAGATTGTATTTCACTCTGACCACCTTGCCTTTCTCCTTGCCTGGCGTCCATTTGGGCATGGCTTGCACCACCCTGATTGCTTCGGCATCGAGCGAGGGGAACACCTGCTTGGCCACGTGCACATCTGAAATACTGCCATCAGTTTCCACAACGAATTGAACCATCACCCGCCCCTCCACTTTCTGCTTTGCGGCATCTTCGGGATACTTCATGTTGGCTTGCAGGAACTCTATCATAGCCTGCATGCCTCCAGGATATTCCGGCATCTGATCTACGGTGTCGAAGACCTTCTGATTGGTCTGCGAAACCACAGTCTTCTGAGCATTGGCCGTCATAAGGCAGCATACGGCCATCAGTAACATGAGAATCAGTTTCTTCATTTTCTTTGCGGTTTTTAATCGTTCAACAATCTATACAGTTGTCCGGACGGAGCAAAAGTAGATGATTTCCCGTAAGAATCAAAGAAAATGATTACACATTATTACACGCCATGCGGGAGCGGCAGGACCCACTGTTTTTTCAAGGTTGAGGTTTGCTTCTTCCCAAAGGTCTTCCTTGACATCCAGGCATGACAGCATTTTTCCCGAGGGGCCGTCAATAAACTATAATATGATAAAGTTTAACTGTAATATTTGAATTTTAACTATAATTAATTACATTTGCATCAACAAAACTGATGCTTTATGGACTTGAAGAAGTATTCGAACACCCAGATTCTGCAAATGCTTGGGCTGAGGTTCAAGGATTACAGGTTGATGATGAACCTTTCCCAGGGGGATCTGGCCAAGGCTGCTGGAGTATCCGTCTCCACCATCCACAAG
>Ga0247609_10007962_pt1 | contig 10017 bp, 3 predicted proteins | sample 172DNAGHGlowgp2_FD_193487 | JGI IMG/M metagenome (GOLD analysis project Ga0247609, IMG submission 193487) | Sheep rumen microbial communities from Palmerston North, Manawatu-Wanganui, New Zealand - 1728 DNA GHGlow gp2 | ecosystem: Host-associated > Mammals > Digestive system > Stomach > Rumen ...
AAAATTTCTCAAGCGGAAGGGATTATTGCGGCGGGCGGCGACGGAACTTTACACGCCGTGATAAATTGGCTAAAAAATTTTTCGCTCGACCTGCCCGTTGGAATTATCGGTTCGGGCACCTCGAACGACTTCGCGGCGCATTTGAATCTTAGCGACGAAAATTTTTTTGAAGTTGTCGCTTCGGGCAGGACGCGCCCCGTTGATTTGGGTTTGGTCAACGGCAAGGAATATTTTATCAACGTGGCGAGCGCGGGCGTTTTCACGAACATTGCGCACGAAGTCGATTCGCACCTTAAAAATTTTCTGGGCAAAAGTGCTTACTACCTGCGCGGGCTTGGCGAGCTTAAGAATTTTAAAACTGTTCCGCTTGAAATTACTGCTGACGGCGAAAATTTTTCTGTCGACGCTTTTTTATTTTTGATTTTAAATTCTCCGTCGGTTGCGGGCTTTAAAAAAATTTCTTCCGCCGCGCAGATTGATGACGGCAAATTGAACTTGCTGGTTTTGAAAAAAGGTTCGGCGGTTGGGCTTGTGAATTTAGCTAAAAAAATTTTGGCGGGCGCGGCTGTCGACGCTGACGAAAATATTTTTTCTCTGCAAGCCAAAACTTTTGAGATAAAATCTTCTGTTGAACTTATCGGCGACCTTGACGGCGAAGTTGGAGATTCTTTGCCGCTGACGATCGAGACTGTTAAACACGCGATTAACTTTTTCCGCTAATATTTTAAACAAAAAAATCCCTCCGCTTTTGGAGGGGATTTTTTTAGGTGGATAGGTGGTTAGGTGGTTAGGAAATTAGTACTACTAACCTACCCACCTACTAACCTACCCACCTATTTAAGTTTTTTGCCGCTGATTTTGTGACTGCCGTTGATATTTAAGGTTAAATCCTCAACAGACTGTCCATCTTCCAATCTATCAGCAAGACCCGTGATAAGGACTTTACCGCCGCCGTTGACCGAAAGTGTCAATATGTCCTTACTACTATTGTATTTGCCCTTGAAATTAACAGCGCGTCCGTTTGTGTCAAGAATTCTTATCATGTCGTCTCCGCCGAAATCTCCAATGGTGTCGGTGCCGTTGCCTACGTAGAATGTAAACGTATCTGCGCCGTCGTCGCCCCAAAGTTCGTCGTTGCCCGCACCGCCGTTTATAAAGTCGTCGCCGTCGCCGCCCTGTATAATGTCATTGCCCTTGCTACCGATAAGCGAATTGGCTTGCGTGTCGCCCGTGATTGACAAACCTTTCTTGCGGTCGCTCGCGTCAAGGTTCAACCAATCTTTATCGCTGTAATTTCCGGTCTCGCTGATGTTGATTGAATCTGTTGCAGAAAAGCCCGATGTCAACGAGACTGAAGTTTCTTTTCCGTCGACGAGAGTCATTAACATACTTTCTTTAGCGATTTTCTCCGTGCTATCGTCAAATTTAATAGCTTCCAAACTCGCGCCGCCTTCCAGCGTTATCTTGTCCTTACCGACGCTTAAAATCCTGTTGCCGTCTTCTTTATCAGAAATATCCGTGATTTTGACGCCGCTTTGAAGACTGATAACGTCACCGCCGCTCGCGCTGTATTCGTAATTTCGGATAACTTTGTTACCGCTATTTTTTTCGTAAATGAAAATATCACTGCCCGCGCCGCCGACTAATGTATCTTTACCTCTGCCGCCGTTTATCGTCGAATTTGCTTGACCTGCAACTATAGAGTTAGCTTTTTTATTGCCAACGAGATTTATTTCGTAATTTGCATTCGACGCATCGATTGTAACTGTCTTTGAATTTTGCGTTCCGTCAAACGTCGCGTTATTTCTCTTGGCATTAGGATTATATCCAACTTCCGCAAGCTTGCCTTTCGAGGAGAAAATTGCGTCGTCGTTGAAGCTCGAAACTTTTGTTTTGGTCGTGCCAGGAATCAAGAACGTTACGTTTGTATTTTTAACGCCGTCAATTATCAAAGTTTTTTCGTCGTTAAACGTCAAGATAAGATTTTCTGTCGTTATGTCATATTCTTTGAAGTTATCCCAATCAATGCTGACTCTATCCTTGCCAGTCTTGCCGCTTATGCTGTAGTCTTCGATTCTGCCGTTGAAGCCGCCGTTGTAAACGAAAACGTCATTGCCGTTACCGCCTCTAAACGAGAAGTCTTGATCGCCGCTTATCAAAGTATCCTTGCCGACACCGCCGAGTATCGAGGTACCTTCAAGTCCTGCGTTAATGCTTATGCCCTCTTCGAGTTGCGAGCCGTCAACAATGCTGACAGTGTGTTGGCTACTGTTTACCGAAGCAGTCGCTACGTATTCAGACCAATTATCTCTGAAATTCGTTGCAAGTCTTATCTTTTCATCTCTTATAACACCTTTAGTAGTGTAAGTGTTACCCGAAATGGATTCAATCGCATTGCCCGACGCGTCAACGATTCTGATTCTGGCATCTGAAATTGCGCCGTCTTTCAAAGTGATTGATCCGTTGCCAATATCGAAGACAACGTTGTTGCCTTGAACGTTATCCAAAATGTAAGGAGTTTCGTTGCCGCCGATTTTTAACGTGTCTCTTTGAGTGAAGTTGAAAATTTTATCTTTGCCGTCACCCGAAGAATAAACCAACATATTGCCGCTTGCGCCGCCCGAAACTGTAATGTTGTCGTTGCCCGTGCCGCCTTCGATTGTAACGCTTGTGCCTTCGTTGTTAATTTTATCCTTACCTGCGCCGCCGTTGACGCTTACGCCTTCGCCGATATTCTGGAATTCGTCATTGAGACCGCCCAAACCGAAAATAACGTCGTTGCCGTTATTCGTGACAACATTTTTAATGGAGCTGTGACCAATGAACGTCGCCTCGTTGTATTCGCCTGCCGCAATATCAAAACCTAACTCTCCTGCGTTGCTCAATACTTCTACGTTATCTTGGAAGGTGCTCATATTAAGCTGAACGGTTTTTTCGTCATAAGCGTTATCGCCCTCATCGTCCACATAGGATTTAAAGTCAAGATTTCCGGCAACGCCCTTAAGAGCAACACTTATGCCGCCTTGTTGTTCTGCAATATGGTTAATCTTTCTGTTGGCATCGTCGCCGAAAGCTTCAATCTCGTAACCTTCTTTGACCCAACCTGAATCATGATATTCCGATATGCCGCTCTGACTGTTAAATACCCATTCATTACCGCCACTGCTGGGACTGACTTCGTCGCCGAGAGCAAAGATATATTCTGTTGACTCTTCATCGCCGACGGGATTGAGCATTATATCTTCACCGTTGAGAGCTTCTTTGTAAACGGTTATAACTTTTGAGTCCTTGTTTATTGCCAGACCTTTCGAGGATTTAATACCCGTGACTTCAGCAAGAACGGTGTTTGCGACTTCCCCTTTAAACAAAACTTGATCGTTATCGTAGTCTTTCGTGTTAAGCACAAAACCGGAAGTAATTTCGCCCGTGTTGTAGCGATATGTACCCGAAGCACCTTCTACGCTTTCCCAACCTGTTTTGGTGGTTTTGGTCGGCTTTTGAACGGTATCATCGAGTTTGAAGCCGTAACCTTCAACTTGGTCGCTGTAAACAGAAACAGCAATTTCGCCGTCTTCGTAATCGTCAACATCTTTTGCAATCGCGGCTTGAGGAATTATGAATTTCTTACCTTTTCTTGTAATGATGGCACTTGCGCCCGCCGCCATACCAGCTATCGTTACTGCGGGAGCCGTTTCAGATGCCGTATAGATAATTCGATTGTCGCCTGAGAGATCATGACCACCCGTTAATTCTCTGCCTGCATAGAATACTTCATGGTTTCCTGTATTGTCTATAAATTCCTCTTTCAATCCACTCGGTTTAACAACGTCGGAAGCGAGAGCAAACTTGAAGCCGTCGGTAATTCTTACGGGATCTTCAACATTGTACAACGCAGCACTGTGAACAGTTACGGTTTTGGTTGCAATGTCAAGTACAAGATGTTCGTCCGCGTCAAATTCTTGAGTTTCGCCACTGGTAACGTTGTAAATGCTTACGGATTCGGTTTCATCTAACGGGGTGTAAATGATAGACGTGCTGTCTTCAGAGAGCGTATAACCTGCTTGAGTTACTCTGATGTCGCCGTAAACGTAGAAACCAGTTGCTTCGCTTCCTCTATGCGTCCAACCGCTAAATTCTTTTACAGGATCCAAATCACCTTCAAGCGCGAGCGTGTAGCCTTCGCTGACTGTCACGTCGGATTCACCGAGCGAGGCTTTCGAGACAGTTACAACTTTATTGGTTTCGTCGATTGTCAAGCCGTCAATACTCGTGACGCCCGTGACCGTAACGATTTTATTGCTTTCAACAATCGAGGCGTAAGCAATTTCAGTAGCGTCATCACTAAGCTTGTAACCGTATTCAGTGCTACCTGTCACATAAGAAGCCGAGTCGCCTTCAAGCACCCAAGTGCTGTCGTCTGTCACAGTATAAGGTGTAACGTCTTCGCCTAAAGCAAGCGTATAGCCGTCACTAATTTTAACCGTCAAATCTTGACTGAGTGACGCCGCAGAAATTGTAACGACTTTATTTTCCGTATCAATCGCAAGCCCGTCCGTTGACGTGACGCCTTCGACCGTAACCAATGTATCATCTACGCTCGTCGTTTGATTGACAATCTGACCGTCTTCATCAATCAAATAGCCGTAAGAGGTTGTTTTGCTTACATAAGAAGCTGTGGTATCGTTGAGTTCCCAACCAATTTCTGTTGATTTTTCGCCGAATGGATCAACGTCTTCACCGAGCGCAAGAGTATAACCGTCGCTGATTTTAACTGTCAAATCTTCACTAAGAGACGCCGCCGAAACCGTAACGACTTTATTTTCCGTATCAATCGCGAGTCCGTCCGTTGAAATGACGCCTTCGACCGTAACCAACGCATCATCTGTGCGCGTCGATTCGTAAACAATTTGACCTTCTTCGTTAATCAAATAGCCGTAGGAGGTTGTGCCGTTCACGTAAGAAGCTGTATTTTCGCTGAAGTGCCAGCCGTTTTCTACGGATTTTTCTCCCCATTTATCAACGTCTTCACCGAGCGCAAGGGTATAGCCTTCGCTGACAGTAACTGTTGAATTTTCGCTAAGAGATGCCGTCGAGACCGTAACGACTTTGTTATCCTTATCAATGACAAGCCCGTCTGTTGAAACGACGCCTTCGACCGTAACGAAAGTCTTGCCTGCTTCTTCGGAGCTATAATATATCTTGTTGTCTTCAATGGCATAACCAGCTGTTTTTCCGTTGCCGATATAGGTTGCGCTTGTAGTTTGTTCGCCGGTTTCCTCGTCAGTTTCCTCGTTGAATTGCCAGCCTTCGGTTTCGACTTCGGAAGATTGAGAAACATCTTCGCCCAATGCCAAAATGTAATCGTTATAATTTTCTTCCAAATTTTCGTAGCTGATAGATACAGTTTCTTCGCCGAGTGAAGAACTGGAAACGATTATGGTTTTATTTTCGGTGTCAATGATAAGTCCGTCGGTTGAGGTAACGCCGCTGACTTCAATTAAAGTTTTTCTGTCGACACTTGCGCCGCGTCCGTAAACAATCGTCCGTCCATCATCTGACAAAACAACGCTACTATTTGTATCCTCAATGAAACTTGCAACGCCTTCATTAAGGAACCAGCCTTTTATTGTAGTTGTTTCATTTAAACCGTTAATCGTAACGCCGCCGGCAATGACTACGCCAGGCGTTTCTGTATTGATACTGTCAACTTCTTCAGCTAAAACGATAGCATCGCCCACGCCAAATTCTTCAACAGTGATACTTGTAACGTCTTCTTGGAGATAGATTGTATCGTTACCTTCAGCAACTTTAACGGTGTTGTTTTCGCCGTAAATGTCAATCGTGTTGCCACCTTCGCCAGCGTTTATTGAAACAGCTTGGGCGTCGTTGCGAATAGAATCATTGCCCGTGCCGCCTTCAATTAAAACTACTTTTTCCTCATCAGTAGAAATGCCTTCAAAACTATTTAAAATAGTATCATCGCCCGCGCCACCGACAAGGGTTGAAGTTTTGCCGTAGTTGTTAATGTGATCGTTGCCGTCGTCGCCGTTTATCAAAGCTTCGCCGGAATAGTTTTCAATGAAATCGTCGCCTAAGCCGGCACTAACAGAGCTGTTAGGACCGTTGGTTCTGATTGTATCGTTACCGTCGCCGCCGTAAACTTCATTTTTCGTGCTGGAGGTAACAATTAAATCGTTGCCGTCGCCGCCGCGAACCGTTGTATCTATGCCGTTGGCATAAACGGTATCGTCGCCTGCACCCGATTCAATAACGTTGCCGGTTGTGTTGGAACAAGTGGAGATATAATCATTACCTTCACCGCTGTCAATGGTTGTCGTGGAACCGTTATTGTATATAATGTCGTTATCTGCGCCAGTATCAATATAATTTGAACTGTTAGAATTGCTGGTGGCATAAACGGTATCGTTGCCTTCAAATGTATTTACTTTTATTCTTTTGCCGTATACAGTGACGTAATCATTTCCAGAAGTGTAATTTCTTACCTCGAAATCAACTTCGCCAGGTACGCTAACTTTTCCGTTTGAATCGGTTATGTTGAACACTTGAACGTTGGCAGCATCTTTCAGAGTGATTGTATTTTCTCCTACTGCCAAAAGGAGATCTGTGTAACTAACCGTACCGTCTCCGCCATCCACGCTGACTGCGGTTACAGCGTCGACAGTGCCGTTTATCTTCAGCATACTATTTGAGCGGAAACCGTAAATGGTATCGTCGCCGTCGCCCGTCGAATACTCAATTACAACATTGCCGCCGTTAATGGTGTCGAGATAAATTTCATCGTCACCCGTGCCGCCGTTTACGGCATTGGCACCACCGCCGCTACCAAGACTGATTCTGTCGGCTCCTGCGCCACCCGCAATCGAGGCTTGCCAATAATGACCGCTGATTGTATCGTCACCGTTGCCGCCCTTGATTGTCGAATAATCTTCGTCCGCGCTGTAAATACTGTCGTTGCCTTCGCCGAGATCAATATTGGAATAATCGCCGCTGTTGTAAACAGTATCGTTATCAGCTTCGGCGTTGATTACGGCTCTGGAACCATAATTTGTTATGCGATCGTCTCCGTCTCCTGCGTTGATAGATGCCGCATAAGCATTGTTGTAAATCGTATCGCTCTCACTACTACCCGAAACAACACTATAGCCGTTAGAGTTAGAGTAATAAGCCATATAATATCCTCCCCTTTACTAAAAAAACATTGAACAAAATCCTAAAAAGTTAAAAAATAATTTTTAGCAGTTTAAAACATTTAATCACATTTGGCAAGACTAAAAAAAATTTTTATCAATCTCTAACTTTTGTTAAAAAAATTCCCCGACTCAAGTCGAGGATTAAAAATTTTAAGGTAGATTTATAATTGTCCAAGTTTTTGTAATGCCGCTCTGGCGGCTTCTTGCTCGGCGGCTTTTTTGCTACGTCCAAAGCCCCGCCCGATAATTTTTCTGTTAATCAAAGCCGCCGCCTCAAAAGTCCGACTATGATCGGGACCGCTCGCGCCAAGTTCCGCATAAGAAAGTTTCATAGGCGGACGGCTCTGAACAATTTCTTGCAACTTACTTTTGTAATCTTTCGGAATGCCCGTAATCTTGACGCGCTTAAATTCTTCTCCGAACTGGCGGAAAACATAATCGCGGGCAATTTCCCAACCGCAGTCAAGATAAATCGCGCCGATAACCGCCTCCATAGCGTCTTCCAAATTTGAATCGCGCCCGCGCACAGAATTTATTTCCGTAGGACCGAGTAAAAGCAAGTCGTCAAGATGTATTTCCTTAGCAACACGTGTAAGCGTCGATTGTCGGACAATGCCCGAACGAGTTTTGGTTAGTTCGCCTTCTTTTAAATGCCCGAAATGTTCAAAAAGATAAGTCGCCGTTGCTAAGCCCAACACCGCGTCGCCTAAAAATTCTAGGCGTTCGTTATATTTTATTTTCGGCTCGAATTCATTTGCGTAAGATTTATGCGTTAAAGCGACGTGTAGCGTCTCAATGTGCGAAAATTTTATGCCGAGTTTTTTTGCAAATTTTTTTAATGCCTCCCGCCGCTCGTCAGTCAAAACATCTTCGACTAAATCTTCGCCTTCAGGTTCTTCAAAAATTTTTTCGTCTATCGTCATAACATCGCCCCTTAAATTTTTTCTCCGTTAAGATATTTACTCTCGGAATTGTCAGTAGCAACGATAATTTCCTTATCCACCGCGTCGCGAACAGTAATTGAGCTTGTTCCGATTTGAAATTTAGCATCCCCTTTAATCATCATAACATAATCGATTGAGCCGCTTAACAAGAAAATTTTATCATCGCCCGCCGTGTAATCGAAAATCGTATCCTTGCCGTCGCCTTTCTCGAAGTAGAAAATATCCGCGCCGTCGCCGCCCCAAAGCAAATCGTTGCCGGTGTTGCCGAAAAGATAATCTGCGCCGTCGCCGCCGTAAATTTTATCGCTACCTTGTTCTCCGAAAAGTAAATCATTATTTGCGCCGCCGTAAATCGTATCCTTGCCTTTGCCGCCGACTAAATGGTCGTTATCCTCGTCGCCATAAATTTTATCGTTGCCGCTGTCGCCGAAAATTGAATCAGCACCTGCGCCGCCGTAAAGCAAATCGTTACCTGTTCCGCCGTAAAGCGAATCAACGCCTGCTCCGCCGTAAATTGAATCTTTACCCTTGCCGCCGGAAATCGTATTGTTGCCGGAGCCGCCGTAGATTTTATTCGCCTTGCCGTTGCCGACAATTTCTATATCGTTCGTAAAATCTGTGGCGTAAATATTTTTAACTTTTTTATTGTAATTTTCGGGCGCGAGACTATCGCCGTGCCCCGACAAGACGCTTGCCTCCGTCATTGCCAAATTGTATTTGAGATAAGGATTGAGCGAGTCTTGAACTTCAGGTAGGGTCGCTAAAGAAATTTCCGCGCCGTTTTCGTTCAGTGCGCTTACGATACCGTTCTGCACATCAAGGAAATTTTCAGTCGCCTTATAAATTCTGCTGTAACTGCCTTTTGAAATTTCCTCTTGCAACGTATTGTAAGCGGTCGTTAAAAATCCGTAATCCTTCAATGCATTGTTGAGATAAGAATTTTTCGGAAGAGCATTTTTGATTTTAGATTTAATTTTACTTTTGAGGGAAGATTTATTCACGCCGAGAATTTTTTTAAGGGTGGCATTGGAAGAATTGGAATACGCCGCCTGCAACAAATCGGGCGCGTTGTCTTTTAAAACGTTGAAGCATGCGCCCAAAACCTCGTTGGATAATCTTTTCTCGATATTCCACAGCGACAGGAAATATTTAAACATTGAACTTTTACCAAAGAATTCGTTATCCCAATTCAGCACGGAAACTTTACTGCCTTGCGTGACGGTCGCCACGCTGTCAATACCGATTTTGCTGAGCGGGAAGAAAATTTTATAAGTGTCGCCGTCAACTTCAACCTCGCTGCTACTTACGGGGCGTGTCAAAGTTTCGATAACGTCGCTAACTTTTTCCGTCCAACTTTTATTGCTCGCCTTTAGCTGGTCGAAAACCGCGCCGCTGTCCTTTTCCTTGAGCGCGTCGTAATATGAATCCATAATCCCGCGATAAACTTCGTCAGGAATATCTTTTAAAGTGCCTACAGGCTCTTTGCAAGAACTTTTAAAATCGGCAAGCTCGTCATCCGAATTGAACAGAGTAATTCCCTCGTTTATTTTTTCGCCGAGCACGTTGCCTATTGCGTTCAAACTTTCCTTAGCCATCTGCAACAATAAATCATTTGCCGCCATGTTAATTCCTCCTTCATGAAAATATTATACAACGAAAAAAGAGTTTCACAAGTTAAAATTACCTGTGAAACCCTTTTAATTTTCAGTTTGTCAAGGAAGCGCAGCGATATAATCGACTGGCCAAAAGATTAGCGCGGCTTTACCCTTAACCAATTCCAGAGGAACAAAGCCGACATCAGGGAAGCGCGAATCAAGCGAATTTCTCCGATTGTCGCCGCAAACAAAAAGCGTTCCTTTTGG
>Ga0247609_10007964_pt1 | contig 10015 bp, 6 predicted proteins | sample 172DNAGHGlowgp2_FD_193487 | JGI IMG/M metagenome (GOLD analysis project Ga0247609, IMG submission 193487) | Sheep rumen microbial communities from Palmerston North, Manawatu-Wanganui, New Zealand - 1728 DNA GHGlow gp2 | ecosystem: Host-associated > Mammals > Digestive system > Stomach > Rumen ...
CGAGTGGGCTTGCCACGCTAACGACCCCGCATTCATCAGCGAGCTTATCGACATGGACAACGCCGTCAAGGTGGCTTACGAGTTCTATCAGCAGCATCCCGACGAGACGCTCATCGTCATCTCTGCCGACCACGAGACGGGCGGACTGGTACTCGGCCGCGGCCCGTACGAGCTGAACCTCAAGGCAGTGTCTTATCAGCGCATGAGTATGGATAAGCTCAACCGCGAGCTCAACAAGATGAAGAAGAACATGGGCGAGAAGTTCACTTGGGACGAGGCAAAGAAGTTCCTCACCGAGAACTTCGGCTTCTGGAACGGCGTTGAGGTCAACGACGACCAGGCAAAGCGTCTGGAGAACTCCTTTAACGAGTTCAAGGAAGGCAAGGGCGACGCCGGCCGCCTCTCTGGCACGGTGAAGCGCGTCATCTCCGAGTGCGCCCTGATTGGCTGGCAAAGCGGCGGCCACAGCAACGGCTACGTTCCCGCCTTCGCTATCGGCGTCGGTGCAGAGCAGTTCCATGGCCGCTTCGACAACACCGAAATCCCGAAAAAGATGGCAAAGGCTGCCGGCTGGGAAGTGAAGTAAAACAAAATAGCCACCCACAATGAGATACTTTTATTCTTCGCTATTCGCTCTCTGCTCTTTCCTCCTCCTCCCTCTCCTCGCTTTGGCAGAGGGAGGGAAGAGCCAGGTGCCGCTGGCTGACCCGTACATCCTGCTCGAAGGCGACACCTACTACGCCTACGGCACCAACGACGCCGACGGCATCCGCTGCTATACAAGCAACGACCTGCGCGTCTGGAAGTACGAAGGCTTGGCCCTCCACAAAAACAACACGACAGAGACCAAATGGTTCTGGGCCCCTGAGGTGTATCATATTGGTGACAAGTACATCATGTACTTCTCCGCAAATGAGCACCTCTTTGCTGCGACGTCATCATCGCCGAAAGGCCCGTTCGTGCAGGTCGGCACGTACCAGATGAACGACCTCATCGGCGACGAGAAGTGCATCGACTCGCATGTCTTCATCGACACGGACAGTACGGCCTACATCTTCTTCGTGCGCTTCACCGACGGCAACTGCATCTGGCAGGCAAAGCTGAGCGACGACTTCATAACGCCCGTTGCTGGCACTCTGCGCAAATGCTTCGCTGTCTCGCAAAGTTGGGAGAACAAGATGGGGCGCGTCAACGAGGGGCCAAACGTCATCAAACATGGCCGTCGCTATTTCCTCACCTATTCGGGCAACGACTATCAGAGCCAAGACTATGCCGTGGGTTATGCCTATACGAACAACATCGCATCGGGCAACTGGACGAAGTACGCGCAGAACCCCATCCTTCGCCGTTGGGACGACCTCGTCGGCACGGGCCATCACTCGCTCTTCTACGATAAGGACAGCGTCCTGCGCATCGTCTTTCATGCCCACAACAGCAAGGAGACCATTCATCCCCGACTGATGTACATCGGCACGATGCAGCTGCGCAGCAACGGCCTCGTGATGCTCAACGACCCCATTATCCGCCCGACGCTTTCCACGTCTGCTCCTTACAACCCCGAGCTTATCACGAAGAAATGGGGTTTTGAGAACGGCGGAGCGGTCACCATCGACCTGAACAACGACGGAAGCCAAGACATCGTGACCGGTGGACTTTCCTACGTTCAGGACTCCGCCACAGGCGAAACCACGACAAGCAGCATTTCCTACATCGCGACCCTTAACCCTTCGACACATCGCTGGACGAAGGTCACGACGACTCCTCCCTTCATGGCAATGATCTCGCCCTCCTTCGTTCCTTGCGACATTAACAACGACGGCAACATGGATCTCGTTGTCTTTGACCAGACAGGCAACGAGACAGACGACAGCCGCGAAGGCATCTTCCTTGGCAAAGGCAACGGGGCATTCGAAGAAGCAGAACTCTCTTTCCTCAATCCCGACGGCACATCTGCAAGCTTCGACCTCAAGGCACCTTGCAACGCAGAGATAATCGACATCGACAACGACGCGCGACTCGACATCATCCTCGTCGGGCATCAGGGCGAGACGAACTACAATGTCATACTTCACAACCAAACAACCGAGGAAGGAGAACTATGCTTTTCCATAGAGCCATACGATCAGGAGTACCTGCTTAGCGAGGCAATCATCCAGCCCGCTGACCTCAACAACGACGGCTTTCAAGACTTTGTCATTTCTGCCGTCGTGGAAGGAAAGGAAGATCAGGTACGCTTCACCGACGTCTTCCTTAACAATTCTGAGCAACACGGGCACTTCACCCGCCTCGGTTTGGGCGAGAAGGGAGCCGATTTGAAACGCAAGTCGAACGGTGCTTTGCAGGTTGCCGACTTCAACAACGACGGCTGGCTCGACATCGTGCTTGCTGGACTTGGTGAGACATCTTCTGGAGAAGCAACGCCGAAGCAGCGTCTCTACACAAACCAAAAGACAGAGGTGCCAAGCTTCAAGACAACTATGTGCGACTTCCAAAGTGATACCTACACCCTCACGTCCTCAGCCAACAACTCCATTGGCGTTACCGACTGGAACGGCGACGGATTCTACGACATCCTCATTGGCGGCATCAAGTCAAACGTTTACGGTGGTATGCTTTACCTCAACGACGGCAATGGACGCCCCAAACGCAGCGTCGCCATCCCGGGTGCCACTAAAGCTTGCGTCATCTTCCCCGACTACAATGGCGACGGACGCAAGGACTTCGTGGTCATTGGCTATTCAAAGGACAACAACTACCTGACCTCGGCACAACAAGGAGACAATGCCATCCTTTGTTACAACCTGTCCTCTCCCATCTCACGACCTGATGCGCCGCTCTCCACGACAATATGCAAAGAGGCCGGCGTCGTGTCGCTGTCGTGGGAGGCGCCCGACACAATACACAAAGGCTTTACCTATGAAGTCTATATTAAAGATGAGGAAGGGCACCTTTTAAACTGCACGCCAGCCATCATCGGCGGTGAGAAGGACGGAGTGCGCAAGGTGAACCGCCTCGGTCGAGTCGGCACAAAGACTGAGTGGAAGTTTTGTCCCACGAAACCCGGCACTTATACTTGGGGCGTGCAAACCGTCGACGCAGCCTACACAGGCTCTGTCTTCACAGAAGGTCCGCAGTTCACTGTAACAGAAGAAGACATCACGACGAGCATTGAGTCACCTCAAGATTCAAGAAAGACAATTCAGAATGATGTTTTTGACCTTAGTGGCCGTCGCCTTTCGAAAGCTCGAAAAGGCGTTTACATCATCAATAATCGCAAAGTCCTGCAACGTAAATGAAACGTTTCTCTGGTTACATCGGCGCACTTGTTGTTGTCTGTATCTGGGGCTCCACCTTCGTAAGCAGTAAGGTGCTGCTTGATGTGGGCTTGCGCCCCGCGGACATCTTCCTCGTTCGCTTTGTAATTGCCTATCTCTGCATGCTTCTCATCTCGCACAAACGACTCTTTGCAGACAATTGGCAAGACGAGCTTGTGCTCTTTCTCCTCGGCATAATGGGCGGCTCGCTCTACTTCCTGACGGAGAACATGGCGCTTTGTTACAGCTATGCCACCAATGTGAGCATCCTCGTCAGCACGGCTCCGCTCCTAACCGCGCTTGTCTGTTCTCTGTTCTATCCCTCGGAAAGGATGAAGGGCTGGCAAGTGATAGGGTCAATCATCGCCTTTGTCGGCGTCATTCTTGTCGTGCTGAACGGGCAACTTGTCCTGCATCTCAATCCTTTAGGAGACATGCTTGCGCTATCTGCCGCCCTTGCGTGGGCGTTCTATTCGCTCTTTATGAGGCGAATCATGGGGCGTTACAGCATGGACTTCATCACGCGCAAGATCTTCGCATACGGTATTATCAGCATCCTTCCCTATTTTTGGCTTGTCGAACCTTTCAGCATGACGGAAGCGATGCTGGCTAAGCCAGTTGTGATTGTGAACTTGCTCTTCCTCTCCGTTATCGCGTCGAATGCTTGCTACCTCCTTTGGAACTGGGTGCTCAGGGAAGTCGGCGTCGTCCATGCCTCCAATTTCATTTACCTGCAGAGCCTCGTCACGATGGTCGTTAGCGCCATTGTTCTCGACGAACGCATTACGCCGATGGCCATCGCGGGAGCTATCATCCTTATCCTTGGAATGCTTCGCGCTTTGAAATAAGAAAGGCTCTTCTTTCATTTAGGAAGCGCCTTACTTCGGTTTTACAAACGTTATTCCTTTACTTTACAGGAGCCGAGGGAGGTGCGGCATACGGGTCAGCACCCCATTTCTTATTGGGACGGCTGCCCATCTCGAGCACAAGCGTGGCTCCGTCCACGATGTCATCATGGCTGAACCAAGGTTTATTCCAAGCCTTGCCATTCAGCGTGGCGCTCTGGATGTACTTGTTCTCCTGGCTGGCTCCCTTGGCGATAATGTGCAGTTCCTTGCCTTTGGGCAGTTTGATACGCGCATCCGTAAAGATTGGCGACCCGATGTTGTAGGCTGGGAAACCTGGCGTAACGGGATAGAAGCCGAGCGAAGAGAAGACGACAAACGAGGTCATTCCGCCTCCATCCTCATCTCCGGGCATTCCCATCACATCGTTGCGGAACCAGGCATCAAGGCACTGACGGATGCGTTTCTGTGTCTTCCAAGGTGCTCCGGCATAGTTATATATATAAGGTATATGGAGAGAAGGCTCGTTGGCCATCGTGAACTGACCCATGTTACCCGTTTGGTCGGGGAACTCTCCGTAGAACTGCCACTTGCTTTTGCCTAAAGGCTCGGCAAAGGTTCTATCGAGTTCACGCACCATTGCCTCTTTTCCGCCCATCAGTTTGGCAAGGTCAGCGAGGTTGTGCTGCACGTCCCAACGATAAGTCCACCCGTTGTTCTCGCCATAAGCGGCACGTGCTCCGATGCCTCCGCTGAAGCGGTAGTCGAAGTCAGGCAGGAAGTTTCCCTGCTCGTCCTTAGGATGGAAGAAGAGCGTCTCTGCGTTCCAGACGTTACGATAATTGTAGCTGAGCTTGAGATACTTCGCCGCGTCGGACTTTTTGCCGAGGTATTCTGCTATTCGCGACAGGCACCATTCGTCGTAGGCTGTGCCTAAGGTGACTGCGATGGGCTGCCGTTGTTCGAAGCCATTCACGTTGGGGACGTCCTCCTTTTGTCCCACGCCAAGAGCCGGGAAGTATCCGTGTTCCTTGTAGAACTGGTCGAGACGTCCTGCGGGGGCGCCACTCCAAGGCACAAGGGTCTTTTCTTCGATGCCGCGACGGCAGTATTCGAAGCCTCTTCTTGCGTCCACGTCGAGTCCTTTATAGAGTGCATCTGCCACCATTGCCACACCGTGATTGCTGTTCATGCGGCGTGTGTCGCCTGTCATTTCAGGGAAAGTGGGCATCCACATCGTGCCCATCTGCTCTGCCATACGCAGATAACTCTCTATAATCGCCTCTTCCTTGCGAGGCTGAATGAGTGCTCTGAGAGGATGTGCAGCACGATAAGTGTCCCAAATCCAATCGTCTGTGTAGAAAGGCTGGCCGTTGTCTTCGTGCACTTCGCCATCGAAAGCCGAGAAGTATTGCCCGTCTTCGCTGAGACAAACGGGTCGCTCGAAGGTTCGGTAATAAGAGGTATAGAGGACGGTCTTCTGGTTGTCCGTACCGCCCTGAACAAGGATATTACTCAAGGTGGCGTTCCATTCATCACGACCTTCCTTGACGACTTTGGCCATATCAAACGCCTTGCCCTGCTCTCTACGCAGGTTCTTCTCTGCCTGCTCCTCGCTGATGAGGGAAATACCATAGCGGAACTGCACCTTCTTGGTGCCTTTCGGGAAGCGATAAGCCGCGCAAGCACGAGGCTCTTCGGTAAGCCATTTCTCCGTTATCACACCATCTCGAAGCAATCCTGCCTGCTCTGGCTTAACGTCAAACTCGCCTGAGAAATAGATTTTCATGTTCTTGCTAAGGCGTTGACTGCCGCAGGGATTCTTGTCGTCAGCTTTCATCCTGCCGTCCTCAGTATAGAGAAGAATGGTGGCAGGCTTGCTTGGGTCGATAAATGTGAGCTCGTAAATGGCACTTTGATGGCTGACGGCCAGATGAACGTCAATCGTATTGTCGGCTATCGAGACCTGATAATCGTAGGGCGTCACCTTTTCGTGGTCCCAACTTGTACGAATGATGGGATGCAACTCCTCGTCCTGAGTAACGCTCAGACGAAAGGCGCTTCGTTCACGATGATTGGTCACGACGATTGGCAGACCGTCGAGATATTCGCCCACATAATCGTTGCGCGAGGGATAGATGCGCATCAAACTGTTTGGCAACTGGATGGTCGGGAAGCAAGGCACCAGCAGATGACTGATGCTTCCAATGTAGGGATTGACGTAATCGACAGGTTCCGTCACAGGAGCAGCAACGCTTGCAAGGGGCACCAAAACAAGGGCTGCAAGGAAGTTTTTGAGGTTAGTCTTCATAGTTAATTAGCTTTATTTCCTGCAAATGTACGAAATTATTACTTATTATTTATTATAGATTGCCTATTTTTTCGTACCTTTGTCATGAAAAACTAACATTAAGACCCCTATGAAACAACATTTCATCACCCGATTTCTTGTTTTCTTCTTCTCTTCAATCCTCATTATCCCATCCGTTCTGGCTCAGTCTGCCATCAAGACAACCTTGGTGAGCGGGCCCGGACGAGACAGGAGCGAAGGCCCCGCAATGGTTTGCGACGGCGAGTTCGCCACGAAATGGTGCGTCGATAGCCCAAGACAAATGCCCTACACGATTGTCCTCGATGCCGGACAAGCCACGTCGGTTGTGGAATACGGACTCGTTACGGGCGACGACACAAGCAGCTATACCGACCGAAACCCTATGGCTTGGCGACTGAGTGGCTCGAACGATAAGGAGACTTGGACCACGCTCGACGACCAGAAGAACAACAGAGCTATGCCCGACGAGGACTTTCAGGAATGTCGTTTCAAGCCGCAGAGCAAGGGCTCTTACCGTTACTATCGATTCGAGTTCTTCCGCGTGAAGGGCGGAACACGCATTCAGCTCAGCGAGATTTTCCTCTACAACACGGTCCAGACACCAGTCGAAACGACCTTTGTCAGCGGGTCGGGAAGCGGCTCGAAAGAAGCGCAGCCACAATCGCGCTTTGGTGCCAGAACCATCCAAGAAGGTCCCGAGATGGTTGCAGACGGGTTCCTCTTCTCAAAATGGTGCATCGACGAACCCAGTCAGATGCCCTACAACGTCATCCTCGACGCAGGTCAGCCCACGCCAATCAGCGAGTATCGCTTCTATACGGGCGACGACACACACTCCTACCCCGAACGAAACCCCATCACTTGGCGTGTCAGCGGCTCGAACGACAAGCAGAACTGGACCACACTCGACGAGCAGAAAGGCAATCGCAGACTGCGTGACGAGAACGAGCAGGAGTATCGTTTCAAGCCAGCTCAAACGGGCAGTTTCCGCTACTACCGTTTCGACTTCATCCAGATGACAGCCGGAACCCGCCTCCAGCTCAGCGAAATCAAGCTCTTCAAATAGGCCGGGACACCCATCTGCACACGGTTCGCGACCAGACTCAACACGGCTCGCAACCAGACTTAACGTGGCACGTTACACAAGTTAACGTGCCATGTTTCTCAACTTAGCACGCTGAGTTCATTATACATACATGTACATTTAATTATACATACATGTATCTATAATTGTACATACATGTATGTATAACGAACCCAACACGAGAAACTGAGTAAAACATTTGGCGGAATGATTTATTTTCACTAATTTTGTAGAGCAAATCCAAACGTTACAACAATGGCTATTCAATTTTCAATCGCAAGACGAGGACTGCTGCCTCACGAGAAAGAACAGCAGGGCGTGAACCAACAGGCTGACTTGAAGAACCTTCGCGTTGTGCCTGTTTGCACGGAAACGGTCGATGCAGTGGAGTTCCAAAGCAGTAGCTCACGCCTGCCGACTGTGCTGCCGAAGAGCGAACTGCTGGCTGCGCTCGACACCATACAACGTGTCATGATTCATGAACTCGAGCAAGGTAATGCGGTCACACTGCCCGGAATCGGCACTTTCCGAGTTACCGTGAAGGGCGACATCGAGGTGAAGGACGGCAGCTATCACGGGAAAAACGTCCGCGTCGATGGTCTGAACTTCCGTCCCGACCGTGAGTTGTTGAAGAAAGCGCAAGGCTTCGAGGTCAGTCAAGTGCCTTTGGGTCAGACAATTCAAACAGAAGGAACAGACGTCGAGGCACGCCTCGTTGAACTGTTTGCCAGCAAGGAAACCATCACGCACAAAGACGTCTCCTTCGCTTTCGAACAGACCCTGAGCTATAGTCGCATTTGTTCTCTGCTGAGCCGCCTCGTCAAAGAAGGCCGCCTCGTTCGTGAAGGCAAAGGCGCCCAAACGCGATACAGACTGACATAACACATGTTTTTAGGAAGTTAAAGGTATTAGAAGAAGTTAAAGGAGCTAAAGGACGATAGCTTTTGCATCAGGATAATGCAGTTCGCGAAATGTTTTGTCCATCAACTCCCTTAAATACGATTAGGGATTTCCCCCGAAACATTTCGTATTTTCCCTTGTCGGAGCCACAAAGTTCCCGTACCTTTGCACCATACAAACACTAAAAAGTACGGTTATGAAAAACTATGTTTACATCCTTTTGATATCGGCATTCGCATTTATCTCTTGCGATGACTTCGAAGATATCAACCAGTCGATGGCCCTTTCAGGCGATTGGAGAGGCGACTTCGGCATGTATTATAACTATGTTGACGGTCGCGGAAGACACTATACCTTTGACTCTTACGACACGCGTATCACGTTCATTCCGGCGTATTCACAAGCCAGGCACGGCAGAGGAACGCAGGTTGACTACTACAACTACGGGCCGTACGAGTATCAGTACTACAAGTTCAGCTGGGAGATAAACAATGGTGTTCTTTATCTTACCTATGATTATGACCACGAACTCGACACGAAGATTAATAACTACCGTATGACAAACGACTACTTCTCAGGCACTTTCTCCAACACAGGAACGTCGTTCCGCCTCTACAAGCTTGCTGACTACTACAACTGGACGCCTTATGTCAACGTTTACGGCTACGGACCTCGCAACGATTGGGACTATGGCTATCCTTACTACGCACCTCAAACTCGCAGCGATGTCGAAGCGACCGACAGCACTTCAAACGCTGGCGAAGTCGTCGGAAGAGGTCGCAGGCAAGTACTTCAGCAATGACAAGACGGCTCTTTGTCCTTATCCTAATCCTCACAACCACGGCACTTGAGTCTTCCGGCCAAGTACCGTGGGACTTTGCATATCCCGACGAGAAAGAGGACAGCATCAGTTCCCTCTCCATCAAGCATGTCCCGAAACCCGAGAAACTGCTGAAACAAATCATTCAAAGGCTGGAGCTGGACTTGCAGCAGAAGCACAAAGTCAGGAAGTACAAAGTGGAAGCAACCTTCTGGCAAGAAGCCCTTGTACCCTTTTCCTTTGGTTGCACGCTCTCTGCAGAAGCAGGCGTCGGCCTCAATAAAGTGAAGTTGGAAGATTTGTGGTACGAAGGGCCATACGAACTGAACGACCAAGACACCCTTCAACTCACGGCCTTCCTTCGCCAGTTCGCGACCTTGAGCCCCATCCATGCACACAAAACCTATTCGGAACGAAGCCTGGCAAACTCTCCACTCCTGAAATACAGAGACACCAAGAACAACTATAACGTCTCGGCATACACCATTAGTGATGAAACAGGACGAGGAGTCCATCGCTTTCAGTTTGCCTGGAAGAAGGGACACAGCATGGATTTCAACTGGGAATTCCACACAGGAGAGATTTCCGGCACAGCATACTTCGACGGCCTCACCCTGCGTCTGACTCAATTCAAGGGCGAAGCGTTTCTGCCCTCAGGCTACGAAACTCGCCTCCGCTACCAGGTTGATTACTATGAAAAGAGCGGGACGCCCATCCTCA
>Ga0247609_10007965_pt1 | contig 10014 bp, 8 predicted proteins | sample 172DNAGHGlowgp2_FD_193487 | JGI IMG/M metagenome (GOLD analysis project Ga0247609, IMG submission 193487) | Sheep rumen microbial communities from Palmerston North, Manawatu-Wanganui, New Zealand - 1728 DNA GHGlow gp2 | ecosystem: Host-associated > Mammals > Digestive system > Stomach > Rumen ...
CTTCTCACCCCCAACGGCATAAATCTCTAGCAAAGCTACAAAACTTAAACCGTATTGCATCCATCTGCAAGAATTATTTCATGAAAATGGAACAATCTCTATAATCGGATGCAAAGGTAAGAGGTACCTGGGTCATAGCAGCCGTCATACCCAAGTACCTGTCCCAGCGACTATACCTGTCCCAGCGACTACATGAAAATCCGGAGCAGCAAGACCCTGCAATAGCAAAACTCTGAAACAAGTTTCATATTTACACCCTCGGCATACGATTTTCGGTTTTGTCGGGGACTTTTTCGTGGGACTTTCTGTAACTTTGTGGCTCGGAATGACTCTCGTAGGCGGTTACAGCATGACATGAATGCCCCGAACGGGATATTTCCGCGAAAACGTAGTATACATAAATAAAGTACAACAATAAATTTGAAAATAAAATGAACGATTTGACGTTTCGTGTGTATGCTGTCAAAACCAAACTTAAAAAAAGTAATTATGAAACAGAAAATCATTTCAATGCTGGTGGGCCTCACAATGATGACGGGAGCCAGCGCACAGAGAACAGAACTTATTGGGCGGGGTGGTGCACCGATTTATTTGTCGGACTCGCTCAAGGTAGACAGCATGTACAATTATTGGAACAACTTCGTCGCCCAGCACCCGAAGGATAATGTGGCGTGGCGCAACCTCTTCGAAATATGCTCTTGTCAGGAGTTCAAACTGAGATGTAAGGATTGGGAGACGGGTACACATTACTTCAAGGAGAATATGGTGCCGCTGTTGGAGCGAATCAAGAAGGCCATCCCCGGCAGCTACACCGCATACTATTGCGAATATGAAGGGATGCTTGCTACCACGACCGACAGGAGAGAACTCACAGCTGACTCAGCCATCGTCCTGTTGCCAAAGGATGCTCCTGCTGGCGACTACGAGCTGTGGATGCAGTACCTCATTCCGAAGCGCGACACTGTGAGGATGACCAACGTGCTGACCCAATACTACGAGAGCGGGCAATATCCCGAGGAGTCGTTGCAATATCACTTCAACGAGCTGCAAGGCATGGAGGAGGGCGGCATCTACATCGGTGCACATGAAGGTGACGTCATTGGCAAGATGATTCTGCAATATGTGTTAGGCGTTCACAAGGACAAGATTCTATATGACGAGAATGCCGCTATGGTTCCCGAATATGTACAAGATGTGTTTGGGCGCATTGGCATCCCCTTCAGCGATGAAATATGGAATCAGCTGTGGTCTATGTGGCAGGACAAGACTCTGACAGCCATCATGCACTACATTTTCGATCACTCCAAGCGTCCCGTCTATCTGTCGGCTCATGATATCTGGCAACACATTATTGGGCAAGGATTGCCCGACGAACTGAAGGCATGCTTCTACAACGAGGGACTGACCATGCGCTATTCCACTAAACCCTACGACAACAGGGCTGTGAAGCGTCGCAATCTGGAGCAGCGCTACCGCTTAGAGTACCTGCGCATGTCGTTCCATCCTGAGATGAAGAACACGCAGCGCTTCTCGGGTTTAGCAGAGGCCTACGCCATGAACTACATGCGTCTGCTGCACGACCAGTTGCCCTACTACAAGCGGCATAACCTGGAGCGCTACCAGTGGCTGCACGACATCTTTACCGACATCATTGAGCGGTTAGATAAGGAAAGCTACGATGTGGATGAATTCAAAGGCTATCTGAAATGAGCATCTTCCATCTTAAACCACTACGCCAGCAGACCGATGAACAGCTGATGGCACGTGCTGCGGCAGGCAGCGATACAGCTTTCGAAGAGCTGTATCGCCGCTATGCGCGTAGATTAAAAGGGTTCTTCTTCCTACAGTTAGGCGGTAAAGAGGAGTTGGCTGCCGATGCAACGCACGACGTCTTTCTGCGTGCATACGAGGCAAGGAATAGCTATCAGGAAGGGCACCGGGTTGATACGTGGCTCTTCACCATCGCCTATAACATCTGTCGCAACCACTATCGCAGCAATGCCTACGAGGCACAACTGTTGGCGACTCTTGATGCAGAGCCTGTGAGTAATCAGCAGATTGAGGTTGAATTGGACGAAGCCACATTAGACCAAGCTTTGGAACAGGTGTTGGCAGACCTTCCCTCACCGTTACACCAAATCTTCTCTCTTCACTATCAGGAAGAACTGACAATTCCACAGATTGCTGAGATTGTCGGTATTCCTGAAGGTACCGTTAAATCGCGTCTCCACAAGACAATGAACATCATCCGTAAAAAACTCAAGAAATATGAATAATTCGAATATCACCAACGAACAGATAATTAAGTCGGCCCGCCGTCAGCGCCAATCTGTAAACAGTCGTATGGACGTTGAGACGTGGCATCCTCATCATCGTCATGGACGTGGCATCGCAGCCGCTATAGCCATTGCTGCCAGTTTCATCAGTTTTATTGTTGGCTACGGCGTTCGTGCCAACATGTCACAGTCTGACATCCAGCCAATGGCACAGAACATCCTTGTGCAGCACGACACCATCGTACATACTGAGACCGTCCGTGACACTGTGTATCAGATGCGCACTGTCACTAAGTATGTAAAACCCTTGACTGCTCAATCATCTCCAGCAATCGACCAAAAGGCTATGGATAATCAAATCAGTGGGAATGAAAACGAACAAGCGGCTTGTTCTATGCTATGCGATAACATCCCTTATGCCCTATTGGCCACCCCATAAAGTTTCAAAATAAAAACAAAATGATTATGAACAAGCAAACCATCATCACCATCCTGCTCGCCCTCGTCGCAATGGCGGGGCAAGCAAAAAAAACAATTGTTTGGGAAAACCCATCTGTTGCCTATTCAGCCATTCCGTATTTTCAAATCCAGAAGGTGGAAATGACGAAGGAAAAGACTGCCATGTATGTCAGGATGGATCATCTTTTACCAGGTTTTCGCTTCCGAATCAGCAAAGACAGTTATCTGCAAACAAATGGGAAGCAGTATAGCATCATTGGAAGCGACAGCATACCTCTGGGAGGAGATTACATCACTTTGGACGACACAGGAAGGAAAAACTTCATTCTCTATTTCAGGCCATTGCCTTTGGACACGAAGGAATTTGACTTCTTGGAAGGTTTGGCGAAAGGCGACTACAAAGTGTTTGGCATCCACGACAAGGACTACACGATGCCTCCCGCTTCCGTGCCTACTGAATACATGGCCGATGATGACGGGGAAGGATTGGCAGAACTGAAGTTCGACGCTACGCCAGCCACCATTCATTTCAAGTCGTTGAACTATCGTAAGGGAATGAATACGGATATCCAAGTGCAATATGTTGATTTGAAGAATCCTGCAAAGCCTATGGATATCTACACGAATCTGAATGATGATGGTGAAGCCAGTCTTAGTCTCCCTATCTGCCTGCCTCAAATTGTGTGGATCGTTATCACTAACATTCCATGGGGTTCAATGTGGTGCGTATATCTCTCACCAGGTAAGGAAGTGACCGTCCTAGTTGATATGCTACACGATGACAGCGGGGCCAATAACAAGATTGTAGGTGCCAAAGGCTATTACGCAAAATTCGGCAAAGATTGGCTTCGGTCTGCTCATGACGAGGAAACAGAAAATGGTCCTCAGAAACCAACCATTAAAAAGGAAGACATACACGATGTGCAGACGCTGATAAGATATTGTGATGAAGAACGGGAGAACTACGACAAATGGGTAAAGAATTCTGACTATTGCCATGCAATCAAAGATTATTTGATACAATTCGCATACTCCCCGTTATTCATGTTTGAAGGCGAACAAGATTCTCTGTCCAAAACAAAGGAGTTTACTGATTATGTGTTTAAGAATTACACAGCGAATCTATATAAGAAGAATATCGTTTTCAACAATGAATTCCCAAGAGCCAGCAAATACTATGCAATGGCTGATGCACGAGGATTCAATGCCGACCTTGCCCGCTATTGTTACTATCTGCCGCAGGTGCTTGACTCCAAACAATTAGCGAAACCACTCATTGAGGACAAAAACCTTTCCGACCTTTACGACAAATATGTGGCAGAATATCAAGCGACCATTACGGCCAACAAGCAAGGGCTGGCCGATAACATTCACTACCTCGACATGACGGAAGTGGCTCCAGAAAACACGCTGCAAACTATCCTCGATAAATACAAAGGGAAGATCATACTCATCGACATCTGGGCCACATGGTGTGGTCCATGCAAATTTGGGCATGAGAAGATGAAACCGCTCAAAGAAGAACTGAGCGGCAAAGACATTGTGTACATCTATCTTACCTCGCCCACGTCAGATTACGACAAGTGGAAGGATTACATCACAGACATCTCAGGCGAGCATTATTTCCTGACCGAAGAGCAGTTGAATGCCATATTCAAACAGCTCCAGGGCACAGGTTATCCCACCTACGCTATCTTCGCTCCAAATGGGGAAAGGCACACCTCTTTCTCTGGTTTCAACCTCGAAGCAATCAGAGAGGCTTTGGAGAAAGCACTCAACGAATAAATCAATAAAGGATCATGGGGGCGGTTCTTCTGATCATTTTTCAAATTAAGTGAAATGCGAATGAGACAAGTAATAAAGCATAGAGATATCAGACTCTTGAAAATGATCAGGAGAACCGACCCCGTGATTCCCATTTTCACTTCCTACCTACTATATAAATAAGAAGAAATGACTATCTTTGTACCGTAAAATTGTGTTTAGACAAAGATAATTGAAAGAAAAAAAGAAAAAAGTTGGTGTTTCCGTAAAAAAACGAGGGGTCTGAAGTGTCTTATATATAGAAGTGCCCTAAAATGGGGTGCAATGATTTGAAAGACTGATATGCTTGATAAGAGAATACTTGAAAATTGCGATTTAGCGAATGACGACCAAGCTCGCTTGAAGTCGGCTGAGCGTGAACAATTTATCGAACAGCTTTTCCGCCGGAACTACAGCGAGATGATTCATCTGGCCAGAGTCTTGTTGGGTGATGATGGTGAGGCTGAGGACGTAGTACAGGACATCTTTCTGCGAATTGCCGACAGCGACATTCCGCCCAAGAACGATTCCTATCTCCTTATTGCCGTACGCAATGCCTGTCTGAACAGAATACGGCAAATGCAACTGCACGAACGGGTGAAGAACCTACTGCCTATAGAAGACGAGACAGACCTGCAAGCCATTGACAGACAATTGGAGCAACTTGAAGATATCTCGGCTTTCGTGGACGAGCAACTAGAAGAACCTCATCGCAGCATCTTCCACCTCCGTTTCGACGAAGATCTGACTATCGCAGAGATTGCCCGTCGGCTAGGTCTGAATCCGAATACCGCTTACAAGTATCTCGCCCAAAGCATTCAGAAAATCAGTAATCACTTCAAACATTAAAAGGTTATTGCAATGGAAACGACAAGAGAAAACATCCGCCAGCTACTTGAAATGCTCGACAATCCCGAAGCATACACCGAGCAGGAAATCCAGGACATCATCAACCGTGATGAAGATACACGTGAGACTTACCGCATGATGGTTGAAGCCAAACGCAGCAGTCGCCAGCGTCAGGCAGACAAGCCCGTCGATGTGGATGCTGCATGGCAAAAGTTCAATCAAAAAGTCCAACCCAAACAGCATAGTTTTGGCTGGATAAAGATAGCAGCCTCTTTTGTCGGAGTATTGCTTGTATCAGGTATTGCCTTTGCTGCCATTCAGATTGTAAGATACGCTCAGCAGCATACGCCAAAGACTGAGGAGGTCATCAATACTCCAAAGCCCGCAAACGCTACTCCCACTGATACGCTGACCACCGACACCATCGCAACACCGCAGCCTATCATCTACGACAATATCCCACTGGAAAAGATGCTGCCAGAGATAGCCGCCCATTACGATGCCAACGTTACGTTTGTTAATGACGAAGCCCGACAACTCCGTTTCCGTTTCGTATGGAATCCACAGAAGGGCATTGATCAAGTGGTTAGCGACCTCAACCAGTTCGAGCGTCTGACCGTTACGCTGAAGGATAACCAAATCACCGTAGAATAGTCAGCCACCATGAACAGATATATTACTCTCATTCTTGCCCTGCTGCTGACTGTCAGTACACAGGCACAGAAACGAATATCGCGTGAATACAATAACGTATCCCTCTCCGATGCGCTGAGACAACTCAGTGAGCAACAGACTGGCTACACCATTTATTTCCTCTATAACGAACTGGAGGACTTCCGTATCACCACTAATGTCAAAAATAAGCACCTGCCCGAAGCAATTCAGCAGATGATTGGGTTCTATCCCATCCGCGTCACTACAAGCACCGATGAGGACGGAAAGAAAATTTTCGTGGAGTGCATCCATAAGACCGACCTCCATCTGACGGGCACTATCATTGATGAGCAAGGCCAGCCCGTTGCATACGCCAATATTGCCGTTCTCAATCCTGCTGACAGCACCCTCCTTTGTGGCGGCGTCTCCAACGAGAGCGGTGTTTTTGTTATCCCCATTGATCAAACAAATTTTCTCGCTCGTATTTCCTATGTCGGCTACAAAACTATTTACAAGCAATGCGACAACACAGAACTTGGCACTATACGGATGCAGCCAGAGACACAAACGCTGAAAGGAGTGACAGTGAAAGGCCAACGGCTTTTATATACCGCAACAGACCATGGATTAAAGGTCACAGTGCAGGGAACGCCATTAGAACAATTCGGCTCTGTTTCGGAGATGCTTTCCCATCTGCCACTGATGATGAGCAATGGCGAGATAGCAGGGCATGGAAAACCCGAGATATACATCAACAACAAGAAGGTACGGGGTGAGGATGAATTGGAGCGTTTACAAGCCGATGAAGTCAAATCGGTGGAGATAATCACTCAGCCAGGAACTGAGTATGACGCCACGGTCTCGTCGGTTATCCGCATTAAGACGATCCGTCGTACAGGTGAAGGACTCAGTGGTAGTTTCTCCGGTGCCTACCGACAGGGGCATGAGCATTATGAGAACGCCAACTTATCCCTCAACTATCGCCTGCAGAACGGCATGGATTTCTTCGTACGAGGCTATCTCACGGACAATAATACACGGACAACGAGCACGACAGATGTGCAATTACAGGCATCGTCCATCTGGAACTATCTGAAAGACAAGGAATACAGCTATCATATGAAATACTACTTTGCTGACCTCGGTTGGAACTGGGAAATCAACGACCATCACTCCGTTGGCTTCACCTATACGACCAACAACTATATCGGTAACCGCAAGTATATCAATAGCAGCGATGAGCAAACTTGGCAGGATGGTATCATGGTGGGCAGAGGCCATAGTACGATAACAACCCTGACGAAACCCAAACTGAATCATAGTGCCAATGCCTATTATGTCGGTGAGATAGGGAAATGGAAAATGGATTTTAGTGCCGACTACTACAGTGCTCATTCACTTGCCGAAATGAGTGGAGGTACCGACGGCGAGGCACCCGTCAACAGCAACACGGCTACAAAGAACCAACTTGTTGCCGAGAAATTGGTCGTCACTGCCCCGATGTCCGTTGGCGACCTGACCTTTGGTGAAGAGGCCTCCGCAGTTGACCGTACCAGTGACTTCACCCAGAGCGGTTTCTCTGCCGACAACCACATACAGCAGCAGACCACCACGTGGAGCATTTTTGCTAACTATGCATTAAAGTTAGGAAACTTTTCTGTCAATGCAGGTCTGCGTTGGCAGAATGAACACAACCGCTACGACCTCAACGGCGTACGCAACGACGAGATGAGCCCCGACTATCATGTGTTCATACCCCGTGCGTCCATCACCTATCAGAAGTCGCCTTGGGCCCATTCGCTCTCCTATCAGTGTACGCGCCATAACCCTCCATATTCCATTTTGTCCTCGGCAGTCACTTACACTAGCAAGTACGAGTACGAGAGCGGCAATCCTTTCCTTCAGCCCCAAACCAACAACCGTTTTGCGTGGAAATCTCAATGGAAGTGGATACACGCCGAAGCTATCTACGGGTATCAGGAAAATGTATATCACTCTATACGTTCTGCCTACGACGATGTTAACCATCCCGGTGTGATTCTGACCGACTTCCGCACAGTCCCAAAGACGCAGTACTATATGATTGTCATTAACCTCACACCTAAAATAGGTATTTGGCAGATGAACTATACTGCAGAGTTTGCAGTGGAAGACCATGATTACGGGGATTTGGGCATCGTCTACAACTGGCACGGGCTGATGACAGACTTCACGTTCGACAACACTTTCACCCTGCCTCACGCATGGATACTGAATGTAACGGGAAACATCACGCCCTATCAGAAGTCAGCATATTGGATAAACAAGACAACCGGAAGTCTCGATATCCGCCTGAGCAAACAATTCCTGCGGAACAAAAGTCTCAATGTAGCTCTCGTCGCCAGTGACCTCATGCGTACAAAATATGACGAAGGTACGGCATACGGTGGTATAGGGTACAGGAATATCTATAGTCTATATCGCGATGCCCGCCGAATTGGGTTCAATGTCTCTTGGAAGTTCAATGCAACACGAAGCCGCTATAAAGGTAGCCATGCCGGACAAAGCGAACGCAATCGACTATAAACTCTCTCTCTCGTTAGGGCAGTTGTCAGCCTTCGTGCTGACACTGCCCTACATAATATAATGAAATCAAACAACCTCGATAGTACGACCTCCACAAACTTACCTGCATTGGAATGATCTGCTACAGGGTGGATAGCAAGAAAGAAATTGCATGATAAAGAAGATAATATAACTATATGTCAAACTCTCAAACAAAGAAAAAGTGATGAGCCCATAAGATAATTTGCAAAAAGTGTCGGAATATGCAGGATTATTTGTAATTTTGCAACCGAATACATATAAGCAGGAAAAGCAACCGCAGCTTTTGTAAGTCTCTCGAACTGCAACTCAGAAGACATATACTAAGCAAGTTGGCTGCCGGCTCACGTATACGGCAACGGATACGTGGGCATTGGTGGTTAAGCATTAGTATATGGGTTGTTGCAGACCCGAGAGACTTTGCTATCAGTAGGGCCAGGCCCGGTGATAGGTTTATTGGTCGGTGTCATCGGAACCGGAGCCAGATTCAGAACCAGAGCCTTCAGATGAACCACCATTACCCGCGGTTTCTGAGCCTGTCGAAGAGCCGTTATCCCCGGTTTCTGAGCCTGTCGAAGAACCGCCGTTGTTCGCGTTCTCTCCAGGCTCTTCCTCATCCTTCTTGCCAGCCTTGGGCAGGACGTACATACGATAGTACTTAATCAACTCATTGACCTGTGAGATGAGTTCGTCGAAGCGATGGGCATCGTCGTCCATAACGGCAGATGCATTCAGCGCAAGAATCAGGTCACGGTAGGCCTGGTCGGCGTTCTCGCGGGCAGTAGCCAGGGCGGCCTTCTCAATCTGCATGCGCTCGTCGTTGCGGTAACTCATCAGGGTGCGCACCTGTTCGTTGGCGGTATTCAACTGGGTAATCAGACTCTCAATGCCGAGTTTGGCGACACGGAGTTCTGCCTGGGCGTCCGTTGTCAACTCCTGGATCATCTGCTGGAGTTTGCCACTCTCTTCAGAGTAGTTCTCGGCAGGATCCACGTTGTACTTCTTCACGATGTTCCAGAGATAATCGGCAGCCTCCTTCTTCTCGGCATCATAGCCGAAACGACTATACATCTTCAACAGGTTGACGAGTTGCCTATAGAGGTTGTCACGACGATCATCCTCGTCGGCAATCTTCTGCGTGTACTCGCTGGCGCGACTCAACTTGTAGGCATCGTCCACGGCCGTCACGCGGTCCTTGAACGAGGTGTAGACGGGCTCGACCTTGTTAGGCAACTGACTCTGACCCTCTTCACCGGAGTCACGGAAGTCCTTGAACAGTTTCAATACCTGTTGAACATACTCTACGAATCCTGCCATACGCAGGTACTTCGACTTGAAATTCTCAATTTGTTTAATGTTTGCCATAATCTTAATTTATAAATTTGTGAAA
>Ga0247609_10007966_pt1 | contig 10014 bp, 1 predicted proteins | sample 172DNAGHGlowgp2_FD_193487 | JGI IMG/M metagenome (GOLD analysis project Ga0247609, IMG submission 193487) | Sheep rumen microbial communities from Palmerston North, Manawatu-Wanganui, New Zealand - 1728 DNA GHGlow gp2 | ecosystem: Host-associated > Mammals > Digestive system > Stomach > Rumen ...
TATTTATGATAAATAATATTTAACATAAAGACAAATGATTGCTATCATTAAATAATAATAAAATAATCTTATTTATCAAAATAAAAGAAAAAAATTATTTAAATAAATGAAGTATAAACTTTTTATTTTTTATGCAATCTTATTTTCATTAAATACTATTATATTAGGAAATTTGGGAAATGAATATTTGGATTATAATGAACAAGAGGAAATACAGGAAGATGAAATAAACATCAGAAATGAAACTGGTTATAAGAATTTAATTTTTACATTAAAAAGAAATGATATTTTAAAATCAACAGCAAACATATCAGTAAAGGTAGACCTTACTGCAAATGATCTAATTGATATAAGTATAAAAAGTTCAGATGACTTAAATAAGGTTAAGCTTGATATTATATTTATTAATGGAACAAAAAAAATAAACTCAGAGCAAGATGAATCTGGTGAGAATAAATATAATTTTTTATTAAAGACTTGTGATATACCTCATGAAAATGAATTATATATAATAATTTCAATAGATGGTTCAGAAGAAAGCTTTAATAAACAGAAAAGGAAATATTATACATTTAATCTAGAATATAAATTAAGAGATTATGGCTTTCCTAATATTAAGGACAATCAAGAAATTTTATATGACGATAATTCAGAAATTTCATATGTTCAAAATAATGGTATTTTATATGAAGGGAAAAAAATTTTTCTTACTTTATTAGGAACTGGAATGAATACTTTTAATGTTGAGTATGCTTTTGATGATAGTGATGACTATAAACCATTAGAAAAAAATTTTTTTAATGGGTATGGAATAATTATTGATAACAATTTTTTGACAGAAAAAAATAAAAAAGTTACATTTAGATTTACTTTAAATGTTGATAATGAAGAGATTCAAGTAAAAACAAGAAAATATTCAAAAGATGATATAACAATCGAAGAAAATAAATTTTTTGATATTATATTAGATATAAACAGACCAGAAACTAATTCGCAATGCTTTAAAATAGAAGATACTAGTAAAAAATATACTCTAAATTATATATCTTATACCAAAAATATTAAGGCAAATTATTATCAAAGTAAAGATGAACAAATAATAAATCAAGTATCAATGTTTAAAGAAATAAGTGGTGTTGAACAAGTATGCTTCAAATTAGATGAGTCTATTCAAAAAAATATTGGAACTTTATCATTCCAATTAACGGCCATTTCAATTACTGAACAAAAAATAGAAGGCAATGAATATAGAGTCATTAGAGCCTTACCTACTTATCATTATCTTTCTAAATCAGCATATGTTTTTATAAAGCCAAAAACTTATCCAAAATCAACAGAAAATACTTTAAATATTCGCTTCAGAATGATTGAAGGAGTTTCTCAACTAAGCACAGGAACATTAGAAAATAATGAATTTAATAGTGAACAAAAGTATGAAGATCTTAATAGTTTTATTTTTGTCAGAGGTGATATATCTTTTAAAGAAGATAATACTTATTCAATGGTTAAATGCATAGAAGGAGATCACTGCAAATTTGTAATAGAAATAAAAGAAGAGTCAGAACAATCTTATTTATATCAAGATTTTAGGTCCAACGGTATTTTAAATCAAAATGCAGATGCAAACTATATGATTTATGTAAAAGATAAAAAAGAGAATGATCTTTTAGTGAATGTTAATTATTTTCCATATGATTCTATTGTAAATATTTTAATTGATGGTCAACCCTTAAAATCAGCTAATAAAAAGGAAAATTTTTTGCTCGATAATAAAATATCCTTTATAATTCCACAAGATGATATGAAAAATGATTATATAAATATAATAATTCAATATAATAGCCAGAATCCTGAAAATTCTAAAATTTTATATGATATTAATTACCAAATAAACAGTAATACAATTCCTTTTGAAAGTGGAATGCTATATTATTATCGATTATCTGAAAATCCCAAATTTATTGTTGCATATAAAAATTACCAGGATGTTTCGATAATAAATATTAACACTTTTTCATATGATATAGAAATCGGTGGGAAAAAACCTGAAAATGGCTTAATTCAATTAATAAATAAAAATGAATTTTCATTAGATAAAAATGAAGAAGATAAAATTATAAATTTTGAAGCTCATGAAAATTCAGGAAATTCGAGGATATTTATAGAAATTGGACATTTATATAGAAATAAATTGACCAAAACTACCAGAAATGGAGAAATAACTTATTCTTACATATTTAAAAAATCAGAAAATAGAAGTACAAATAAATTTGTTATCAATTTTAGAAAATTTTCTGATATTCCTGCAAGTATAATATATAATGATATAAGTATTGAAACATATAAATTGTCAAAATTAATAATAATTGAAGAGAATGACATTCAATGCAATTCTTTCTTCAATAAAAATTATCAAATTTGTATATTTGATATCAAAATACAAATAAATACGGATAAAATTAAAGAAGATGATAGCCTTGATTTCAGCTTTCAATTGGCAAAGTATGATAAATCAACTTCTATTTATCTCCCTCAAAATACTTTCATGAGTGGATTATTAATACCACAAAAAGAGATAACTTATTATGCCGAAATTACTGATAAAAATATTGGAAAAATTTTTGTTGATTTCCTTGGAGGAGAAGGAAATGCAGAAGCAGAAATTATAAAAGGTAAAGAATCTACGAAAATAACTTTTGAAAATAAATATTTTGATATTAAAAATGAAAATATTTCTCAATGCACAGAAGGATGCTATATTTTTGTATATCTTGATTTAAATAATTTAAAAAATGCAGAATCTTCTTATGAATATAATATATATTTTAAAACAGAAACTAATCTTCAGTCTAGTTTGAATGTCCCTGAAGGAGAATATATGTATGGTTATTTAGATAGTGGTGAGCTTGATTATTATCGAACTAAAATAGTAAGAAAAACAAACAATATACTTTTTTTTGTTAATTGTGAAGATTGTAGTTTAAAGATATATAATATAAATGGCAATGAAGAAAAAGAATATCATTGTAAGACAAAAGCGCAATATTTTATAAATGTAAATGATATTAAAGAAATAAAATATTCAATTGAAAACAAAGCTGAAAACAATAAAAAATATAACATAAAAGTTGTGTCTTTTTTTAATGAAAATTCAATGATTATACCTATCAATTCAATAAGAAATGAATTTTGTTCTATTAATCAAAATAATCCTTGCTATTTCTTTGTTTCAATTGAAGATTATAATTCAATTGATAATTTAAAATTTTTAGTACATAATGTTGATAATGCAGTTATTTCATATGTTGTATGCACAAAAAAAAATATATATGATAATTCAATTGAATCATTTATTAAAGAAAGCGAATATCAAAAACCATCAAATCATTATTTATTAATTGAAGAAAATCTAGATAAACCAATTGACTTAATAATTAGGGTTCAATTGGATTATACTGAAAATATCATTTTTGTTTCATTTATTTTTGAATTAGATCCCACAAGTAAAAATATTTACCAAGAAGAATTTAATATTATTGATATATATCAGAGAGAGGAAATTAGTCCTTTTGAAAATGGTTTAATTGATTATGAATTATATTTAATTGAAGGAAAAGGATATATAAATGAAAATAAAAACCAAAAATTTATACTAGAACCCGGAATTCAAGAAAGTATAAATATAATAGATTCACAAGATAGTTCAAGTATTCAATTATCTCCTTATTCTACTGAAACAAAATTTATTTTATATTATAGAATCAAAATAAGAGAAAATAATTCAAAAAATTTCGCTGAATTAAACTTCCAAAAAAATAATTATTTTAAATACTTAAATACAGGCGATGAAAGTTTTTGGCCTTTGAATTTCTTTATGAAATTAAATATAACAGATTCTCAAGATAATTTAATTGATATTCATTTTAATTATAAATTTTCAAACATATATAACGAAAATGAAAACCAGGATCTTTCTGTTGAATACTTCAATATAAGCATTTATTTGGTGAATCAAGAATATATTATTAATAATCAAAATGAAGACTTAAAGCCAGAAGAAAAAGAACTAAAACTTGATAAAATTGATTACATAAATGAATTTACATCAGGATATGCTTTAATTGAAGCAGATAAAATTCTTGAGAAAAATTTAGACTTGGGGATTAACTATTATTTGCTAATAAAAATAGATACAAATAATACAAATTTATATACAGATATTAATTTAGCTTTAACTTTATTTGATTTAAGCAATAATTATATATTGCCAATGAATGAATATTTGCTCATGTTAATTAATAGACCAACAAATATAAATATAGGCAGAGATTTCAGTAATGAATATACCCCATTTATAGAATTATCTTCTCAAAATTTGAAGTGTTCTTTTGATGACACAAGCATTAATCCCAAAGAAAAATATGGAAAATTATTTTCAAATTTAGAACAAGACAAAGCATATAAATTAATTTTAGAAAATAGTTCAGAGAATGAAATTAAAAAGCCAAATATAATTACTAAATATTCAATATCTGATAAAGATATTTATACCATTTTTAATTTAACTGATGATAAAGTTACAGAAATTGATGATAATAATCAAAAAAAAATAATATTTACTCCTGTACAAATCGATCCAGATTATTTACCAGAAATATCATCTTATATAGTTTATAATATTAGAATCTATGATAGATTACATGATAGATACTACTCACCAAATACCATCTTCGAAGAAAAATCATCAATGAAAAATATGAAATATTTTGGCCAAGGAAATGATGAAGAAAATATTACTTATAATATTGATCTTAGCAACTTTACATATGGTTTGTACTATGTAAGTATTTTGGCAGAAGCAAGAAAAGGAAATGTATATGAATATCTTCTTTATAAACCATATAATATCAGTGTAGTAACTTATGACAATATAACAATTGATATAGAAATAAATGAAACAAAACAATATACAGAAACCGGATATGCAAAAAATATTATATTTAAAGGAAATATAACAGGAGAAGGAAAATATATTAAATTATATTTGACACATAAAGTTCCTTTGGAAGAGAACTTTATATATGCTAGTCAAAATGAATCTTTCAATGAATCAACTAATCTTTATAGAGATAGTGACTATAAAACAATTGATAGAGAAACTGCTCTTATTATCCCCATGGATAAAATTATTAAAGATGATCCTTTATATATAAGAATACCTTGCGAAGATATTTGTACTTATGATTTTCATTATGTAGTTTATGATGATATTGAAATAAATGATGATCAATGTTTTGATATATATTTACAATCTGATTCCGAAGCATATAATTTTATTTATAAAGTAGAAAAAAAAAATATTAATTCTTTATTTACAATTACTGGATATTCTTTAAAAGACTTTACTGTAACAAATTCTAAGCAAAATGCAAACAAAACTTATTTTAATGGATATTCCTACTTAATTAATAATGACGAGTATGAAGAATTCAAATTTGAGGTAAAAGGCCAATTAAGAATTAAAATTTGTCACCGATCTTTAAATCAAACAAATAATGAAAAAGATATTATTGATGGAGATAAAATATATACTAAGCTTAATAATAATGAAGAGTGTTTTAATATAAAAAATAGTGAAAATATAAGTGAATATGGCTTGACTTTTATTTCAAAAACAAAAAATATAAAAGCCAAATTTTATAAAACTGATAATGAAGAATATTTAAAAGAAGAGATTAATGAAGAATCAAAAAATATATTATTGGATAAAGAAACTAATAAATTTTGTTTATCAAAATCAGGAAAGGACGAAGAAGATGCAGGAGTATTTTTCCAACTTATATCAGAGAAAGGAACCCAAGAAAGTCCTGAAATGAATTTACTTTTGATTAAGGGTGTGTCCACTTTGCAAAAAATAAGAAAAGGAAACAGTATATATTATAGAATTAATGAATATAGCTTACCAAATAGTAATAATGATGGTAATATCACTAATAATATTAATATTAATTTCCAAAAAATAACAGGCGATACTGAAGTAGAATTGGCCAAATGTACAAATTTCCCAGATTGTGATTTTGAAAATATAAATACTTTTGGTGAATACTTTCTTAATAACATTTATTATAATTATGATACCAAATCTAATAATGATATTTATCATGAATCTGATTTTCCAGTTGTTATTGTTAAATGTCTTGATAATAATGAAACTGACGATTGTAATTATTACATACAAATGTCAAATAATGAAGAAGTCAAATTATTAAATAAAAACAATAAAGTATTTTCTTTTGTTCAAGATAAAGAAGAAACATTTAAAATTAATAAAAATCCAAATGATAAAGTTTATTTACAAATTCGTACTTTAACAGGTGAAGTAAATGTACATTCCTCAGATAATGGGAAATTTGAATATAATAATAATACTAAATTCTTGCTATTCAATGATAGCTCTAAAGATATAAATATTAAAATAAATGGAACTAAAAACTCTTTGTATAATATATATTATTATACAGAAGAAGAAGATAACAGCTTCTACTTATCTAATGGTGAAGTCCAATATAATATAATTTCTAAAAATGAAAAGAGAACTTATTATTTTTATCATAAACTTAAAAAAAAAAATACTAAGCAATATATTGTCTCAATCAATGCTATAAATTGTTATTTAGCTATTAAAGGAACCTATGAAGATAAAGATGAAGATGAAGAAGGAAAAAGATATTATCAAAAATTAATAGAAAATGATGAAGCATTAAATATTAAATGGTTTTATACCGATAAGGTGACTATTAATGAAAATGACAAATGTGAATTTACAATTTCATCATCTGAAATAAAAGATAAAAATCCCAAAGAATTAATAATTAATGATGGAATATATTACTATTATAGCCTAAATGGTATAAATAGTGGAAATCTTAATTCTGTGGTTTTGCATTATTTATTTTCTAAAAAAGATGACAAAAATATGTTAATAAATATTAATAAAAAATCCGATGACGATTTAAAAGTAACATATGAATTTAAAAATAATAATAAAAATAATAATGGAACAAGAGCTATAAAAAAATTTAATGATTTATTTTATATAAATTACCAAGGTGATAGTCAAAATAACTCGGAATCAAATTACACTAATAATATTGAGTATTTAATTATCACTATTAACTCAACTTCAAGTGAACAAATTGATTTTAGAATTAATATTAATGGAAGAAAAAATATGCCTATATATTTAGATCCTGAAGAAATAGAATATGGAATAGTCCAAAAAGGAGAAAAAGCTTTATATTATTTTGATATTTATAATGATGAAACAGAAAATAATCATCAAATATATTTACATAATAAAGGAACAGCAAAAATAGAATATATTAGCATACATAATAAAATAAATGGAGAAAAACTTTCTGATAATATTATAGATAATTATGGCATATATGTTAATATAAAGAGTAAAGAATGTGAAAATGGATGTAGAATTTTTTTTTCCATTTATTTAGATGGAAATGAAAACAATAAAACTAACTATTATAATTTATTTAATGTTTATAGGCATTCAAATTCAAGAAAACTATATGTCCCAGAAAATACAAATATATATGGATATTTCAATAGCAATATAGAAAAAAAACATTGTTTCATTTCAAAAACTAACTATGTAAAACTGAAAATTACTCTTAATTGCCAAAGTTGTGTGATGTCATTGGAAGATGAAAAGCCTGGTGATATAAAAATTACAAATACTACAATAATTGAATTTTCAAAAAACAAAGTAAATAAAGATTACTTTTTATATGAAATTTCTTCAGAAAAAAATGAATATTATTACTTTAGCTTTACATATATTTCTTCGAACAAATACATAGACCAATTAGAACCTGAAAAGTGCTTTTTACAAGAATGTTTATTTATACTTCCTTTGCATAATTATTATATGTATACTCAAAATAATATTATTTTATTTATTCCAGATAATGAACAAGTTGAAATAAGTAGCACATATTATGAAATGAATGAATATGAAAATGATAACCTTGATAAGATAAAATTCCCAGATTCTAATCCTGAGGAAACTTCTAAAAATAAGCCTATAAAAAATAGGCTAATTGTTAATATAAGTAGCCATTATAATGAAAATAAATATCTAATAATAAAGATAAAAAGTCAATATCTCCAAGGAGCTTGTACATTGATGATATCTCAATTTTATAATTCATTAAATTCATTAAATATACAATATAGAGAAAAAATTTATATAAATGATATAGAATTAAAAGGAAGCTCTTTGGAATCTAACAAATATAAATTTGACTTAATTTTAATAGATGGAGGTGGAAGTGTATCCTTTATGTTAAATAATGAAGAAAAATATAAATATTATTTAAATTATGATAGTAGGGAATCAATGTCTTTAATTATGGAAATGGGAGAAAATTCAACAATGAAAGCACAAAAAGCTTCAGAAAATGAAAGCTTTATTTATTATTTAAATATTACAGAAAGAGGAGATGAAGCAAATGAAATAGATAAATTAGTTCTCCAAAAAGCAAATACTTTTAAATATTATCATGATTTCAAGTCAACCAAATATAAAATATTATTTAGACCTAATGATTTAATTATTAATTTCCGTTTTTTAAATTTAATAAAAGATGAAGATGTAGATGTAGATGAAGATGAAGAAGAAGATAAATATAATTATGATGTTGAAAATGTAATAAATGAAGACTTTAAATTTGAAATAAAAGGAAACAATGAAAGCAATCCTATTAATATTAAAGATTATTTTTATTCTAAATCATTACGAAGAGGATATATTTACTTACAAAATGGGGGTATTTTTGACTACTATGAATTAACAATAACCAAAAATTCTTCAAATCATTATACATATAAAAATATATTTTTAGAAATAACTCCATTATATATAGAAGATGAAATTGGTAAAAAATATAATATAACCAATATACCAAGAAATACTTATTTACAATTGGAAGTAGCTCAAAATAAAGACTATTATTTTCAATTTTATAAACCAAATGATGATTATCAAAATATGAAAGTAGAGTTAGCCAATACCTCAGATATACAAGAATTATATGTAAATGGTGAAAATATAAGTTATTTTAGTTTTGATGGTTTCGGAAAAAAAAATATAAATTTTAGTAATACTCAAAACCCAAATCAAATAAAAATAAAATTCATGGAATCTGGAAAAATTTTATTAAAAAATACCCCTATAAATAATGATAAATTAGATTTCATTTTAAATGATTATATAGCATATATTAACAAATCAAAAATTAAAAAAAATGATACTGATAATCATACTCATATTAATGAAGAAAATAATAATGAAAGTAATGATAGTTATACATTTCATATTTCCCATCATAATTTAAAAATAGGGAATAATAATAACGCCAATATCTCTAATTATAAAGTAACATATATAATTAGATTATTTGATTATTTAGATTATTATGATGATGATGAAATTGAAAATATTCTATTTTATAATGAGAGTTTATCAAAAATGTCTTTTAGGAAAGAATTGAATGAATCAGAAAAAAATGAAGATATAATTGAATATTATATATATCTTGGAGAATTAGAAAAAAATGTTCAATATTATTTAAGTATTATTGGAGAAGTTAGCTATAATGATACTGTTGAATATTTTTCATTTAAAAGTATTGGTGACCTTAGAATAATTGAACAAAAGATATTTGAATTTGACAATAGTTGGGTTTTTGTTCTAGTTTCTTTAATTATAATTCTAATTATTTTAATAGCTTATCTTGTGAGAATCTATATTAAAAATAAAAATGTAGTAAAAATTGAACTTATTGACGACAGAAAACAATATTTGCTGAATAAAGCTAATAATTAGGTAATTTTTAATGAAATTTTATTTTAAAATATAATTTCTTAGTTAATTTTAAACTTAAATTTAAATTAGATAGTTAATATTTAAAATTTGTTTAAGTTTTTGATTGGGGA
>Ga0247609_10007967_pt1 | contig 10012 bp, 7 predicted proteins | sample 172DNAGHGlowgp2_FD_193487 | JGI IMG/M metagenome (GOLD analysis project Ga0247609, IMG submission 193487) | Sheep rumen microbial communities from Palmerston North, Manawatu-Wanganui, New Zealand - 1728 DNA GHGlow gp2 | ecosystem: Host-associated > Mammals > Digestive system > Stomach > Rumen ...
TACGTAACTGGGGTAAGGAATACGCCATGCCATCCATACCCACCTCGTCAACGTCCCCATCACCCGAGAGCAGCATCCTCAACTTAGGCCCGATCAATGTCACTGTGCCGTCGTTTAATAGCTCATGGTGGAACTCATGGGAAAACGACCCTCTATATGCTGAGAACGAGGCCAAGTGGAGAGAAGCATGCAGACGTTGATTTTCTGAATTTTACTCATTATATTTTTACCGGCAGGACACCCATCAAAGGTGTCCTGTCGGGTTTCATTTTCATTTCAAAAGCATGAGTAGTTATTTGATATAACTACTACTATTATAGTAGAATGAGAAAAACACACACTTTTTGTGCATTATTATCTGGTTTTGAGGGGTATTATAATATAGTAGAATGAGAAAAACGCACACTTTTTGACTATCCCCCGATCTTGTTCACGGTGTTCAAATGTTCAAGCTGTTCATGTTCAATCTTCGCCCTGTAAAGCGACGGTGCAAGTCCCTCTTCAGGTATGATTGCCGTAACTGCCGTCCGCACCACAAATAATGGTGCTGGCGGTTTTTTTCGCTCCATGAATAGAAAAATCCCTCACGCCCTGGATGAGCATGAGGGAAATACTTTAGGTTTTGCTGAAGTTTTAATTCCAGGTACCAGACAACAGGTAGTCGATCAGTTTCGTCACGTCGCTGATGTTCACGCTGCTGTCCTGGTTGCAGTCAGCTGACTGAGGCGGAGTCTCTCCACTTAACAGAATATCGATCAATGCGGTCACGTCGCTGATGTTCACGCTGCCGTCGCCGTTCACGTCTCCCCGTAACTCTGGCATGAGAACAAAGGTTGCCGTTACTTTCACTTTGCTGGCTGGCATGACAAAGGTGTAAATGTTCTCACTGACCTTGGTAGTAGGAACCATGATGATGGCAGGAGCCCATGCCGGTTCCCATGGATCGTCACCAGACATTCCACCGCCGATGAGTTCACTCTCGACCAAGAGCTGTTCCAGGATATAGGAAGGAGCATGGCCAAGTGTCAGCGTGACAGTTTCACCCTGTGCTGCAGTTGCTTTGTCGCTCATAACATAACCATTCATGGTCGGCAGAATTTCCACTGCGTATGTTTCCTGTGCCAGTCCTACGACCCATGTGGCACACGCTATAATCATTGATAAAAATAATCTCTTCATAACATTGATGTTTTTAATGTCCAACATACTTCTTACCCTGATGGATGTAGATGCCGCTGTTGGGCTTGCCAGGCAGCACATGGCCGTTCAAGTCATAATAATGCTCGTCTCCATTATTATCGACAGTCTTGATGACCACAACATCGGTGGTTTCTGAGCCATTGTTGACAAACTGTGACAACAGTCGTTGTACCGCTGCAGCATTGCTTGTTGTCGAGTGGAAGTAAGAGCGGAATGGTCCAACATACACATTCTCAAGTTCCTTGTCGGCAGGCACTCTGTGCCACATATTGTCACTTTGCAGGATATAAGCGCCCATGGTGCGCAATGTGCTGTTAGGAATAGTGACTGTTGTACCCGAGAAGATGTAACCGAGGTCTGCCCACTCGTCAATGTCGGTGGGCTGGAGTGTGACGGTGACTTCGCCTTCGCTGTCGAGCGACACTTCATCGTTGCTCACCACCACGTAGTAAGGCTTGTAAGCTTCCATCTCTCCACCTTCCACTTCACGGAACGAGACGATGGTGTTATTGTCCTCGGTGAGAATTTCAAGAGGCTCATACACCTTCACGTTATCGCCAGTGAGCGTGAGCGGATAAGGCAGATACACGCTGTAGCCAGTGTGCTCATAGTAGGTATTGGTGATAATCTCTCCATTTTCCTCATATTCATCGCGTACGAGTTTTGCGCCCAGCACTCGGTTCAGACTTGCGCTACCAGCAGTGAATTCCGCCTTGGCCACAAAGTCCCAGCCATCGGTGAGCAGGAGTGAGTTGGCATGATTGCCTGCAACCACGTTTACTTCACTCTCCTCGCAAGTTGTCGTTGCATCGGTCCAGATGATGGTGCGCTCGCTCAGGCCATAAAATGAATTTTGGGGGTCGTTGCGCTCCACGTTCCAAGGCAATGGCTGGCCATTTTCCTTCTCGAAGCGTTGTGCGCCTCGCATGTCGATATAGCGAATGTTGTGGCACCCGTCAAAGACGCCCTTGCCCATGGAGTATTTCTTGCTTGCAGGGATGGTGACACTGGTGACCTTGTCGCAGCTGGCAAATGAGCTGCCAAAGATGTTGACTTCGCTATTGGTGAGGTATTCCACAGGCAGCACGACGTCGCCACTCGCACCCGGTGCGCAGGCAACTACATAACTGCGATAATTGCCCACGTTGTGCAGCAGCATGTTGTTGACCACAAGGTAACCATTGCTGTTGGGAGAGGTATTTCCGACCCTTTCCAAATAAAGTCCATCTAGGTTGGGGCAATAGGCAATGAAATTGTCGTCATGGTCTTTAAAACCACTGCCAATATAGAAACGGAAGAGTTCGTCACAGCCGCGGAAGGCGCGCTTGTGCACTGTGGTGACACTATTGGGAAGTCTAACCTCACGCAGAGAGTCGCAGTCCTCAAATGCGCTGCTGCCAATGGTTGTCAGGTTTGGGCAATACATGAGAATATATTTGAGGGTCGAGGCCATACATGCCGAGTCGCCAATAGCTGTGACATTAGAGTCGTAATTGATTTCAGAATGGCCAATTTGCAGTATATCCAAACCGGTTTGGCCGGCGAATGCCTTAGGCAAAATCTCAGTTACTGGCTTATCCTTGTGTGTCAGGGGAATTTCCAGTATCGTTAATTCGCCGTCCCACGTATCCAGCGGAACATTGCTGTCATAGCCTTTCACCTTGTAGGCAACGATTTGGTTGTTCTCGTCGTGCACAGGCAGATAAATGATGCCCTTGTCATCGATGTCGTAAACCATGTTGGCAAGATACATGTCCTTCAAATTTGAGGGTACAGGATAGTTATCAAAGCCCTCGGTGAAGTAGTACCAGTTATCATTGCCCAAGTATGGCTCAGTATTGCGCTCCATGAGGCTGTTGAAGGTCGTGTAGGTCGCATTATCACCATTGATTGCGTTGTTATCGCAATAGACGTTAATATTCTCGGCACTACCTCCGTAGATAGTATAATTGCGCTTATTGGGATCTACATAGAAGGCGCAATTGGTAATCTTGGAAGGCACATTGGCATATCCCAGAATCCAACCGGAATACCTGGATTGTATAGCAGGATCGTAACTGCCGTAAGAGATGAAGTCAGACCAAGCCACACATCGATTGATGGTGACGTTGACCTGTCCAGGTGTATAGTTGCCATAAGTGCCGCCCACGATACCACCCAGGCGGAAGTTTTCTGAAGTGTTAATATTGGCTACATAGGAACCAGCGGCGCAGTCTTCCACTGTGCCCTTTTGCATGTGACCCACGATGCCACCAGCCCAGCCATTGTGAGACCACACTCGGCCCTGGAAATAGCAGCGCTCAACCACACCTTCCTTGACAAATCCCACGATACCGCCACCGCTACCAACGGAATAAACGGTGAACTGTTGCGACCCGGCATCGCTGGTGACGAGCACATCGCTCACGCGGGTATAGTTGGCAGCATAGCCCAGCACACAACCAGCATAATCTGTACTGAGAAAATGCGGATTCTCCATGTGGAAATTGTGAATATAGGCGTTAGAGGCATAGCCAAAGAGTCCCACATAAGCAATCTGGGCGGTCGAAGGGGTTTGCGTATTTTCATAAGCATTCTGTAATCCCGTAATCTTGTGACCATTACCGTCGAAGCTTCCGTCAAACGGATGCTCAACGGTACCGATGGGAGTCCATTTCCCGTCGGTGTCAAGGTTCCACTCGATATCGGCAGTAAGTTCAAATGAGTTGGCTCCATTGTAGTAGTCAAAAGCTGTGCCATTGTTCACTTTTTGGCTCAATGCTTTGAGTTCCTCTTTGGTGCTGATGGCAATGACATCGGAAGTGCGCTCGTAGATGCGTGCGAAGGCGTCTTTCCAGCCAATGGTGTCACCATAATTGGTGCTGGTGTAGTTGTCAAGGGTTTGTGCCGGCACATAGAGCGTGCGGTTTTGCCCCAATCTTGCTGTGCCACGCTTGGAACCATAGCAGTAAAACACATCGTTGTAGCTCCATGTGGGTGCTGTGCTGCCCTTGCACGACATTGTCTTCAGCGACTTGAGATTGACAAATGCAGCACGACCCACCACCGTGAGCGTTGATGGCAGTTTCACCTCCTCAAGGTTATTGCACCCTACAAAAGCGCAATCGCCAATGCTGGTAGTGCCCTCGCCAATGTTCACGCTGGTAATGCCGTTGCACAAGCGGAAGGCATAGGGAGCGATATTTACTGTATAGTCAATGCCATTTATTTTGTAGGTGCCAGGAATGAAAATAATGCCTTCAGTATAATGCTGTATACAGGCGTTGCGCCCGTTGCCCAAGAGAATGACATGGTTTACATGGTCAATTTGGGCCTGAGCGGCAATGGTGGAGTTGCCCATTGTAATATTAATCGTTCCATCGGTGTAAGCCGCCATTGCTGCCATAGGCAACAGCATGCTTAAAAACAGGAATAATATCTTTTTCATTTTACAAATATTTTTAAGGATTAATCATCATCACCAGTTAAGACCCAACGAATCATCTGAATGTCGGGTGAAAGTCCCACGACTGTACCCCAGGAACCGGTCATAAAGAAATTTGAGCCGGCATCCACGTGATCGTCGGTGCAACTGGCGTCACGTATATATACATCAGCCTCCCCTTCGCTGGCAGTCGTGCAGGTCACTCCGGCTGCGGTGGTGCGGCTGCGCTCACTATCGTAGAAGTAGTAAGTCAGACTTTGCTGGTTACGGATGAACGAGAGCAAGTTCTCATAGGGCACCACGGTGTCATAGGTTGAGTGGAAGAATGCGATACGGTGCTGTGGAGTCCACCCCTTAGTGAGGTTGTTGCTCTCGAGGGCTCGGTGCAGGTCTTCCATCACACCAGGCTCGGTGGGCACTGGAGTATCGGCGGTAAGGTTTCTGAAGTAAGCCAAACAGACAGGTGTCATCATGGCTTGAAGTTTGCCATGAGCCCGCATTTTATAAAAAAATCCAGGGTCGTAAAATTCCATCACTTCCTTGAATTCGTCACCCGAAAGATGCATAGTTAAGGTGAACGACCCTTCGCTATCGTGATAGTTTTTAGTATATGATCCGGTTTTACCCTCCCTCATCATTTTCACATATTCTTTGTTGATGCGTTCGGTGTCGTACTGGTCGTCTGGATCGTCGTTGACTTTAGCCTCAATAAACTTTATCGATTCGGTGAGCAGGAATCTCGTGCTCAGGTAATCGTCAACGTAGTGCTGCCTCATCAAGGGATTGCTGTCGCACATGCCTTTGAGAATGAGCGGCAGCACAATGGGCATTGACACCTTCTCCTTGCGGTGAGCAGTCCTATTAGTACCATCGTAGGTTTCACCGTCATCCTGCATGTAGTAACACAAGTGTGCCACGGGATCGTATGGACCGTCGCCACACACCGAGCCAGCGAAGTGCAGTTCATCGGACAAGCCGTTAAGTTCAATGAACTTGTGCGTGGCCAGTGCCACCGAGCCGCCTTGAGAGTAACCGATAGCCACGCTCTTCCAGTTCGGCTCAAAAGGATCGACCTCATTGATATCGATAAGGTGTTGATACATGGCAAGACCACTGCGCACACCATCCACCACCTGGCGCGCCGTCAACTCCTGGTACAAATAAGGGTGAGCGCGGTCTTTAGTGATACCATAACCCTCATAGTCGGGCATGATGACCAGGTTGGATGGCTGGCGAAGTAAGTCATACCTACAGTAGTTCAGCATCATGTGATTACCCGTCATCATGTCACGATCACCGGTGTTGGTCCACTCCGAAGGGCACTGATAGTTGCTTGTTATCGTCTCGTGACAACCAATAATCAGGTTATTGGGCATACCATGTCCTGAGAAGTTAGGTGGAACGCCCATGAGCGCCGACAGGTAGATGACATTGCCATCGGCATCGACCGATGGATATTTATAAGTGTATAGAAAAACAGACCCTATAAATAAACTGACACTTTCACCCTTATTACGCCCCCATTGTTCGCCTGGGACTACACTGGCGCGAAGCCTTTCAGGTTGTTTTGTCAGTTGCTCATACTCTTCAGGAGTGAAAATCTTCGCCCCGTCTCGCACTTTCAGGGTGTCGAGTTTGCCCGTCTCTGCATTAGGCACGATAGAGTCGTGCTCAGCAAATACCAGCACATTCTTCTTGAGAATGGTCACATCATTGGCATTAACCGTTGCCGGCACATCGCCAAATGATTGGGCGCTCACGCACATCGTGGCAAGCGCCATCATGAATGTTAATAATAATTTCTTCATATTATTTTTGATTATTTAAATAATGAATAATTGTTCTTTTTCACTTTTTGCATAAGTCCTAGAAACTATTTACAGGCCGATGCCGTTCAGGTCGCTGATATAGCCCTTGACCTGGTCAAACAGTTCCTTGATTCGAGTCACATTGTCGTTGCTGTTCAAGATTTCCTCCATGCGCAGCATGGTGTCGCCGGTAAATGTCAGCAGACCATAGTACACGTGGTTGCCCGTGTCGTCAAAGTCGGTCTCCACCTGGCAGCCCTTGCTCTTGAGGTAATCGGCCATCTCAACGCCCGCAAGATAGTTCATGTACAGGTCACCAGAGCTGTGCATGATAAAGTACTTGGTGTCTTTGCTCGGTTGCCAGTTTTGGCCGGGGCCGCACAGCGAGTTGCTGCGGAATTTGTCATAGACCATCTTGCCGACTCCGCTCTTAAAGTTGCAAGCGGCAGGTGTCAACACATCACTGATCTTCTCGGTGCCTATCAGGCCGTTGATATCCCAGGTGCCATAGTCCTTGGAGAGAATCCACTCCTGAATGTGGCTGGCCAGCGGTTCCTTGAACACATCACTGTAAGAGAAGTCCATGTGGTAGGTCTCCTTGTAGGCGACAATCATCAGCGGCAGAGCGCAGATGTAACCCGAGAAATCGCTCTCCACATAGTTCTCATAGATGGTGCAGATGTCAAAGGGGGCAGCACCGGCAGCGGTGAGGTCCCAATGCAGGTCGGGACGATTCTCGTCCACATAGCGCTGCAAGGCAATGGCCGAGAAACCGCCGCTGGAGTAGCCCACGTTGAATTTGTGCAGGCCCTCGATGGCGTAGCCCTTGTCTTTCAGGACCATCATTGCGGCATCCCAGCAGTCAATCGATTCCTGGGCGGTAATCTCCGGGCAGCAGTAGGCCTGGGGCTTATCCTCGGTCAATGTCCAGCCATACAGGTCAGAAGAGACGGCGATCAGGTTCTGGATTTTGTTCATATAGAAACCCACGTCGTCAATCTCATTCTGTGAAGTGCGTTCGCCATGCTTGGCTGTCGTGAATTCGTTGTAGAACATAAGGGCACGTGGGGCTGCCTCCTTGTTGAAGACGGCGGGATTCATCGAGATGACGCCCGTCAAACGCACTGGCGTCTTCATGTCGGGACCCACCGAGGTGTACTCAAAGATAATCTGATTGAAATGCAGATTCAGGATGTCGTCTTTCACATCCTTCAGAGCATGGCAGCTGCGTGTCTGCACGACCTTGACATCAAGGTCATAGTCACGGTTTTGTTTGCCGTTGCCTGGCTCATCGCTCGAACACGAGGTAATGATGCAGGTGCACATGGTCAGCACCAGCGCTGCAAGTGTGATTTTTGTTAAATGCCTCATTTGGTTTATGTTTTATTAATTGATAGTCTGCTTTTCTCGGCAAATCGCATCATCCGCGACCACAAGTCAGCCCATTAGGCGCTTTTTCTCGCGGTACTGCTTGGGCGACATGCCAAAGCGGTTCCTGAATATGGTGCGGAAGGTAGTCGTGCCACCGAAGCCCGCCTCGTGGGCCACAGCGTCGATAGTCCAATTGGGCTGCTCCACCAGCAGGCGACAGCCTTCCAGCAGACGCTTGGCGTTCAAGTACTCGGCCAACGTGTTGTCTTCTCGTCGGGTCCTAATGGCCTGAGTGATGCGCCGCTGGGTCAAGCCGAGCGCTTTGGATATCTCCTTGAGCGTCACATTGGGGTTCTTGTACAGTCCCAAACTCTCAATTTGTGCATCTATCCAGCCCATGAGCTGCTCGTCGGTCATGTCGGCAACGTTGGTGACATCATTGATCTCCTGCTGTAACAACACGCCCGCATGGTCGGCCTGATTGGCTTGACACATCATGTTATCGATTTTATCTTGGGCCTTCTTGAGCTCCTCTTCGGCTTTCTGCAGTTCATGTTCGGTCTGATAGAAGGCTTCCCTGGCTGAAGCCTGTTGTTCATCTCTCTCGCGCACCTGACTCATCAGATTGGTATTGTGCTTTATCAGCTTCTGGATCACATTAAACGATAGCACTAGTGCGAGGATAACCGCAAAAAATGTAGCCGTTATAGCCACGATGATGAGTTTCAGTGTAAGGGTATCTTGCATTTCAATCTACCATATCTCTAGATTCGCCACAAAAATACTATCATTTCTGACTGGATTCTAGCAATTCGGCAAAATTTCTAATTGTATATCAACCAAATCGATTACAAAGCAACCAAATCGCCAATTCTTAGTAAAAAAGGCTTAAACATTCATCCGTTTAGCCTTGTTTTAAAATGAGAATGATTACCTTTGTGCCATTAAAACAAAATTCGCGATTCGCACATGAGCACGACAACAAACAACAATCTCGATTACACCCAATCGACTCTCCGCAACATCAACCACCTGACCTCTGGACTACCCCAATGGGTCATTACAGTAGCCTTCATCATCATGGTGGCGGCGGCAATATGCACCATCACCCAGATTGACTACTGGCTGAAAGAGCACGCTTCTGCAGTTATTGCGATCATCAACACGGTGGGCATGTTGATAATGTATTATGCGGCAATGCGCGGCATGAAACGCCTGTATCGCCCGCTGACGGCTTTGTGGATAATTGTCCTTGTGCTCAACATCATCAGTTTTATCTCCATCCTCATTGAGCCGGCATTGCCCGAAGTCAGTTTCATCACTGCTTGCGCGCTGCCGTTGGCCTACCTGCCGCTGGGGACACTGATCACTATCTGGTACCGCGGGCGAATGCAGCAAGTGGGCATCTGGATGATTGTACGCATCCTCGTTGACTTTTTCCTCCCCATTGCATGGTATATGCTGGGCATCGGACTGAACGACATTTTCCTGGATTCCATCATTGTCGTCACAGAACTCATCTACGCATGGCAATTCTACCGCCTCTTGTGATAATTAGTCGGGACTCTGGGCAGCATGACTAATCACTAGCTAACGGCTAAAAAGCCATAGCTAAAAACCAGAATTCTGCAGGCTTTCCTTATCGCCGAAAAATAGACCTTACGACTTATTACCGGCAGGACACCCATCAAAAGGTGTCCTGTCGGGTTTCATTTTTTCATTTCAAAAGCATGAGTAGTTATTTGATATAACTACTACTATTATAGTAGAATGAGAAAAACACACAATTTTTGTGCATTATTATCTGGTTTTGAGGGGTATTATATTATAGTAGAATGAGAAAAACGCACAATTTTTGACTATCCCCCGTTCTTGTTCACGTGTTCAAATGTTCATGCTGTTCACGTTCAATCTTCGTCCTGTAAAGCGACGGTGCAAGTCCTCCTTCAGGTATGATTGCCGCAACTACCGTCAGCCCTATTGGTGCTGGCGGTTTTTTTCGCTCCATGAATAGAAAAATCCCTCACGCCCTGGATGAGCATGAGGGAAATACTTTAGGTTTTGCTGAAGTTTTAATTCCAGGTACCAGACAACAGGTAGTCAATAAGGGAGGTGACGTCGCTGATGTTGACGCTGCTGTCCTGGTTGCAGTCGGCACCACTCAGGTTGATGCCCGATGCGTTGCCGCTAAGCAGGTAGTCGATCAGGG
>Ga0247609_10007968_pt1 | contig 10012 bp, 9 predicted proteins | sample 172DNAGHGlowgp2_FD_193487 | JGI IMG/M metagenome (GOLD analysis project Ga0247609, IMG submission 193487) | Sheep rumen microbial communities from Palmerston North, Manawatu-Wanganui, New Zealand - 1728 DNA GHGlow gp2 | ecosystem: Host-associated > Mammals > Digestive system > Stomach > Rumen ...
CTACTTTGACCAAATGGACATTAATGAAAAAAGCGACGAAGCCATGCACATTGAAAGTGCTGGAGAGCGGATCGTCAATACATATTTGAATGATGTAATGGAATATTGTCGAGAGCAGACGCGTCCAGATAATGAAGGCATGATTATTATGTACATAGGTATCAAGGTTAGTAAAAAAGGTTTGGTTGATGCGTTGTCAAGAGGCTTGTCGCAGGATCAGCAACTCCGCTTGCGTTTCAACGAGCAGAAATTCAGAGAGGATGCTTGGAAAGTCTTTGAAAAAGATCAACGAGACGCTTATGACGACTTTCAGAATGAAAACAAACCGCAATAGTTATCACAAATTTGAACCACCGTTATTATGAAAAAGATTATAGTTTTAATTCTTTGCGTGCTATTTACGCAATCGATATTTGCACAAGGTAACAGAGACGGACGCAATGACAGGTTGAGAGATAGGGAAAAAGATAAAGATTTCACAGAGAATACGAATATTCAACCATGTCAAAGGTATGATGATAATGAGTATTACGCGGCCAGCGGTTTTATGCGTATCAAGGCTGGAGGAGATACCGAAAGAGATTATACGTTGGACATCAACAAGTTATTAAATAGCCTCCGTCAACAAGTGAAATCGAAAATTGGCGGCAAATACAAAGCCGTCGTTCGCGATTATTTTGATCAAATGGACATTGACTCCAAAAGTTCAGAAGCTTCACATATAGAGAGTGCTGGGGAGCAAATCATTGATCAAATTCTTAATGATACGGAGGAGGACTGTCGTGAATTCAGTAAACCTGATGACAGTGGTTATCAGAATATATATATTGGTATTCTAGTGCGTAAAGTACAACTCGTTGAACAAATAATCGATGGTTTGGAGAACAAAAGTAACCTTCCTGCCGACGAGAAAGAACAGTTGAGGAAAAACGAAAATGCATTTAGAGAATCTGCTTTCAAAGTCTTTGAAATAAGCGAGTAATTATGAACAAACGAACTATAGGATTATTAACGGCAGTGTGCATAATTTGCGCACTGTCGTTTTTCCCTCCTGCCATCGCGCAAACTGACAAGTTGAAGCCTACTTGGGCTTCAGAAAACTATCATAAGGTTTTGGAGAATTCTTATTTGGAAGTGGCTGTTATTCGAGGGGAACAAGATTTGACCAAAATGAGGAAGATGGCCCAAGACGAAATTGAGCGTCGTAGGCATGGAACGGTAGGTGTACAGGGCGATATTTGGATGAAAGCGAAGCTTGTTGCCGAATATTTTGATAAAGATGGCACGGGCTATTTCCTTTACCAAACATTGAAGAATCCGACCTATACCCCAGAAAGTGTTTCCTCAACTGACAAATATCCCTTTTCCGCTCGTGTGTTTGTGCCAGGTTGGGCACAAATATATAAGGGAAGTTACGGCAAAGGGGCGGCGTTTATTACTGGTGAAGTTGTGTTGATAAGTGGTATAGTAACTTCGCAATTTTTATATAATCATTATAAAAATAGAAGTGGTTTAAGTCCAGCAAATCGAAAAAAATTCGCTCAATGGGCTAATTATAGTGAGATTACACGAAATGTGTGTATTGGAGGGGCGGTGGCCTTATATGTTTGGAATGTTATTGATGGCGCGGTAGCCAAAGGAAGACCTCACTTGGTGGATAAGAATGGCAAAACGCTGTCTTTTTGCCCGTATGTCTCGACAAATTATACAGGAATTGCATTTAATTTTAACTTTTAAAAGTATGAAAAAAATAATTATTATGTTATGTGCAACCATAATTGCTGTATTATTATCTAATTGCGAGCCAGTGTCAGTGTCCGATACTTTTTCATTAACGGTTTATGTTTATGAAAAAGTTACACATCAACCAGTGCAGGGGGCTGACGTTTATACCGACCCATATAGTTTGCAGAAACAGACAGATTCTTATGGAAAAGTGGTTTTTGACAATGTGATTCCTATAAATCCGCGAATTCGCATCCATGCTATATGTGATGGATATCGTCATGAGTCAAAGGAAATTAATGTTGAAGCAGGAGGAGAATATGTCGTGGATATTTCGATTGAAAAAGAACAATAATAAAAGACAATTGAACTTTTGATAGGTGTTTATATGAAAGAGAAGACATTCCTTTGCATATTCGCTCTTCTTTTCAGCGTTTCCTTCGCTCAGAATGACAAGTTCGATTCCATACGGAACAGCATGCGTCGGCAATACAACCAGTTTGTGGATGCGAAGAATCGTGAATACGATGATTTTCGGGACAGATTGAACGCCGCATACGCCGAGCGGATGAAAGAAAATTGGAAAACGTTCCAATTACGTGCAGCTGAACCAGCCCCAGTAAAGCCAGAGCCTCCAACACCTGTTGTGAAGCCCGATGACAAACCGGCTCCTACACAGCCCGTGCCTGTAAAGAAAGTGACAGTTCCTACTGTTCCAGAAACTCCAAAACCGGTTAAACCCATCGTCCGTCCAGAGAAAGAAGAACCTTCGCAGTATTCATTCCAGTTCCATCACACGCCATGCGAGGTTCATTTGCAACGAAACCAAGCGTTTGCTCTTCCAGACGCTTCCGAAAAGTCGGCTTCGGCAGCATGGAAAAAAATGTCGGAAAACGGTTTCGACATTGTTGCCGATGATTGCTTGCGAATAAAGGAACGGCTTACATTGAACGATTGGGGATATATTGAGCTGACTAAAGCGTTGGCTCGTGACTTTTTTGGCAAAGGCACAAATGAGGCCGTGCTCATGCAGGTTTATCTTCTGGCTCAATCCGGTTATAAGGTGCGTATTGCACGGCGGGAAGAAAAACTGCTGCCATTAATCCCTTTTTCTAACATGCTGTATGAGTACTCGTATCTGATTCTTGACGGAGAACGATATTTTCTGATGGGAGACGAGAAAAAAGGAGGTTCCTATTCTGTATTTACAGAGAAATTCCAGGGAGAGAAAACCCCTTCACTAAGTTTTCATGCAGAGCCGCAATTTGCTGAAAGTTTGACAGCACCGAAAACGTTCTCATCTCGTCGTTACCCGAATGTGTCGGCCTCTGTCTCTACTAACCGAAATCTGATTGATTTTTACAACACTTATCCGACATGTGGCAATTGGGATGAGTGTTCCAAAGCATCGTTGAGCAGGAACGTCAAGCGATCACTTTATCCTGTGCTGAAAAAGCAGATTGCAGGCAAGAGTGAATTGGAAGCTGCCAATGTTTTGCTGAATTTTGTGCAGACGGCATTTAAATACCAAACTGACCAAGAGCAGTTTGGTTATGAACGCCCTTTGTTTGGGGACGAACTTTTCTATTACCCATATTCCGATTGCGAAGACCGCTCCATACTTTTTTCCATATTAGCTCATGACTTGTTGCGTTTAGACGTTGTGTTGCTACATTTCCCAGGACATTTGGCCACTGCGGTCAGATTTACCGAAAATGTATCTGGATATTATTTTATGATTGACGGTCAGAAATACGTAATATGTGACCCAACGTACATCGGAGCCCCAGTGGGAGACTGTATGCCGCAGTTCACAAGTTCGGCGGCAGAAATTGTTAAGATATATAAATGAAAAATAAATTGATAATTTTAAGAATATGAAAAAACTGATTACTATCACATTGATGATTTTTGCCTTCGTGGTAATGTGGCAAGGATGCACAAAACCCGAAGAAATGGGAAGTGTTTATGGAACCGTCACGGATTATGCGACAGGTGAACCAATAAAAAATGCTAATGTCAAATTAAAACCTACAGGAACGACAACGCTGACAGGTTCTGATGGGACATATCAGTTTGATAATGTTGCAAATGGAAAATATTCATTATTCCTATCAAAAAATGGTTATAGTGATCTTGATGATGATTATGAAATAGCAGTTGCTAATGGCAATAATGTTCGTCGTGATGTGCAGTTGAGATCGTTATTCAAGTCGGTTCAAATCCTCTCTGATGGTGTTGAAATCAGTGTTCTTGACTTTGGCGCAGATCCCTCAATTGTACGAAAAACACTAACGATTTTTAATAATGGGACCTCGGATTTGACAGCTGAATTTACGACATCAGGTAATTGGATGAGTTTTACTACTAGTGTTTGTGATAATTGTAGTTCTGCTAGTCTATCTATACCTCAAGGTTCTGGGAAACAGTTGATTGTAAACGTAAAACGTGATAATCTTGTGCAAGGCGAAAATCATGGATATATAAATATAAGTTCTGGGGATTATTTGAAGACTCTTGTGGTAAAAGCCATTGGATTGAGCACGCCGGTTTTGTCAAATTTTTCGTTAACGAATGTTATTCAACATTCATGTGAAGCACAATGTTCTATTGTTAACGATGGAGGATGGAGTATCTCTGATAAGGGATTTGAGTATCGTCTTTATTCGACAGACAACCCATCATCTGTATCTTGCGGTCCCGGAAATAATAATTTTCAGGCTCAAATACCAGTAGGTTTTTTAGAACCTCAATCACAGGTGCGTGCATATGCTACTAATGGAATATATACGGCTTATAGTGGTTGGATTGCGATCAATGATAACCCATATTTTAATTTGCCAACATTCACATATGGAGGACAAGTATATAGGGTGGCTCCTGCTGCTGCTAATACCTATACAAGGGCTGAGGCAATTGATTATTGTGATAATCTTACATTATATGGATATACAGATTGGCAATTACCTTCATTTGATGAATTGAAAATAATGTGGCAAAATAGAAATTCAATAGGAGGATTTGGTACGGGTGATTGGCTATCTATTACCCAATGCTACTCAAATAGAGGTTATTACATAAGATTCAGAAACAATAACGATAGTTATAATGGTACTGCTGGATGTGATAACTTACTATTTAAGGTCCGCCCTGTCCGAGTAGAGAATTGATACTTCTCCTGTTGATTATCAAACCTGTTGTAACTAAGCAACAGAGCAAAAATAGAAATTATGGCGAAATTGTCTAAGAAAGAAAAATCACAACCGTTATTTTACCTTTTGTGTATTTTATCATAGGAATAATATTTTCTTTCTTGTTGGGAAGATTTGTGCCAGAAAGAGAGACTAAAACAATGGAAAACAGAATAATCTTTGGGAAGAAAAGAAATTTGTAACAGTGGCCGTTTCAAGGTGGAAGTAATGTCGTATCCACAAAGACATTCGATAATAATCCTAAATGCTAAAACAATAGTAGCAAATGAAAAAACTGATTTCTATCACATTAATGATTCTTGCCCTCGTGGTAATGTGGCAAGGTTGTACAAAACCTGAAGAGACAGGGACTATTTATGGTGTTGTGACCGACTTTGACACCGGAGTGCCCGTGAAAAATGTTATGGTTACACTTTTGCCAGGTAGTTGGACAGCATTAACTGGAGTTGACGGAACTTATCAGTTTACGGATCTCAAACCAGGCCAATACTCTCTTTCGTGTGTCAAACCAGGATATTCTTTATTGGAAGAAGAATACCGTATAGAACTTGCATCCGGAGAAAATGTACGGCATGATGTGCTAATGCGGAAGATTCAGCTTTTACCGCGAATCACAGATATGAATGGCTATGACATTGCTGCTTTGGATTTTGGGACTGATCAAAACACCATGGCTTTTAATATATATAACATTGATGCAGAGGTTATTAATTGCCAAATGTTTTATGAGTGTCAGTGGATCTCTTTAGTATCATCGTCTTCAGTTCAAATTTCACCTGGACAAGTAAAAACAATTATCGTTAGCATAGACAGAACACGATTAGTGGCAGGCGAAAACTCAACAAACCTTTATATCACTTCTGAAGAAGGGAGTAATGTTCTCGTTGTAAAAGCGACAAGAGTATAGCTGTTAGACACTGCTACAGATGCAATATAGAGTCAAGTTCTTTTTTATTAAGTCAAATACCATACTAAACTGATTGTTCATGCATAAACCAATATTATTCTACACAATCTTTTTTGCTCTTACTTTATTGTGGCAAGGGTGTAAGAAAGAAACAACCGGTACCATATATGGTGTCATTACCGATTCAAAAACTGGCGAGCCAGTAAAAGAAGCAAATGTTAAACTGTCTCCTGTTGGGCTTGAAACCACTACAGGCAATGACGGATGGTATCAATTTTCAGAGGTAAAATCGGGTGAGTATAAGATGGTTGTCACTAAAAGCGGCTATAATTCCTCAGAGAAAAGTGGAATCATTATTGAAGAAGGTCCTGTGCGTTGTGATCTGCAACTTGAGTCTATACCTTCCTTTGAATACGGCGGACATTCCTACATGGTGGCTCCCAATGCAGATGATGTTATGACCTTAGCAGATGCCAACTCCTATTGTCAAGGGTTAACTCAATATGGTTTTTCGGATTGGAGATTACCGACTAAAGCAGAGTTGGAACAAATGTACATTAACAAGGATCAAATCGGCGGCTTCCTGAACAAAGTGTATTGGAGCTCAACTTATAGTTCAACACAAAATGCAGTTGATCTTTATTATGTCATTCACTTCCTTAATGGAAATGTGATGGAAGCCAATCCGGGAAGTAAGTTGCGCGTCCGCCCTATTCGACTTGATTATTAAATAAATAAACATCGAAGAAGATGAAAAAAATAATTGCGTTAACATTAATGATTGTCACTATTGCTATTCAGTGGCAAGGATGTACTAAACCTGAAGAAACAGGAACTATTTATGGCACTGTGACGGACTTCGACACTGGAGAACCTGTGAAAAACGCCAATGTGACACTCATTCCCAGCGGCGAGACAACATTGACTGGCAGTGATGGAACTTTCATGTTTCAAGACCTAAAAAAAGGCGATTATAGCCTGTCTTTGTCCAAAGCGGGATATAAAGATTTGGTTGATGACTATCTTATTCAGCTTGCAGCTGGGAAAAGTGTACGTAGAGATGTGCAAATGAAAATAAAGTCACTACGTATTACGGATATGAATGGTGAAGACATCAATGAATTGGATTTCGGTTCGGAAGGAGATGATGTGTCCCGTATCTTCAATATTTTCAATGATAGCGGGGAAACCATATCATGGGAAATCATCACAACAGCCAATTGGATAGAATCACCTGAGACCGGCACAAGTGGTACGCTTCAAGCAGGTGGGAATAAAGGTGTTGTTGTGAAGATAGATCGCAGCAAATTACAGCAAGGAGATAATACAACCACCATGCATATCACCTCTAACAATGGGAATCAGCAATTGACCATCAAGGCGGGAAGAACAGATGTTTCCACTTTAGATGCAACAGACGTTAGCGGGAATTCAGCTGTTCTTAATGGTAAAATTAACACAAATAAGCCCTATACGGAAAAAGGATTCTATTATGGAACTAATCATAACCTCAGTACTAAGGTCGTGGTGAATGGCAATGGCACGGGAGTCTTTTCTAAATCCATTACTGGGCTTTCTGCTACGCAAACATACTATTTTAAGGCATACTGTGTCATTGACGGAGAATATCTGTATGGTGAAGAAAAAAGTTTTGGACCAGTTGTGACCTCGATATTTGAATTCAACGGACATACTTATATGGTGGCACCAGATCCGCACACATCATATAACCAATATATTACATGGTCTGCAGCAAATTCTTATTGTGAGAATCTGACTTATTGGGGCTATTCGGACTGGCGGCTACCTACAATAGAAGAACTAGAAACAATGTATCAATTGAGGGAAACAATAGGTGGGTTTATTTGTGAAAGTCAATCCCTGTATCATTCGTCAACAGAAGCTTGGAATGGATACCATTATTATGTGGATTTTAGTTCTGGTGAAACTTCAGCAGACTTTAACATTGAATATGACGGGTGTACTAATTTCAACAGTCATTACCGTGCACACGTTCGCCCAGTTAGAGTTGATAATTAACACAGAAGCACTATGAAAAAACTGATTTCAATCACATTAATGATTTTCGCCATCGTTTTACTTTGGTATGGTTGTACAAAACCGGAAAAGACAGGAACCATTTACGGTACCGTAACGGACCAAGCTACTGGCGAACCTGTGAAAAGCGCAGGGGTGGAATTGTTGCCCATAGGATTAAAGACAGTAACAGGTTCAGACGGAACATTCCAATTCCCAAGTGTGGAATATGGTGAGTATGAGCTGTATGTCACCAAAACTGGCTATGAATCCACTAAGAAAAGTGGTATCCAATTGAAGGGAACCTCTGCTCAATACGATGTGCAGATAGCCAAGTTGCCTGCAGCTCTTCGTGTGGTGGATGATGGTGGAAACGATATCAGCGAAATAGATTTCGGGAGCGAATCGGGTGATTTGTCACGTCTTTTCAATATTTTTAATGACAGTGAAAGTGCTTTGGAGTGGCAGATTACTAAAACGGCTGACTGGATAACGGTGAGTGAAACCAGCGGTACTCTGCTTGCAGGAGTAACCAAAGGTATCATTGTGGTGATTGACCGTAACTTGTTACAACAAGGCGAAAACATAACTACTCTGCATGTTACTTCTGACAACGGAAACAAACAGTTAAAAATCAAAGCAACAAGAGCAGATGTTTCCACATTGGAAGCCACTGGAATAACAAGCAATTCTGCCGTTCTTCATGGCAGAATCAACATAGATGTGCCATACTCGGAAAGAGGTTTCTATTATGGTACCGACCATAACCTAAACAGTCATATTGCTGTAGAAGGTAATGGCATAGGAGAATTTTCTGCTACAATCTCTGGCTTGAGCCCCTTTAATAAATATCAATACAAGGCTTATTGTGTATGGAATGGTACGTACTGTTATGGGGAAGAGACGGAATTTGGCCCATATTATGATAACATCACTTACTTTCAATATGGCGGGTACACCTATATGGTCGCTCCTGATCCCGGAAGTGGAATGTGTTGGTCTGATGCTAAAAATTATTGTGAAGGATTAACTCTATACGGATGTTCTGATTGGAAAATGCCAACCAGAGCAGAGTTAATTCAGATGTACAATGATAGGATTTCCATAGGAGGATTTGCAGATGAGAGTTATTGGTGTTCGGAACAAATAAATCAGTATTGTTATTATATTGATTTTTCTACGGGGCAGGTGCATTGGTGTGAGAGTTCTCGTTATTATCGTGTTCGTCCAATTAGGAAATGTTGGTAAGAAATGTTATTATTGACAAATAATGTAAAATGTAGCTAACCAATAAATGGCTAATACTTATCATATTACATTGAAACTAAAACAACAAAAATAAGTTTTTTATGAAAACACACATAAAGACCGATAGTCATACTCGTAAAAAACTAATAAAGAACCAGTTGGTAACAGCAATCATTGGTTTTACGATGCTGATTTTAGGATTGTTCGCTGTGTGTAATAACACCTTGCACGCCCAATCTCCTGCCCAATCCACCCTCTACGGCACCCTCCATCTCTATCTCGTTACGGACTACGGCGATGGAGGACAAGAAATAGACCAGTATCGCAAGATAGGCGATGGTGAGTATGTCGCTTTTATCCTGAAAACGGATGAAAAATTGGACATGGCTCAATATCTTGAAAGAGATGAATTGGCGCAACTCGTGGAATATGACGAAACAATGCAGTCCGAGTTTTTAATGGTGCAGGATTTCGAATCTGACAAGCCTTTTTCGGGAAAGGATTTCGCCGCCCAATATGCCAACAAGCGCATCCGCGTCACCGGCACCCTCTTCTTCCCCATGGGCGGCTGGCAAAACGTGACACCTGTGGCGATGGAGTACAGTGGGGTAGAGGTGGTGGAATCAGACTGTGGTATCAAGGATGAAGGAATTCGCGACACCATCGACCCCATGAAATACTACTACGATTTCGAGTTTCGCGTACCGGAAGCACGTGCCTATGCCCGTGAACTCACACGCTTCGCGGAGACATTGCTGCACGATGAAACCACTTTCGATGCGGACTTGTCTGCGAAGTTGGACGAGCTGCGGATAACGTTGCTTACTTCGCCGGACGGCAAGCTGAAAGTCTATAGCTGGTACGACGGGGATGAGGGAAGTGC
>Ga0247609_10007969_pt1 | contig 10011 bp, 1 predicted proteins | sample 172DNAGHGlowgp2_FD_193487 | JGI IMG/M metagenome (GOLD analysis project Ga0247609, IMG submission 193487) | Sheep rumen microbial communities from Palmerston North, Manawatu-Wanganui, New Zealand - 1728 DNA GHGlow gp2 | ecosystem: Host-associated > Mammals > Digestive system > Stomach > Rumen ...
AATGGTGAGAAGCTTATCGTTGTCTTAGATGATATTACATATGACTTGAATATTGATGCTAATTGCTCAGAGAAGGGTATTTCTCTATCTGTTTACTATGACGGTAAGAATGGTGTTAAGCAGTTTAAGATTGACAATCTCGTTACATTGGACATGCTTAGAAGCCAAATAGAGGAATTAATCGGAACTGACATTTTGACCAAGGTCATCACAGATAGCACACTCAAGGGATATGGAACATTGGATTCCCCATTGGGATTAAATGGAACAGAGCGAACTGGATTTTTTGCTCCAGTTATTGCTAGAATAGACCTTACAAATGGTGGTAAGTTACCAGAAGTTGCGAAACTAGGTACTAGATATGCTACTATCGAATACGTCAACGATTATGGTTATTTGTATAATGGTAGGGGTGTTCAGAAGATTAAGGAAACAGTCGCATCTGAAGGACGCGGTTGGAGAGTTCCATCAAAGAGTGATTGGGACATTCTTCTTAATTTGATTGAGCCATGTGACTACAGAAACCATGATTCAGCAAAATGCCACGTTGAGCTTGGTAAAGTAGCAGGTAAGTATCTTAAATCCGTTTGCGGATGGGAAGGACAGCCATTCTGCGAGTGCGCACCAACTGTTCCTATAACCAGTTGTACATTTACAACCAATGTTGGTGATGAAGACTACATAGAGTATGGAAGTGGAAATACTACTCCAGTTCCAACAGAAGACACAAAGCCTTACATTGGTGTCGATAAATATGGTATGTCAATCCTACCAACGGGTTATGTTATACTTGATGGTCATGGAAGACCACAGTCAACATATTTCAGGGAGAAGTCTGTAATGTGGACAAATAGCCATGTATATGGTGACCCAGACCAAGATGAATATGTAAAGGTATTCGATTGGAACAAAGGTGGCGTTGTTCAAGAGGCAGATTGTCCATCACCATTCTATTCAGTAAGACTTGTTAAGGACTATAATGGTTCTAACTATTTTGATACAGAATACATTGATGGTGTACCATATAAGACAATTCTGTTCCCAGAAATCAGACAAATTTGGCTTGCTAGTAACTATGCTAAGAAAGAAGGATTTATACCAGCTGAGAGTGATGTTGAGAATCCAGAGGTGGCAGAAGTTAATAATGGTGAAGTCATTGAGCAGAGAAAGGCTGTATTTCTAAATGAGTGGAATGGATGCTATTGGGAGAAGAAGGAATTAAACGAAGGCGATACAGTTGTTGTAGAGAATACTTGTTTTGACATTAACCAAGGAGAGGTTACATCTGAGGTTTGCTGGCTTGATGAGCATGATGAGAAACATTGTGTTGATGTTGTAATTCCAGACGTAGCTCAATATAACATTGAGTATAGAGTATTCACAACGGGTGGAACTGGCTATCAAGATGCTTGCGACCAAGACCTTGTTAATACTGACTACCTTGCAATAGAGAGATTGCTTAGAATTATTATCCCAATCATTGAGAAGGAAAGATGGGAGAGAATGGAAGCAGACGATGAGCTTTGGGATGCTTTGAATGAAGAGATTTCAGCTCGTACATCTGGTGATGCTGCTCTTTGGGAGGCATTAAGAGAAGAAACTGAGGCTAGAATCGAAGGTGACGAGTATCTTGAAGATAAGATTGATACGCTTTCTGCTGAAACTAAGGAAGAGGTTGCTGAACTTTGGGAAGCTCTTAATAAGGAGACAAGTGAAAGAATTTCTGCTGACACAGAGATACATCAAGAGCTTGATGACCTTAATGAGAAACTTGAAGAAGAGATTTCAGCTCGTACATCTGGTGATGCTGCTATTTGGGAAGCATTGAGTGCTGAAACTGAAGCTAGAATCGATGGTGATGCTGAACTTGACCAAAAAATTGATGATGAGACTGAAAGAGCTATTCAAAGAGAGGATGAAATAGAAGAAGAACTTTTAGACGAAATCGAAAGAGCAAAGGCAGCAGAAGATGAAATTTCTGGTTTGACAATAGATACCAATAAGACATATGAAATGTCTGCATCAATATTGCCATCTATTTCTGATTATAATTTAATTCTTGAGTCAAAAGATGGTAATGAAGACCATTTTGTTAAGATTAAGTTTAATGGTAATTTTGGGGAAGTTTAATAATATTGAAACAATATATAATGACAATGAATAATAGATTACAATTTAGACATCATACCCCTATATTTGATTCTAGGGAAGAGGCAATTGATTATATCTATCAGAACATAAAAAATGCTAGGGAAGGATTGGCATATGAGGATGATTCTTATGGATATTCATTGTTTGCCGAACCAACAATTCTCAGATATAAGAATGAAGCTGATGATGAGTTACCATCTGGTTCAACTCCAAACCCACATTTAATTCTTGCAATTGGTTCTAATACTAATGAAGGAAGATTCCATAGTGACAATAGGTTCTGTATTATCGACATTGACAAGACAGAAAAAGAAATTGAAGATTTGTGGGAGTATGTAGAGGAAGTCGCAAAGGGCTTGAACATTATAACTAGAGACACTAATACTTTGAAGTTGTATTCAGCAAAAACTGACGAAGGTAACGTTGTTAGTGGTGATGTTGTTGTGGCAGAATCACAAATTTTCGATGACATCAGAAGAGCAAACACTCTTTTGAATACAGAGGATGGATTGTTTACCTTTGTTAAGTTGGAGTATGAACCTGGTGATGATAAGTTTACATTCTTTGTAAACGGTGACAAAAAAATCGTTCCACTTTATGATTACTACATTATTAAGGGATATTACTCTAAGAAAGATGAGTCTTTGCATCTTATTAGAAAAGATGGCGTAGACATCAAAGTTTCTTTGGAAAACCTTATTGATGAGTGGGGAGTAGAAGGAGAGGCAACGAACACACCAATCGTTTTAACAAAGGAAGAGGTTGGTTATGGCGATGACGCTCTACACAATCATGTTGAACCTTATCAAGATTTACTGAAAGCCGATGTTAGACTATCTGATAGAAAATATAATATCCTTAAAAAGACAAGTGATGGAAGATATTTGTATGTTGATGGTTTGGCAAGCAACATAGTATATTTTAAGGACGGAGAGGAAATATCAGTACAAGATGCTCTTAGACAAGCCACAAAGGGAATATCAAACGATAGTACAAACATTATCTACGAAAAGGCCGATGGTTGTTATGCAACAGCACAGTTGAGATATATTAATAAAGAGAATAAGCTTATCTTTACAACATCAAATGTAACTGGTGGTACTAGCGTTGAGGAAATTAAACTTAATGCAGTAGAGGCATTTACAAAAATATACTATGATTCAGTGACAGAGACACTTGTAATCATGTATAAGGATGGAAGTGGCGATATACAAGAAGTTGATGTCCCAATTGGACAAATGATGCAAGATTGGGAGTGGGACATACAAAATGAAGGACATAATGTAAAACTCCATAAGCAGCGTGTTGTTGCTGGTAATGATAAGGTTTCTGCTGATGCAGCGATATATAATGACCCAGATAATATCTTGGTTGATAAGAACCATGAGTTGTTTGTTAAGGGTACTGCCGATAACATTAGATATGGAAGAGGCGGTAACGTAAGTGATGAGCTTGATAAACTTAACGCTAACGATGCTGACATCAACGCTAGACTTAATGAGACTAGTGGTAAGGTTGATACTTTGAGAGTAGAGTTTGACGCCGAGGTTGAACGTGCTACTAGCGAGGAACAGCGTATTGAGGATAATCTTGGATTACTTTCAGCAAAGACGGAGGCTGAGATTGTACGTGCAAAGAGTGAAGAGCAGAGAATTGAGAAGAAATTCGATGACGCACTTGGTGAGGGCTTCGACATTCGTAATACTGTAAGAGACGAATTTGATAGAGAAAAGTCTGAGCGTATTGGTGAAGATGCAAGACTTCAAGCAGAGATTGACGCACTTAGCGCAGATACAAAGGGTAAACTAATTGACGTTATTAATCTAGACCACTCAATTGACGTTGACAAGACAGACCTAGTTAAGCCAGTAATAAGCGTAAATCTTAGTGATGAGCAAATAGAAAATATGCCTAATGTCATTAAGCTAAATAATGACGGTTTATATGCAGGTGTTGACCTTGATTATTATTTCGAGTCTGGTACTAGCAAGAACGTCCTTGTATTCAAGACAACAAACGGCACAAAGACATTTGACTTAAAGACTAATTCTGTAGTTGACAAGATTTATTATGACCCAACAAGGGAGGCAATTATAATTGAATATACGGTTGATGGTCATAGAATGCCAGATGTGGTGGTTCCAGTTGGTGATTTGATTGACGAATGGAGACCTTCTGAAAGTACCAATGGCGCAATCAAGCTTACCAAGTCAAGAGAAAGTGGTGCAACACAAGACGTTCTTTATGCAGAAAGCATTATTTCGAATCATGAGGACAACATCCTTGTAAACGACAATGGCGCATTATATGTATCTAATGTCCAGATTGAGCAGAATAAGGCTGACATTGCCGCATTAAGCGATAGGATGGATTCAGCAGAGGCTGATATTGACGCACTTGAGGGTGGTCTTGCCGCTGAGATTGCACGTGCAACCGATGAAGAAAGTAGAATTGAAGGAAAGTTAGACCGTGAGATTGAACGTTCAACTGCTGAGGATAGTAACATATGGGAGGCATTGAGAGCTGAGATTTCTCGTTCAACAGCAAAGGATGACGAGCATGACACCAACATTGCAAATGAAATTCAAAGGGCAACTAATGCCGAAAATATGCTTCATGGAGAAATTGTAGATGAGACTAATGCTAGAACTTCTGCCGACACAGCAATCAATACTAAGATTGATAATGAAATCACTCGTGCAACGAATAAGGAAGGCAGAATCGAAGATAAACTCGATGCTGAGATTTCTCGTTCTACAACGAAGGACACAGAACATGAGACTAGCATTAATGGCCTTAGAACTGACTTGACGAATGAAATAGCCAACAGGACAAATGCTGACAATGACTTAAGGACTGCCATTCATGAAGAGGAAGATAGAGCCAAGGGCGTTGAAAGCGCAATTACGCATAACCTAGAGGTTGAGACAATCGCAAGAACCAATGGTGAGGCAACACTTAACCAAAAGATTGATACTGAGGTTACAAACAGGACTAATGCCGACACATTGCTTCAAACAAATCTTGATAATGAAGCTACTGCTAGAATAGAAAAGGACAATAGAATTGAGGTTAAACTCGATGCTGAGATTTCTCGTTCTACAACGAAGGATAATGAGTTACAGCTACAGATAACAACGGAGGCTACAACAGCTAGGGCTGCTGAGAGTTCTTTAAGAGAATCCGTGACAACTGAGGCTGCAAATCGTACCGCAGCAGACGCAAATCTTCAAACACAGATTACCAATGAGGTAACACGCGCCCAAGGTGCTGAAAACCTATTGGATTCTAAGATTGACGCAGAGAAGGAAGCAAGGGAAACTGAAGATGCTAGGATTTGGAACAAAATCAGACCTATTGAGTTTGAGGAAACTGATACTGTCAGAACTGCAAGAGTACGTAATGAAGGTGAAATACCTGATATTATAACCCATAACGTTAAACTTGCTAGCGGTATTAATAACTTAATCAAGGTTTCTGGTGATGGTTTAACCGCAGAAGTGACTCTAGATTATGACGTAGCTACCAATGAGATTATATTGAAGGGTACTGATGGTAGTGAGATGTCAAGAGAAAAGTTAGGTCCTGGTTCAATTCTTGACAATATCTACTATGATTATGCTGAGAAAGACCTTGTTATCGAATATCATTCAGCTGATGGTATTTCACATAAGCTTAATTTCCCAGTGGCTGATTTGTTCAATGAATGGGATATTAAGTCAGTAGAAGAAAAAGCTGCACTTAAACTTTATAAGGAAACTCAAAGTGGTGGAACAGGAAATGTTGACCTTCTTTGGGGTAGAGTCCTTATAACAGATGACCATGATGGTGATGGCAAGCCAGACCAAGGAAGTGATAATATTATTGAAATTAGAAGCAATGGCCTTTATGCAAGTGGCTCTGCAATGACTGAAGCTAAGGAAACTGCTGAGTGCGTTAAGAATGAGCTTAAAGTTGTTGAAAACGCTGTATTGGGCGAAGCATTGTCAGATATATATATTTGTGGTTCTGGCTACACCTACACTCCATACGAGAGAGCTTGCTTCATCAACAACGCAACTTCAATGTATGATGCAGATAAGATTCTTGATGAATATGTTTGTTCTGCACACACTAGAATCACCAATGTCGAGGAAGACGTTGACTGCTTGTGGAATGAACTGAATATTACACAAGAAAACGTAATAGGCGTAACAATTCCTAAGTGCGGTATAAAGGGTGATGGAACTCCTTATAAGTATGAACCTAACCCAAGTGCTTGCTTCATCAATAATGCAACAAGTATCATCAATGCACTTGACATCTTGGATAGCAAGTTATGCGATATAGGAGGTAGCAGTGAGTGCGCTGACGTTGAGATTAAGAGAGTCGAGAGTGTACTTGGCGTACAAGGAAACTGCGAGGCAATAATTGAATATCCTAAGACACAAGGTTGCTTGCTTTCTAATGCAACATCGTTTGCTGAAGCTGACGCTATAATGGAAGCAGCAATATGTAACCTCCAAGGTGACTTCATTGGATTAGAAACACCAACAGCATCAGTCGGAATCGTTAAGGAAGGCATAAACAACAGAATTAAAGCAGATGTTAGATTGTCTCATGGTAATGATGAAGGTAAGTGGCAAACTGACGAAGACTTGACCATTTATAACAGCACTGGTGATGAAATAGAGCCAAATCACTATGAGTTTACTGATACCAACGTCTTAAGGATTGTTGCTAACCCACAGATGGTTCCAGAGTCAGAATACAATGGCCTATACTTAAGCAATGAATGGAATTGCGGGCAGTACACTGAAAACGGTGAAGGTACACCTTACGAAAAGTACAAGATTGATGATTCGGCTACGGCAATGAACTACTATACTAGAAAGTACAGAAATGGCGTAAGGTATAGAAATGGTAACTAATTATAAATGAAAAAGACTAGGAAAATAAATCCTAGTCTTTTTTTTTGTTTTTAATCATCACTTTTTTCAATGAAGTCATATGCTATGTCATCGAATACGAATCCGCCAGTTGATGGCGTCTTATTTGGTATTTTCTTAAAGTAAAGTCTCATATCAGAACCCATTGTAACTATTGTTGACAAAACTGCTGGAATCTTACCCTCGCTTTCAAACTCTTCCACATCTTTATTAGTGATAGTATTGAGTGCTGCAAGATATTTAGCATTTTCAGTTTCATACAATTCGTTTTTCTCTTGCTCGACTTCCTCTAAGTGTTTTTTAACAAGGCCATCCCAATCAATGTTACATTCTTTAACGAATGGTGGAACTTCATTGATTTTAACCCAAAACTCTATTTCTTTCCTTTCAGGCGTCATCAACGCCTCGAATGTATCTTGGTCTTCTTCCTTGTTTGGATAACCGCTTACAAGTTTTGATTGTTCCTCAGTGAAGAATAATTTATCTTTTGGATTATTCACAAGAATTTTATTTCTGATGTCTGGATGGAAGCAAACCAACAATGGTGTAATTCTTTTGTTGAATTGGTCAATGTATTTCTCAACATTATATTCCAATCCTTCATATTCACTGCAAAGTACGTCTTCCTCTTTATCAAGAATTTCATTCGGAACAAGCTTACAATTAAGTATGATTTCATCTTCGTCAAATGCAGATGACCCATATTGCTGTTTTGCAAGTTCAAGCCTTGTCATTTTAGTTCCCTCTTGATTCTTATAGAGCTTTTCAACCTCTTTCGTTATCTCTGTTTTCTCGCCATTAAGATAATAATAGAAATGTGTTACACGCTTTACGTCAGAATGACCTTTTTTAGTACCTGTGTTAATGTAATAGATTGTATCACTTACATTTACATTCATATTTTCCTTTATTACAAGTTCATACCAAGCTTGGCGAGACTTTTTTGAACCAGCTTTTGTTAATGTTTTACAGTCTGCAATATAATCTTTAATCGTCTTCTTGATATTACCCTTAGAAGCTATGTCCTTAATTGGAATTTGATAATTGTAAATCTTTTCTATATAATCATAATAATTTGACAAGAATTTATATCCATTTCCCCTAAGAAGCAAATCCACTCCCTCATCAATGAATTTCTCAAGGTATCCGCTCATTTTTCTAGATTTAATGGTGTTGCCAACTTTTTTGGTTGACCCATCTGGCATTAAGTCAGCGTAGTTTTTCCTAGCGAATTGAATGCAAGCGTCACAATACTCATCTATACCTAGACCATATCTTTGCACACCATTATTGTAGGTTGTATTTAAAAATAAATCTTCAAATTCTGCCACATCAGCCTCAACTCTAGTATATTTTACGCCTTCTTTAACGTTTCTGCCTAAACCTTTTCCAATATAAGGGTGCTCATCTGTATATCGGAAATCTTCTTCTTTTGGCATTTGGAAATTGAATCCATCGGTATCTCCAACAATCGGATTATAGCCTAATGTCTTGAAATGGTAAATCATTAGTCTAAGTAATTGCCTAGAAATACAAGTTGTTTTTTCTGCTGCAAGAATATTACCCCAAGGAAATATACCAGGGCTTCCTGCGCTTCCGAAATAACTATTGCCTAATATCTTGAGAGGTAACTGCTTTTTATCGTTTCCGCTTTTTTCTGCTTTCCAATATGCGATTTCTTTCTTTATATGTTCTTTTTCTGCTTCATTTGTACATTTTGTTAGAACTTCTTTTAACTCGTCTGCTTTAGCTCCAGCTTCGGCTTTAAGTTCTTTATATTTTTCACGTTGTCCAAGAACATAATTAAGCATTTTATTTAATACATCCATTGCGTCCACATCATTATTAATGTTCCAAGTTAGAATCACAGATGGATAGAGGCTATTGTAATCAAGCTTAACAATTCTGTCAACGTATCCAGTTTTAAGTAAACGAGATAAACCTCCTGTAAACCTTTTGTTCGTCCCTAATGCTGGAATTGCAAGGTCATTCTCAAACGACCAAGCCAACATAATAAGTTTCCAAATACCAGCTGTACCCATTGTGCAAGCCCTTGAGAATGTAGTTGGAAGCATTTTACCAACTAGAAAGTTGGATTCGTTTAATCTATCTTCTACTTTATCTGTTTCCCAGAGGTCATCTAAAAGGTAACGTTCAACGATATATCTTCCGCTTACAAGTTCATAGTTTGGTAATAAAGGTTTTCTATCCGTTACTCTATACCAATCACCATCAACGTCTGAAAAACCAAATACTTTTTCTTTTATGTTCCAAGTTGATGTGATTTTATCTCCAGGAACGTATACTCTGTTTGGTTTTTTCAAGTTTAGGTATTTGGTTACATATTTCAAGTTTGATGACTTCATATTGGAGTCAATTGCTTGCGCTCTTCGTGCAGCATGAAGTGAATCCAATACATTATGACCCCACATAATTGTAGGATAATAATACTCCACTTCTCCACCTAGTTTAAGAACTGCTTCTTTCTTTTTCTTATATATTGGGTGTCTGAAGTATTTTGTGGATAGTTCTGAGAAATCAACGCCTAATTGCTCACAACGGACGATGAGGAAATCCCAGTCAAAGTTTTCAGAGTTATGCCCAACAACGGTATCTGGTTTCAGTTCTGCCAATATCTTCAAGAATTCTTCGATTGTTTTAAGTTCGTTTCTGTCTAATTCTTCTTTTGTATTACCTTCAACAGATAGAACTTTATCATATCCTCTATTGGAATGAATACCAATTTGTTCAATTCTGTGTACCCTAGGATTAAGACCTTGTGTTTCCAAGTCGAATATGAATCTAAGCAATTGGTCATACGAATCATAGCCTTTGAAGAGCCTACGCCCAGTTTGAATCATATATTGTTCGACTGGTGTAACAACCATATACTCTTTATTGGATTCTGTTGGGGTACTAGTTTTTTTACGTT
>Ga0247609_10007970_pt1 | contig 10011 bp, 6 predicted proteins | sample 172DNAGHGlowgp2_FD_193487 | JGI IMG/M metagenome (GOLD analysis project Ga0247609, IMG submission 193487) | Sheep rumen microbial communities from Palmerston North, Manawatu-Wanganui, New Zealand - 1728 DNA GHGlow gp2 | ecosystem: Host-associated > Mammals > Digestive system > Stomach > Rumen ...
CAATCCGCACGTTCTCAAAGAAGAGATGATATAAGGAACATCCAAAATGGTGGTGGAGAAGAATATACTAGAATGTTAAGAGAGCAAATAGAAGCTCTTGAAAAAATAGATAATCTAAGACAGACTGATGATAAAAGACTTAAAGAAGCTAGAAATTTATTAAAAGAACAAATGGAATTTCAGCTTAAGAAAGACCAAGATTATGAAGAATATTTAGAGAATCTTAAAGAAGTATTTAAAATAACTCAACAACTTTCTGATGCTCAATATACAGCAGAATTAAAAACAGCAAGAGAAATAACAAATAAAGAGAAAAGAAAGAAAGCTATTAAGAAACTAGAAGAAGAGGAACTAAATAGACAGAGAATTTATAATGATTTATTAAAACAAGCTAATAGTATGCTTGAAACTAATAAAGAAGCAAATAAATCTCAGCTACAAGCATTCTCAGAAGGTCTCCATTCTGTTAAAGACGAAATAGGAAAACTTGCTGTTATTAAAGGTGTAGGAGATATTACACAAGGATTATTTGATAAAAATAGTTCTACCAATATGTATAATGTCTATAGAAATACGAGTGCTCAATTAGGACTATCAGGTTCTGAATTTAATCAATTTAAACTAGACTTAAATAAACAATTAATGAAGTCTGATAACTTCTTTAATTTTGGTTGGAAAGATACAGCTGATTACTTAAATAAATTAGGTGAATTAAATATTACTAGTCAGGAAATGGCAGAACAACAATACTTAGCTGTTTTACAAGGAACTAAGTATTTAGGTTTGACTACTGATACTCAAGCAAAGATTTTAAAGATTTCAAGAGATACTGGAAGAGCGGACTTGCTTCAATCTACTAATGAAACTATGGTTCAAATTATGAATGCTCAATTAGGAATTAGTAAAGACCAATTAAATCAAATGGTAAATCAAGCTGCTACTATTGCTGATATGTCTGTATTCTTAGGAGGAGATGGAAAAGAAGCTCTTCAAGATTTAACTAAGATTCAGGCAGCAATCTCTGAAGAATATGGTAAATCTGCTTCTGATGCAGCAATGAATATTCTAACTTCTATTATGAATAATCCTGCTGGAAACCAATACTTAACAAGTGGCTTCTTAGGAGGAGAATATAATAGAATAGTTCAGTATGCACAAAATGGTCAAATGGATGAGGCTCTTAAACTTATAATAACTGCTATTCAAACAAGTAGGTCAACAGAGGTGGCAAGAAGCAATTTATATGCAGCCAACGCCCTTGGTGCTGACCAGAATATAATGGCCATTGCAAACTCATCTGGTTCAATGACAAATGTTGAACAGAATATGGCTGGAATCAATAATTCAACTACTACAATAGCTGAAACAATAGCTAAGTTTAATCAGGACTGGTCAGATAAGATAATAAATGCAGGAAGTAATATTTTGTCTATGCTTCCATTTAGTCAAGTATTAACATTACAAAATGTGTACTATGCTTTGGCAACGGTAGAATTATTAACTAAGCTTCCTGTTACTATGAAGGTAATAAGTGCTTTCTTAAAATCTATTGCATTTAATACTAATAAAATGGCTCCAGGACTTGATGGAGCAAACCCAAAAGGTATTCAAGCATTACTTGGTACAGGATTAAGTCCACTAGTATCTATTGCTGCAGGTGTAGCAAGTATGGCTATGTTCTATAATGATGCTAAGAATGGAAAATCAAATGCTGAGAAATGGGGAACAGGTGAAACTGCTGCAACTGTCGGAGGTCTACTTGGTGGAACTGATGAAAATACTTTATCAAGAACATTTAAAAATGCAGCTAAGTATGGGCTAGCCGGAGCAGCTATTGGTTCATTTTTCCCAGGAATTGGAAATGTTGCTGGTTGGGTAATTGGTACTATTGCAGGTTTAGTTATAGGTGCTGGTACTGGTGCTTATGGTGGAGAAAATATTGCAAAAGATATTGACTCTGTATTCGGAAAAAGAAAAGACCTTGATTCACAAGGTGCTGGAATGGCTCCAGTAGTAAGTCCACCTAGTAGAAGTAATACAAGAGGTATGGGAGAACCTATAAGTAAAGATAACTTCCCTTGGTATTTATCAAGTCCATTTGGTTATCGCGGAGTTATTCAAACTTCTGCGGGTCCTACAAACCCATATCATAATGGTATTGACTTAGCTCACCCAGATGGAACTCCAATTGGTGCTAATAATGCTGGAACAGTTTCAAGTGCTGGAACTGCAAATGACGGAGCTAACTATGTAATAGTAAACTCTGGAGATGGTTATGAACAAATCTATTGGCATTTGAATAAACCAAGTCATTTAAAAAGAGGAGACCACGTTAATGAAGGACAACTCATAGGTTATATGGGAATGACAGGACATGCGACGGGCCCACATCTTCATTTTGGATATAGACACGCTGGTACTTCTAATTATATAAACCCAATTAATTTAATGAATACAGGTACTTTCTACCCTACTGAAAATGGTTATACAAGCTCAGAAGCTACAACAGGAAAAGAGGGAGAGAAGTTATTAAAATCTGTAATCTCAGCTGATACTTTATCAGACAAAGCTGCTTCTGTTGCTTATGATGGTATAGGAGACGGAAGCAATATAGTTGATGCTGTTAATAATGGTTTTGCTGGTTTAAATGCAAAACTAGAAGAATTGTCAAATAGACAAGATTCACAAGAAGAAGTATTAAAACAATTAACTTCTTCTAAGAGTTCGAGTGTATACTCATATTAAGGAGGTAAAAAATGAAAGGATTAGTTAAAGGTGTTCCAAAACATTTTCAATCTAACTTTGTTGGTTCAATAACTAACTTTGCAATAGATACTGGTGTTAAAGGAAGAGTAATACCATTTGTATTCAGTCCAGAATCATTAACTGATACAGTACAAGCAAGCTTTACTCAACAAGCAATTCCAGGTTCTAGTGGTCCTCAAATAACTTATTCTTCAACAGGAGCTAGAACAGTTTCATTTAGTTTAAATTTACCACTTGACTATTTACCTCCTAATTCTTTGTTTGAAGACTTTGAAGATTACTTAAATGCTTTTAGAGCATTAGTATATCCTAGATACTCAGCAGCAGGAGGAAAAGTAGAAAGTCCTCACTGTAAGTTAGTAATGAGTAATATAGATATAGATGGTGTTTGTCAGAACTGTTCTATTGAATATAAGACAGACCGTTATGCAAATGATGGTAGTATGTCAGCTTCTGTTAGTTTATCTTTCTTAGAAGTATTAGATAATGTTAAAGATGTTGATGCAAAGTGGATAGCTAATAGTAAAGTAAAGGTATTAGGACAAACTACTATGACCACACAAAGTTCTGCTTATGATTCATTTATAGAAAACTCTACTTCTAATATAGTAAGAGATGATATTTGTACTATAACTATGTTAGGACCTACAGATACCACTTTTCAAAGTAGCAACCCAAGTTTAGGAGATGCTCAAAGGGAAGGTCGTTGGACAGACCCAGGTTGTAATTATACAAGAAAAGATAAATATAACATTAAGAAACTATTTGGTTATCTTAGAAATGTAGATAATATAACAGTCTCTGATATTAGTATAGATTCTTCTAATATGTGGCACGCTGTATTTAATGGAACAAGAGTTAGTTTACAAACAATAGCTCCTAATGGTATGGGCTTTGATGGTGATATACTAACTTATGTTGAAATCTATGTTCCTTACTATGATGGAAATAAATATGAAGTAGATTCAGCTAAGTGGAGATATATTAGAATCAAGGTGGTGAAGTAATATGGCAGCTCCTAAGACAGCTAATATTGTTGTAAAAGTAGCAGGAAAAGATATGATTATTAACCACACTAACTTTGTTAGTTTAAAGAATACCAGAACAGCTCAAGACGTTAGTGATAAGTTTGAACTAAGAATTATGGATGATGATGCTTATTCTATTGAAGCTGCTCTATTATCAGGAAATAACTATATATCAGTATCTTATATTGATGATAAAATGGAAGTCTATAAAAGCTTTGCTGGCTATGTAATATCTATGTCAGCTGGCTTTGTAGATAATAGAAATATGTTAACCTTAAATGGTCTTATAAGTACAAGTGTTAGAGATAAGTATGAAAAGTATTCTTTATCTTGGAATACTTGTCCTAAATTTGACTGGGCTGATGTTCTTAATGATGCAAACGCCAATGTAGTAGACGCTAATTATGAAGTAGATTCTGGTTTAGACCAATTTTGGCAAAACTTTAAAAACTTCTTTAAACAATCTTATACAGGTTGGAAATCATTATTTGGCTCTATTGCTACAGGAAACTGGAATGGAATCGCTGATTATAAGACAGTTATAGATAATATATTCGCAAAGGATTGGTTATCAGTAGACCAATCTGGAAACTACTATATTCAAAAGTATAGAAGAACTAATGATACAAGTTCTATGGATAATGCTGTAGTAAATCACGAAGATGAGGATGAGTCAATTTGTAAATCAACGGGAAGTTATGTAATTCCTATGAGGCCACATAAATTATTAAAACTAATTTGTTGTGGTGGAAAGTTTAGTGATTTATTAGAGGAAGAATATACAGATTATAAAGGAACTGCTTTTTATAATAACAATAATAACCTAAGTGAAGCTGAGTGGTATTACATTAAAAAGTGGTTTGAGAAAATGGGAAAGTTTAATGGTTTAGGTTATTCTACATTTGAGAATAATTATATATTAGACTGGACTGAAGATGAATTTATACAAACAAGACAATCCTTTATGGACTTTGTATATAACAATGTATTAAAGAAATGTGTTCAAACAAAAGATGGTAAACAATATACAAACTTCTATCTAAGCTTTAATGAGAAAGCAAATGGTGGAAAAGGAAGTGTTAAACTTGCGAGAGTAGATGCTAGTAAACAAGTAAAAAATGCCCCTCAATATATTTACTATGGTAGATTTAAAGATGATGGAAAAAATAAAGGTCGTATGACTTCATTCAGTCCTAAACTAGATATACTTACTTCTATGATTACAGGAGGAACTGTATCTGGTGGGGAAGCTTCTAACTTAGCTGGAGTTAACCTTGTTGATTCACAAGGAGATAAAGTGGAAATAACTCAAGCAGCAGAAACAAAGGATGAAGCTACTGAAGGAAGATATAAAGTAAATTGGGGCGCTGCAAAAGTAGTTCCAGTAGTATCTTATACTGCTAATAATCAACAAGCAAATATAGATATATCAAAAGTGTTTAATGATGCTCAGAAACTTGCTTATAGGGCCAGTGCAACTATTGAAGGTTTTAATAAATTACTTCCTCAAGACTATATAGAAATAATAGTACTTCCAAGAAATGATGTAGGAACCACTACATATCACCATTATTCTGGAATTTATTTTATATTAGAGATTGAGGATACTATTGAAAATGGTAGATTCTACTCTTCATTATCACTAATTAAGAATATTCAAAATACAGGTAATACTGCAGAAGAGCTACAGGCGACGGCAGATATTAAAGAAGAACTTAAATATACTATTGATAAGAATACTTATATAGACCCAAATGATTCTATATTAGAGAATCAAATGAAGATTCAGAATAATGATAGAGTTGTATTTTAGGAGGAATGTTTATGTTTAATGTTAGTGTAAATAATAATGAGATGATTATAGATAAAGAATTAAATGAACTTCTTGAAGGGTTAAAAATAGATTATACACAGTTCTATCGTGGAATTGTAGTTGATAATATAGACCCTGAATTAAAAGGAAGAATAAAAGTAAGGATTCCACAAATCTATGGTACAGACCCAGAATCTAATGTATTTATTTCTACAGATGCAATTCCTTGGGCTTGCTGTGCTGTTCTTCCCGCTGGAAATGATAGTGGTTCATTTCTTCCTCCAAATATTGGAGATACCGTTTTCGTTACATTTGAATCTGGACATCCTTCTTCACCTATATATTTTGGTGGAATATTAACAACAAGAGTGGAAGATGAAGAACCAGATAAAAAGGGAATAGGGTCTACAAAAATATTTGGTGGTAGGATGGCTCCAGTAAATGTAGATGACCTTCCACAAGAAGTAATTACAGGAACAGAGAGAATTATATATAAATCTCTTAAAGGAGCTGTAATTTATATTGATGATAAAGACGAGAATGAGTGTATAAAAATAGTAGACCAAAATGGTCAAAGTATTATTATGGAAAACCTTTCTGCTAGTATGTTAGGTCGTAGAGGTGGAGAGGTAGGAAAGAATCCTAGAAGTCAAATAGTATTAACTAATTCTTCTGGGGATAGTATAACTCTTACACAAGGAAAGATTCATTTAAAGAGTTCTAATATTATATTTGAAACAGATAACTTCTTACAAATAGGATTAAATGAACTTGATGATGAGATAAATGTAGCTGATATTATTCTAGGAAAAGAAGAGGCTATTATAACCCTTAGCTTTGTAGATATGAGAACCGGTGGAAATTTATCTGGAACAGTTTCTGAAGTTTATCTAAAAACAGGTTCAAGTGAATCATTAATAGGAACGTATCAAACAGGAAGTGATACTTTCTTAGAATTAAATCTATCTACTGGAGATTACCGAGTTCATACTACACTAGATGGTTATTATGAATCTAATATAGATATTTCAGTAGATGATGAAGAGCCACAAACAATGAATGTTTATATGAGTAAGGAAACTACAGAAGATAATGTCCAAATAGTATTAACTTGGAATGATATTATTCCAGATATGGATTCACATACTAAGATTTATAATCAAAATGGAAATCTATTAGGACATGTATTCTATAGCGACAAAAATTATTATCAAGATGGTATGTTGATAGTTAATCTTGACGTTGATGATACAGATTACCAAGGACCTGAAACTACAACAATAAATAAAACTTATAATAACAAATATCTATTCTATGTCCATAGGTGGACAGGTGGTTTTGATATAACAGCCTCTAGTTGTAATGTAAAAGTATATGATAAAGGTAGACTACTTCAAGATATAAATATGCCTGCTGGAACCTATACAGAAGACTATATTTATTGGAATGTATTAACGTATGACTTCTTAACAAATAGAATTACAATTAATAATACTATTACAACTACAGAGCCAGCTTTATAGGAGGTAAGTTATGATAGAAAGATTACATAATCTAGCAAATACTATTTTAGGTATTGAGGACCTAAGAATATATGAAATGTTATATAGGTTTGTTATTATAAATGAGGATAATTATAAAATAGAACTTAAAAACGAATCTGGTGAAGTTATAAGTCCTATTAAACAGTCAAAAGATAACAAGGTAGAATATTCACTTAATACAGGAATATACTACCTTAGATGTTATCTTGTAGAAGAAAATAAAACTACTAAAATGTATTATCAAGAAATATATGTTTCAAATGAAATGTTAGGAACATCTAAAACTATAAAAGTATAAGAGGTGATGATATGCAAAGTTATAAAAAAGAATTCTTTTCAAATGAAGTTAAAGAAGTTGTTGAATCAACTAAGAAGGAATTTAAAACTAGATATGATTCTAAAGTAAGACTAAGATTAGATGATAATAAATTAGTTATTAGAAATCTAAAAAGTCCAGACCTAAAAGCGAATCAGTCTGAAAGAGATATAATTCACACAGTTACTCTTGATGAGAGGGAAAGACCAGATTTAGTTGCTTTAAACTTCTATGGAGATGCAAGACTTTATTGGGTAATCCTAGGAGCTAATGGTCTAAGAGAAAAGTCTCAATTAAAAGAAGGTTTAGTAGTTAGAATACCATCAATGAATGCTTTATATGGTTCTGATGGTTTAATTGTAAGATAGGAGGGATATAATGCAAGTAGACTTATTAAATGGAATGGCTTATGAAGGTGGAACATTTAATCTTCAGGGTGGAACTGATAGACAAAAAGGAGAGTTAAAACTTCAAGAAGATATTAAGTTTTTACTAATGCAAGAAAAAGGAAAGTTTTATCCTGACCCAGAATTTGGAAGTGAACTACAAAAATACCTATTTGAGCCAATGACTCCACAATTAGGAAAACAAATGCAAGAAGAAATCAAAGACCTTATTGAAAAATACTACCCTCAAATAGAATTAATTGGAGTAGATGTCAGTCTATCTCCTGAGAATCACGGAGCTTATATTGATATTAGATATAGGTATTCTGATTCATCACAAGACATTTCAAAGATTAATCTAGCTTTGTTTAATAAGGTAGACTAATTATAAATTAAATATAAGGAGGAATAAAGATGAATACTAATTTTTCTTACGATAAAATGGACTATTATTCTATATTAGAATATCTAAAGAAACAAGCTGAGTATTTCTCTGATGGTGATTGGACAGATTTCTCTGATGCTGATATTGGTACAGTAATTCTAAAGCTTATGGCAATGAATGCTGATACAACTAATTATCAAATAGAAAAAGGAGTATCAGAATTATATCTTGATACTGCTATTGAAAGAGTCAATGCAATCGCCCTTTGTAAATTAATAGGTTATGAACCAAGACACTATCAAAGTGCTATGGTTGAGTTAACAGCAATTTATACTGGAAACGCAGATGATAACTTAAAGATTCCAGCCTACTCTATCTTTTCTGATAGTACTGGAAATTTAAAGTTCTATAACTTAGAAGATATTTCTATAAATCAAGGAATAAATTTATTTAATGTATATCAAGGAATTTTGATTACAAAACAATATAATTATTCTGATATAGATGAAAATGGTCGTATTTTGTTAGATGATTATAATATAGGAACTAACACAGTAAAATTAAGTCAAGCTGGTTTACCTTATGAAAAAGTAGATAATGCTTTATATGGTGAGGGTGAAGGATGCTTTTCAATTCATATTAACTTAGATAATAAGTTATATATTCAGCTTCCTACTTACTATGCAACTATTATGAGTAATACTACCCCAATAGATGTTGCTTATCTATTAAGTGATGGTACTAATGGTCGTGTAGGTTCTGGAGTTATTACTGGAACATTAACTATAAGCAATGGACTTAATATTGCTTATTCAAATACAACTGCTTCTGAAGGTGGTTATAACCCAGAAACAGTAGAAGAAATTAGAAAAGAAGCTCCAAGTTATGCAAGTACTATGAATACATTAGTTACTTTAAATGATTTTAGAATCTTATCTAAAGACTTCCCTGGAGTTGCTGATGTTATGGCACTTGATTACAACTATTCAGAATCTGGACTAATTCAACCAACAGAAGATGGTCAAGTAAATGATGCTTATAAAGTAAATCTATATATCCTACCAGAAGAAGCAAATAGTATTTATAAAGAAGAGGAAGAAGATGACCTATCTAATATGACTCTTCTTACAGATAATGATTTCAATATAGTATCAAGTTCTGGTGAATATACATTTGCTTATAACTCTGAAAATGGTTATTTCTATAATACAAACCCAAGAGTAGATGGTTCTTCTTGTGATATAACTCTATTCCCTAATCAAGAATGGAAGAAAATGGTTATTAAGTATGTAACTGAAACAGAAGAACACTATGACTATTTGTATATTGATATAAATGGGACTAACAAAGTTAATGTTTCTGGTGTAGTAGAAGCACAATTCAGTATGGAAAATACTACAACAGAAGATAGTATAGTAATTTCTTATATAAAAGATGGTTCAGCTTATTATAATTCTGATTCAGTTAAGGTTTATATTTATGCTACTAATAATGAAGACCCTGAACCAATTTATACTAAGAATTATCTTACAGAAATAGCTAACTATATTGCTGATGTTAAAAAGAAAAAGCCAGCTGGAATCTGGGTTAACTATTTAGATGTTAACTATATAAGACCACAATTAACTATTAAAGTATATATGGATGAGGACGATTTAAGATACTCTACTGCTAGTAAATCTATTGCTACATACCTAGAAAGCTTATATTCAAGAGAGAATCATAAAATAGGAGAAGCTATTTATCAATCTCATATTTCAAGAGATATATTAA
>Ga0247609_10007971_pt1 | contig 10010 bp, 9 predicted proteins | sample 172DNAGHGlowgp2_FD_193487 | JGI IMG/M metagenome (GOLD analysis project Ga0247609, IMG submission 193487) | Sheep rumen microbial communities from Palmerston North, Manawatu-Wanganui, New Zealand - 1728 DNA GHGlow gp2 | ecosystem: Host-associated > Mammals > Digestive system > Stomach > Rumen ...
ACTTCCCTTTGGCGGCAAGAGCTACATCGAGTGGCCACAGTGGAAGTACAAGAGAGTGACTCCCAAACCAGTCCAGCTCAACGATATCGTCGTCTTCAACTATCCCGCAGGTGACACTGTGGTCAGCAACGTAAGGTACCAGACCGAGTACTATGCCATGTGTTATGGCTATGGTGCAGACCTCTATCAGCGGCAGATAGGCACGCTGCCCCAGCCGAAAGATATGTCTCCGTTGCAGCAGAGGCAGTTCTACAATACCATCTATGAACTGGGTCGTCAGTACATTCGACTCGCTCCGCAAGAGTACGGAGAAGTGTCTTGGCGTCCTGTTGACCGTCGTGAGAACTACGTGAAGCGTTGCATCGGACTTCCTGGACAAACGCTCGAGATACGAGATAAGGTAGTCTATCTGGATGGCAAGGAGAACCCTGCGCCCAAGAATGTGCAGTTCAATTACCACGTTCAGCTCAAGACAAACTATCTCCCAGATGCCCTTATCTATGAACTTGGCCTGAGTGTCAAGGACGTAAAGGACTTGTATGCAACCGGCGAGATACCTCTGACTGCCGAGGCAAAGAAGGGTCTGGAGGCTCATACAGAATATGTGGAAAGCGTCACTCCCATTGAGAGTCGCGACTTGGGGCTCTATCCGCAGAATGCTTATACAGGTTGGACACAAGACAACTACGGCCCAATTTGGATTCCCAAGAAGGGCGAAAGCATCAAGCTGACGTTGGACAATATCGCCATCTACGAGCGTCCCATCCGTGTTTATGAGGGCAACGACCTGAAGATAACAGACGAAGGCGACATCCTCATCAACGGACAAAAAGCTACGGAATACACCTTCCAGATGGACTATTACTGGATGCAGGGCGACAATCGCCATTGTTCGGCCGACTCTCGCTATTGGGGCTTCGTTCCTGAAGACCACATCGTGGGCAAACCCCTCTTTATCTGGTTGAGCACAGACACAGACAGAGCATGGTTCAGCGGTCATCACATTCGATGGAATCGTCTGTTTTCGCTTGTCGATAACATAAAGTAATAATGGCGAACCCTCTCCTGCTCCCCCAAGGGGGAGAGACCGAAAAACAGGAAGTCCCCCTTTGGGGGGATTTAGGAGGGGCCACTCTTCCATGTTGTTATCTCGCGCCAATTTCGCACTATAGTGCTTACTATCGTGCTGATGAAGTACGGCTTGAGGTTTGCGACCATTTCACGAAGCAGACACTTCGCAATCGTTGCTGGATAGATAGTCCTAATGGTCCGCTTGCCCTCACCATTCCTGTTATGAAGACAGAAGGCAAGACGATGATGAAGGACATTCGTATCAGCGACCACGGAAACTGGCGACATCAACATTGGATCGCCCTTGAGAGCAGCTACAGGCAATCACCTTTCTACGAGTATTATGCCGATGACTTCGCTCCTTTTTATGAAAAGAAGTGGGAGTTCCTCGCAGATTTCAACGAAGAACTGATGGCTATGGTCGCCTCTTTGCTCGACATTGAAAAGCGCGTCAGCAGAACTGCCACCTATGAAGGAGATGCTTTCGCTCAGTTACCAAACTGCGAGGCGCGACCTTACTACCAAGTCTTTGCACAGAAGCACGGGTTCTTGCCTGACCTCAGCATCGTCGATTTGCTCTTTAACCAAGGACCGGAGGGCGTTTTATGGCTGTAACACTGCATCCTCTTCCAGCCTACGTTAAGGATGTTGCTGCTCCCAAACAGTTCACTTATCCTTTCTGCTACGAGCCCCATCCGCTTTGTGTTGCTGCGGCAAACGAGCTACGACAATATCTTTCCCTGCATCCAGAATGGCACGAAGAACTCTCTAAAGGCAAAATGTTTGGAGTGCTGGTTGTGGAAGGAGGTTTCCTTGCTGCCTTTTCTGGTACACTCAATGGCAAAACGCAGCATGAATACTTCGTCCCGCCAGTCTTCGACCTCATGGCTTCAGGTTGTTATTTTCAAGAGGAAGAAGCTGCCATCAGCATCATCAATAAGGAAATTATGGCTCTCCAAGACTCGCTTCAGCCTTCTCCTTTGCGAAAGAAAATGGACGAAGAACTTGCCGCTTACAGGATGTTTATGCAACAAAGCAAGATTAAGCGAGATGCTCTGAGAAAGTCGAATTCATTCGATGAAATGGGCAAAAATGAGCAAGATCTTGTTAAAGAGAGTCAGTTCCAAAAGGCAGAGTTTCGTCGTTTGAAGAAAGATTGGGAACAACGTGTCTTTGAGGATGAAGCCTCGCTTCGGGAAAAGCAAGAGCAAATAGAGCGATTACAGCAAGAGAGACACGAACGAAGCATAGCTCTACAGCAATGGTTATTCCGTCAGTTTACTTTCCTCAATGCCCAAGGCGAGAATAAGTCTTTGCTCGAACTCTTTTCGCCAACCATTCCACCTTCTGGAGCAGGAGAGTGTTGTGCACCAAGGTTGCTTCAAGCGGCATATAGGGAAGGATTGCAGCCACTTTGTATGGCCGAGTTTTGGGTTGGAGCTTCGCCAACAAACGAGGTCAGACTCGACGGACATTACTATCCTGCTTGTCGAAGCAAATGCCTTCCTATCCTCACGCACATGCTCGAAGGACTTGATGTCGAACCCAATCCTCTGCTTGCAGACCAAGAGAAGCTGATTGCTCAGCTACACATTATATATAATGATGGGGAGTTGGCTGTGGTGAGTAAGCCTGCAGGGATGCTTTCTGTCCCAGGTAAAGACGAACTCCCAAATGTGCAAGATGCAATAAAAACCGCCATTCCATCGGCAAAAGGGCCACTCATTGTGCATCGACTCGATATGGATACAAGCGGCTTGATGCTCATAGCTTTGACCGAAGAGAAGTACCACGAACTGCAGGACCTCTTCCTACATCGCTGCATACACAAAGTCTATCATGCCTTGCTCGAAAGAGAGATGCCTCTTGAACAAGAGGGAACGATAAGCCTTCCTCTGCGCCCTGATTTCGATGATCGTCCTCGGCAAATAGTCGACTGGAAGCATGGTAAAACAGCCGAAACGCATTACAAAGTCTTGACAAACATTGAGGGTCATGCTTTGCTCGAACTTCGCCCCATAACAGGCCGTACTCACCAGATTCGCGTACATTGTGCTCATCCTCAAGGGCTTAACAACCCTGTTGTTGGCGATAGACTTTATGGAAAGCCAAGCGAAAGGCTGATGCTTCATGCTTATAGTATTACTTTAGAAGGAATCACATTTGAAGATGAAGAAGATATCACTTGACGTCCACACGCACACCATCATGAGTGGACATGCTTACAGCAGCTTGCAGGAGATGGTAGTTGCTGCCCAACAGAAGAATCTTGACATTCTTGGCATCACAGAACATGCGCCAGGCATCCCTGGCACATGCAATCCCATCTATTTCCGCAACCTGCATGTCGTGCCACGACAGATGGGCAACCTGCGACTCCTGCTTGGAGCCGAACTGAACATTCTGGATACAAAAGGCACACTCGACCTCGATGAGTTCTACTACAAGAAACTTGACATCCGCATAGCTGGCATTCATCTTTTGTGCTGGGAAGGTGGAACCATCGAGGAGAATACTCAGGGCATGATAAATGCCATCCGTAATCCTTGGACACAAATCATCTCGCATCCAGGTGATGGTACTGCAGAACTTTTGTTCGAGCCGATTGTATTGGCAGCAAAAGAGTCGAAGACCTTGCTCGAAATCAACAATAGCAGCCTCAATCCTTGTCGCAACAAAGAAAGCGCCCTCAAGAACAACCTCGAGATATTGCGTCTTTGCAAGAAATACGAAGTGCCAGTTGTGCTCGGTAGTGATGCCCACATAAGCTACGCCATTGGCGATTTTGGCTTTATCTGGCCACTCTTGCAAGAGACAGAATTCCCTGATAAACTCATCATGAACTACGAACCCGAAATATTCCTTAAATACATTAATATACAATGAAAAAGACGATGTTTGCTTTGGCGGCCATAGTGTCGCTTACAGCTCATCTGGAGGCGTCTGAGCCCGTTTTGGATTCCCTGAAGATAATGGGAAAGATACGCCGATTCTGGATGTATAAACCGGATGGAATACAGAAAGATGCTCCGTTGGTGTTTGTTCTGCATGGCTATGGCAATCCTGGTCAGGAGAAGAGCTGGATGAACAAAGCCGCAGAAAAGCATAAGTTCGCCATCTGCATTCCTCATGGATGGAAGGACCCCAAGGGCAATCCCTCGTGGAACGTCGGCTATCCCTTTCAGGAAGGGTGGCAGGTCGACGAAGTGGCATGCATGGAAAAGTTGGCCAAATACGTCCAAAAGAAATATGGCCTGAGTCGAAAGAATACCTTCATGACGGGCATGTCGAACGGTGGCGAGATGTGCTACCTGACGGCATTCAGCAAGCAGAAGACCTTCAAAGCCGTTGCTCCCGTTTCTGGTCTGACGATGGAGTGGATTTATCGTACGATGGATGCGCCAAGGCCTATGCCCTTGTTCGAGATACATGGTACAGCCGACCACACCTCCGAATGGAACGGCGATCTGGAGAACAAAGGCGGATGGGGAGCATACATGTCCGTTCCCATTGCCATCGGCTATTGGATAGCCAAGAACAAGAACGAGCTTGAACAGACGGAACGGGTGGAGAGTATGGACAAAAAGAGTGGCAGAAGCATCATCAAGCACAAATACACAGGCGGGCCAACAGGCTGCGAAGTTTGGCTCTACGAAGTGACAAACGGCTCTCACAGCTGGTTCGAAGACGACATCGATACTGGCGAAGAAATTTGGTCATTTTTCAGCAAGTACCTGGAGTGATTTTGCACCGGTCTTATTGGTGGACATGCAACAAAGTCAACACGGCTGCAATAAATTAAACTACTCAAAGGTGATGTATGGACGCAGTCTGTCAAGGTCCGAAGCGCGGAAGCCTTCGAGGCGTGAAAGCTCGTCAAGGGAATGCAAATCCCCTTTGTTGCGTCGGTGCTCGAAGATGGCTTTGGCCTGATAGAAGTTGAGGTAAGGGTGCTTCATCAACTGCTGGACAGAGAGCTTGTTGACGTTGATCTTCTTGATTTCGACGGGTGAAACGCTCATGTATTTCAGTACGGAATCAGGCATTTCGATGGCTTCCATTGCCTGCTCGACAGAGGTAAACCCGCCAAGCGTTTTTCTGTATGCGACAATTCGGGCTGCTCTTCTGGAAGCGATGCCTGGAATCATCTTCAGGAGCGAAGTGTCGGCTGTGTTGATGTCGATGGTCTGGCCGAATTGTATTTTCTCTTGCTTGGGGAAAGAATCTTGCCTAGTTTGCTTCACTTCAGCGACCTCCTGCTCTCTCGGAATTTCCTCTGCAAAGGGTTTTCGCGCCTCAGGCTCGACGTATTGAAACGCTTTTGCAATCCTGACATAAGGCCTCAATCGTTCCCACTGTTCGTTGGTCATGCCTGGAACTCGCATAAAATCCTCAGGCTTATGGTAGCGTCCATGTTTGGCTCGGTAGCGATAGATGCTGCGGACTTGCCAAGGGGAAAGTCCGAGGCGCAAAAGAGTCGTGCTGTCTGCCGTATTAGGATCGAAAGGGAAGGTCTCGAAAGGCTCTTCATCAATTGCATAAATATATTGTTTTCCAGGATGGCCTGATCTCTCTGAACTCTTCTCTATGCCCTCTTTCGTTGATTTCGGACTATGCCAAGTCCATAGAGAATAGCCAAGAACGCCTACAATCAGCACGCATTCGATGACCAGCAGACCTCTTCTCTGTGAGGGTGTGAATATGGGCAAGCGTTTCATGAGAGGAGTTCTTGCAGGAAGACAGCAGCAATGGCAAGGGGTGCGACGTAGCGGATGATGAAATAGTAGAGGCGGAACAATTTGAAACGAATGGTGCCGCCATTCGTCAACTCATTCTCTACCAATTTCCTATCCAAGTACCAACCAGTAAAGAGACAGATGATGATACCGCCAAGAGGCAAAATGATCTTGGAGGCCGTGAAGTCGAACAACTCGAAGATATTCAGGCCGAAAAGCTTGATGTCGCTCCAGACGCCGAAAGAGAGGGAACAAGCTATGCCAAGTGTCATACAAGCTACGGAAACGGCAACGGATGCCTTCTTGCGCGAAATGTGGAAGGCCTCCAAGACGTAAGCCGTCACACTCTCGTGTAAGGACATCGCGCTGGTAAGCGCTGCCAGCAAGAGCAACAGATAGAAGAAGCTCGAGAAGATGTAGCCAAGCCAAGGAACATGACTGAATGCGATGTTGAACACACTGGGAAGTGTGATGAAGACGAGGCCCGGGCCAGCATCCACGCTGACCTCTTCGACACTGAAGACGGCAGGGAAAATGATGAAGCCGGCCAAGATGGCGACTATCGTATCGATGACACTCACGCCCACAGCCGTTTTTGGCAACTTGGTGTCGGCTCGGAAATAAGAGGCATAGGTGCAGAGGCAGCCCATAGCCAGGCTAAGTGAGAAGAACGCTTGACCCACGGCACTGAGAATGACGCTGGCCGTAAGTTTCGAGAAATCAGGTTTAAGCAAGAAACGCAGACCTTGCGAAGAGCCTGGCATACTGAATGAGCAAACCACGAGAATGCCGATAATGAGGAGCAAGAGGGGCATCATGAGTTTCGAATAGCGCTCGATGCCAGACTGAACGCCCTTAGCTATGATGAAGTGCGTCAGTGCCATAAAAGCGGCTCCAGCCAGTATCGGCATCCAAGGGTCGCTGACAAAATTTGTGAAGACATCGCTATAATCGCGGTCAGCTTGCAGTTGTCCGCCCACACTCTCGATGAGATAGAAGAGGGTCCAACCGCTGATGACAATATAGTAGGACAGAATCAAGAACGCCACAAAGACGCCAGCAACACCCTCGATGCGCCACCACTTGCCCGGAGCGAGCTTTGCAAAAGCGGAAATGGTGTTGGCGTGAGTATGACGGCCGATGAGGAACTCACTCATCATGACAGGGATGCCAATGAAGGCTATACAAAGCAGATAGATGAAGATGAAGGCTGCGCCACCATTGTTGCCAACTTCGGTGGGGAAGCGCCACACATTGCCCAAGCCGACGGCCGACCCTGCAGAGGCCAACACGGCTCCCAACTTGCTGCCAAAGTTATGTCTTGTTTCCATCTGTTAATGTATCTCAGTCTATAAGAAAAGCGGGAATAGTTCGTTCAGGAATATGACGAGGATGCCAATGGGGGCAACCCAACGAATGAGGAAGAGCAACGGACGCATCGTTCGAACCGGGATGCTGCCGTCGTTGGTCAACTGTTGCTCGACAAGTTTACGGTCGAGATACCAGCCGACAAACAAGGTTATCAAGAGTCCGCCAAGTGGCATCAGGAACTTGGTGACAGTATAGTCGAAGAGGTCGAAGAAGCCGCGACCGAAGAATGTCACTTCCTGCCAAGGTCCGAAGGAAAGCGAACAGAAGCTGCCCAGCACAAGGCAAACGAGGGTGACTATGGCTGCGGCTTGGCGGCGACTCTTGTTAAAGTGCTCGGAAATGAAAGCTGTGCATATCTCGTGCATGCTGATACTACTTGTCAGAGCTGCCAACAGAAGCAAGACATAGAAGAGAAGCGAGAAGGCATAACCCAAGACAGGCATTTCGCTGAAACTGAGCAGGAAGACATTTGGCAAGGTGATGAAGACAAGGCCGGGGCCTGCATCAGGTGCTATACCTACGCTAAACACTGTGGGGAAAATGATAAATCCACTCAGAACAGCTACCATCGTATCAATGATGCAGACGTTCATGGCCGAACTTACCAGTCTTGTCTCGTTGTTGAAATAGGATGCGTAGGTCACCAAGCAACCCAAGCCGACACTAAGCGAAAAGAAGGCTTGGCCCATAGCTCCAAGCACTACTTCGGGCGTAACTTTGCTCAAATCAGGTCGCAATAGGAAGCGAAGACCTTCGGCGGCTCCCGTCATTGTCAACGAGAAAGCCACCAAAAGCACAATGATGGCGAGAAGCATGGGCATCATCAGTTTCGAATAGCGTTCGATGCCATGCTGAATGCCTCGAGAAACGACAAAATGCGTCAACAAGAGGAAGACAGCAAGATAGATGATAGGCTGCCAAGGGTCGGACACAAAGGCGTTGAAAAGTGCTCCGAAGTCAGTTTCACCTTGACTCTGAAGCTGTCCCAAAGCCGATTGAACTGTGTAATGAAGGGTCCATCCTGCTACCACAGAATAGAAGGAAAGCACGAGGAAACCTCCAAGTACGCCCATCATACCAGCCACTATCCACAGCTTTTTCGGCGCAAGCTTCTGGAAAGCACCGATGGCATTGCTGCGAGCAGAACGTCCGATGACGAACTCGCTGATCATAACTGGCATTGCCAGCAGGAAGATGAAACCCAGATAGATGAGGATGAAAGCTGCTCCCCCACCCTTTCCGACCTCGGTGGGGAAACGCCAGATATTGCCCAATCCGACAGCCGAACCAGCCGAAGCCAAAATGACTCCCAGCTGACTTCCAAAACTTCCTCTTGCTGTATTACCCGAATTCATGTGGCGCAGTTTTTCACAAAATTCGTTGCAAATATACATAAAAAAGCCGTATCTTTGCAGCAAAATACAGAAAAAGAGTACTTATATGCTACATAAATACTTGTGCCGCTACCCCTTCGCACTCTTTGTGGCAACCTGCATTGTCCTGCTTTCCCTGTTGCCCATTCCCGACGTGAAGGTGGGAGTCCATGTTCCTCTTGCCGACAAATGGACACATATGGTCATGTACGGAGTGTTGACACTCATCATCTGGTTGGAATACAGACGTTCGCACCAACAATGGGACACTTGGAAACTGATGCTTTTCGCTTTCCTGGCACCCATCGCTTTTGGCGGACTGATGGAACTGGCACAGACCCATCTGACCACATGCCGAAGTGGCGAATGGCTCGACTTTGCCGCCAACACCATTGGTGTTTGTCTGGGAACTGTTTGCGGACTTGTGGCAAAGATTCCTACGAAGCGTTAAAGTTTCCGAACCGGGAAATTGAAGTAGGTGTCGGGAAAGGGTTCGTCGACCAAGCAGAAGTGCCACCACTCTGTTGGGAACGGCTTGAATCCGTGACGCATCATGGCCTCACGAAGAATCATGCGATTGCAGAACTGCTCAGCAGTAATACTGCGACCTGCAGGACTCTTGCTGTTGTCGCCAGTATACTCCTGTGTTTCAGGATCGCCACAAAAGTCGGGATGACTCTCAGGACCAAACCAATCGAACGTTCCACCCATATCCAACTCCTTTTCCGTCCTCATATCAAAGAGCGTCAGGTCAACTGTGGAACCTCGCGTATGCCCGCTCTTGGCACAAATATACTCTTGATCAAAGAGCACGCTCTTGTCCAGGTCGGGATAGAAGAACTGCCGCATCAGGGTGTCCGGAATGTTTTCTGCCCAGCGCACGAAGTGGTCAACAGCTTTCTGGGGGCGGTAGGCGTCATAGATTTTCAGGCGATAACCTAAGGCTTTCACATCGTCGCTGACAGCCTTGAGACTGTCCGCAGCCATTTTTGTCATCAAAGCTATGGGCTCGAAGTATCCGTCTACGCGAGTTCCAACGAAATTGTAGGTGCTGAAATACCTGATTTCCAAGATGGCATCGGGCACTGCGTCGGTGAGCGTGACGAACTGGCTGGAGTCTTCCGTCGGGTCGGAAGGACGGTTCTGAAGGTGATTGACGAGACGGACGCCAGCATACGCGAGCACGATTGGCAGGGCGATGGCCACCAGCAGATACAAATTTCTTTTCTTCATAGTTTTCAGGTTGTTACATCATCCCATGGCTTGACTGCAAACGTGGCACGTGTCGTTGGCAAACATCACGTGTGTCGTTGGCAAACATCAAACGTGACGATGGCAAACATCAAACGTGACAAAGGCAAACATCAAACGTGACGATGGCAAACGTCACTGCAGTCGTTTGGCATTAACCCTAGAGGCGTTTATTCATTTGACGAGATACTTCTTCCTCTGAAAGATG
>Ga0247609_10007974_pt1 | contig 10007 bp, 1 predicted proteins | sample 172DNAGHGlowgp2_FD_193487 | JGI IMG/M metagenome (GOLD analysis project Ga0247609, IMG submission 193487) | Sheep rumen microbial communities from Palmerston North, Manawatu-Wanganui, New Zealand - 1728 DNA GHGlow gp2 | ecosystem: Host-associated > Mammals > Digestive system > Stomach > Rumen ...
ATTGGGGATTGGGGATTGGGGATTGGGGATTGCGCCCAATCCCCAATCCCCAATCCCCAATCCCCAATCCCCAATCCCCAATCCCCAATCCCCATTGTTATTATTAAAAAATCTAAAAAAATAATTAATAAAATAAATTAATTTAATTTTTTTAATAATTTTAAATTAAAATATATATATCACTAATAATTAACCATATTTAAAATAATTTAAATAAATATTAATTTAAATATCATATAAGTTTTGATTATTCTTATTTATTAATTGAGAACATTCTTCGCAAATTGGTTTAGGAGTTTTTAAAGAGCATTCAGCGATAATTTTTTCCTTCTTACAATTTGGGCATACTTTTTTACCACACATTGCACATACAATTTTAGAATTTATAAGTCCTTTGCATTTTTCACAAAGACTCATATTTTTTTTTGCCTTTTTCTGCTCATTGATTAAATCCTCATAATTTAATGTTATCAAATTATTTTTACTATTTATGCAATATAAAGATGATAAATCTTGACTTAGTTTAATAAACTTGATTGGAAATTGAGAACATTCAATATCAATCAAAGTATCAAAAACAGTTGAAAAATAATTATTATTTTCAAAATATTTATTATTTTTATCACTCATTTTGCTATAATTTTGCTTTGTATTATAAGCATTTTGATAGACTTCAGAAATATTTTTAATTCTTATTGGATCATATTTATTATTTAATACATCTATAGTTTTTGAGTTTAATAATTCATTATTTTTTGGATTTATAGTGCTACAGTTATTCATATTAAAAATAATTCCGTTTAAGTTATTAACCAATTTAGATATCTTTAAGAAACCATTTTCATGTGCAGAAAATAAATATAAATCACTATTTGTTTTATGAATAGATGTTATAAAGCAATGATTAATTTTACTTTTAATATCATTTATTTGTGTTATAAATACTCCATTAATACTCATCAAAATAATTCTATAGTGAGATGCTAAAATAAAATCACCTGAATATGGGCATATGCTAATATATTTTATTTTATGATGGAAATATATAGAGCAATCAATTTGCTTTATTAGGTCAAGAGTATTAAAATCATATATATATAAATTATTTAATTTATCAACTACTAGCATAAATGAATATGGTTCACAAATTTCTATTTGGGATATTTCTGATAATATTCTACTTGATGAATTTATTAAAAATATAATATAATGTTTTGACAAAGAATTATTGTTATTTTGTTTATTTAATAATTTACTGAAATTATTTTTATTTTTAGAATAAAATTCAAATCCAGGAATATCAAATGTTGATAAATCTTTTAAATTATTATTATCGATTTTATTATTATCTTGATTTTTATCATTTTTTTCTCTTTCATGTATAAATTCGGAATATTCAGGACAGCCATTATACTGAATAAATTTACCTGTTTTATTATTTAAAATTATACAATCCGAATTAATTATATTAGAAGTACTTATTGGAATTTGGGTATCGAATAAAATCTCATTTGAAACTTGGGAATTATTTACCTTTGCATTAGAGATATTTTTTTCCATGACTTCAATTATTTGTCTGTTTTCTCCATCATTTTCATCAAGGCCATTTTTACCAATTTCACTATCTTTTATTTTTTTAATACTGCTTTTTACATATGCAGTTTTTTTCCTATTTCTTGTTCCAAATAATGCATTAAATAATCCTTTTTTGGTATGAAAACTATTTTCTTTTTTTCTTTTGACTCTTTCAACAACGATATTATCATCCATAATATTATTTTCAATATTTTCATATATATTATTATCATTTGAAATTCCCTTATCACCAGATTCTTTATTCAAAGAAGAAGAAACTGAAGATGCAGATGGATTTTCATTTATACTATTTACGCTATTTATGCTATCTTTTTCTTTTAAACTAATGGTATGAGATGATTTTTTGCTCACAGAATTTAATTTTTTATATTTCGGACCCCAAATTCTCGCTAACTTATATTTCTCAATAATTCCATTACTATATCCAATAATAATAAAAGAACCATCTCTTGTTATTCTGATAAAATTTATTACTTGCTTTCTCATATGATGAATAATAAATTTATATTTTATATTATCAAAAGGCTTTATGAGATAAAAACTATTAGTGTTATTCCATTGCAAGTAATTTTTATATGAAGGAGGTAGTAAAGTTTTCTTTCCAGCTGCAATAAAATAGATTGAATTATTAATTGCATCTTTGAAATCTTGACTTTCCTCTTCATAGCACATTCTAAACGAGGACAAGCCACCTTCTCCTTTAGAAATATTCTCAAAACAATATTCATAATATTTGTTCATTTCTTTAATTGATGAATTATTTTCAAAATTTTTCAATACAACTCTTTCATCTGTTATTTTAAAATTACGCAAATAGATACTTTTTCCAAAAAATGCCTTTATTTTTTGGTGTTTTTCCCTTCTATGATGTGGTTTAGCAAATAATTGTATAGGATCAATACCCATTTCACATAATTCATTTATTTTTTGGTCGATTTCAGTATCATCTTCACAATCCCTTGTAGGATTGAAGGAAGAACAAACTTCTCTTAATGCATTATAATATTTTTCGGCATCAACTCCTTTTCTTTTATAACCAAATATTAAATCTATCCATTCATTTATGTGGGTGGAAACATATTGGCTTTCTAAAGATTTTTGGATAATTTTACAAAATAATCTTGGAGAATGAGATGCCCATGGAGGAAGAACAACATTATCTATATTCTTTTTATCAGAAGTTAATCCAAAATAGAAATTATTTGAATTAATAAAAATTTCTGGTATGTTAAAAAAATCAGGAATTAATTCTTGATATTTTTCACTAACTTTATAGAAAGATTCAATATTGAAAAATAGTCTATCTGTTGTATCAAAAAATTCTCCTTGAACTTCTGCAGCTAATTGTGAATATGGTTTTATTCTTATAAGATAATAGCAAACAAATCCTGCATTTGAATAATGTGATCCACTATGATATCTAAATTCTTTTTGTTCTTCTTCAAAACAATCATATTTATGCTTCAAATTTTCTCTAGTTTCATCATCTTGAGCATATATTGGATAAAGAAAATCACGATATGTCTCAGAGTTATTTAGATCTAATACATTTGAAGTATAATTTTGGATTATCCAGGGATATACAGGATATTGAGCTATGTCATTATAGGTACGGCCTGATATAGTATTTAAAATCATTATATATGAATATGTATCTAGATAACCATTTGTCCATTTCTCGAATGATTTATCTAGGATTTCATTGACATCAGTTATTGTTGCCAAACAATATTTTGTTTTTTTGACATTTTTTTTAAAAATATTTTTATAAAAGTTTTGTTTATCGAATTTTTTTGATTTATCAATAAATAGATTACTATCCATTATAAATATCATATTTTCATTTTTCAAGGAAGATTCATTTTGTATTTCATAAGTCAGATTGCTTAAATTATCATTGATTTCTTCATTAGATGTCTTTTTGTTTAAAATATAATTGCTATTATCATTATTTTGAAAATCTCTAATTGAATCATAATTATTTTTAATAAAGAAAGCAACATTTTTAGAAAGATGAGATTGCTTTATATTTAATATTATAGCTTTTACTATTTTATCTCTTATACCTAAATTAAAAGAAAGATAATAATTTTTGCCATTTTTAAGGAATATTTCAATTGAATTATTTTGATGTAGAAATCTTCTTTTATGTATTTCATTTATTTCTACATAATAAAATGAATATAGCCAAAATCCTTTTAAGGTCTTCTCGAATAATTTCTTTTTGCTTTGATTATAATTTTTATTTTTAGTATTTTGTTCAACTTTATTTTCATAAAGATCATATGAATTAAGATATTGACAATGTTCTTTCAGAATATCATTATGATCTTTAAGAATCCAAAACCTTTTAGCTATAGGAATATGTGCATCATATAGAACATTATTTAAAGATAAATTGACTGATGATAAAATATAAATTTTATTTCTTCCTAGAATTAAAACAGCATTTATATATGATAATCCTCTAAACAATAGGCAATTAAAAGCTCCTTGGAATTTATCATCAAAATCGAATAATTTAGAAATTAAGTTTATATTATATATTTGACCTAAATTAAAAAAATTCAATAAATTTTCAGAAATATATTTCTTTTTGTTTTCATAAAACATAAATATTTTTTCTAATTCATTTTCATATATCACTTCTTTGTTATTATTTCCAAAAACAACAGATTTTTCTTTCATATCTTTATCATTGATATTTTTATTTTTAGAGATTTCAGCTTTTTTGAGAGCTCTATTTTCAAATGCATTTCTGTCATATTCTTGATTTAATAATTTGTCTACTCGGATATTAAATTTTTTCCTTATTCTACTTGGTCCTTCTCTTTTCATTAGATGATAACTGAAATTCACTTTAAAATCTAAGTTTTTATTCATAATAAAAACTTCACTTAAACAATGCAATAAGTAGTTTTTATATATTCCAAAATTTATTTCTCTTTTAAATAAAGAAATTAATATTTTTTTAATAAAAATACATAAATGACATTCTCCCATACAATTATCTTTATCTTCATTTGTGATACTAATATTAATTACACTCTTTTTTTTCTCCATTTGTTTTTTAAATACACTTTTTGCACTTTTTCTTCCACTAATAACACCTTTGAAAATAATGACATCATCCATAGGCCTAATTGAGGATTGTTGTCTACATGGTTGATATCCTTCTGAATAATCATTTATATCATAATTATAAAATTTAGAAGGATTACACTTTTTACTTTTATTTAATAACAATTTAGTATTGAGATTATTTACTGTTAATTTTTTCATTTCACTTCTTCCAGTAAAAGTTCGATCATAATTTTTATTTAGTGTTACTTCATCTTTAAATGAAAAACTTAAACTACGAACTTTTTGAAGAGGATATTCTAATATTTGAAATATATTATTTTCATCTTCATCTTCATCATCAAAATTAAGAATGCTGTTTGAATCATTACGATTTAAATTATTTTCATTTGATGTATCTACTAAAATTGGCGGTGTATAAGCTGAAGTTATTCTAATTAATTTCTCTTTCTTTTTAATATCTAAACTCATAGAACCTAATTTTTTTAATATTAATTCTTTTATATGAATAACAGATTCTTTGTTATATATTTTATTGAAATATTCATAAATTATTTTAGATGTTTCACTGTTTCTTCCATTTTTAAATTTTGATAAATGATAAGTAGAATAAGTATCAAAATTAAATAGAATATATACTACTTCTTCAATAATATTTAAAATCGAATTGTTTTTTGAATTTTCTGTAAATATATCAAATATTATATTTATGATTAATTCATCAATATCATTTTTACTATTGAATAGGCATAACATTAAAATTTTTGATAATTTTTCGACAATATAAATATTATTGACGATACTTTGATATTTTTGAACTATTTTACTATTTATTAAAGAGATTAAGTCATATTTTGTTTGATTATTAATTAGATCAAATAATTTGATATCCATCAATGTATTAATAATAACATTGTTATTTAATGAAATTATTTTTTTGCTATTATTAATTAATAAAACTGATAATAAATTGTCTATAGTTTCTTTATCAATAAATTTAGCATTACGATATAATGAAAAGTATAAGCATGAAGAAAATTCTTCTTTTAAAAAAAATTTAGGAATAAAATTTTCATTAATCATTAAATACGTGGATAGTAATGAAATTAATTCATTGAAAATTATTTTATCAAGATTTAGACTGTTTAATAATATAAATATATATTTTTCAAATCTGAATAGATAATCCAATGTGTTAGTTAAAAAAGTTTCGCAGAAAAATAATTTTCTATATAACTGGGATTTTATAAAGCATTTATGAAATATTGAGTTTATTCTTGCTGAATATATAGCATTATATTTGCTTATTAATTTGGTATTTTCATCTAATTTGAAATTGGTTAATTCATCAGCGAATAAATAATCACATGAAATATTTCCAATTACTAATTGATATATATTCTGAATAATTTCATTTGTTTCTTTTTTTTGTAAAAATATTTTTAATGACTTTAGTTTTATATGATTAAAGTTTTTGAATTTCCTATCATCTACTTCCTTAACTAAATCCAAAGGAAATCCAATTTTTAATTTTATGTTATTAGTAAATATGAAACTATAATCATATGTAATAACTTTGACGCCATTAATATAAATATATAATTTTTTTGTCTCTTCTTTAAAGATATAAATAATAGTATTGTTTTCATTAACTTTAAAATGATTTTCATATTCTAATTTTTTATCATTATCATTATCTATAAAAATACTATTATAATTTGATAAATCATCTAATTCTATTTGCTCGTCATTTTCTGAAACTTTTATTTGATAATTTTTAAAAGATATTTCAATATAATTATTTTTATTAATTTTATCCTTAAAACTCAAACGATCATTACTTTGCATATTTTTCTTTTCTAATCTTAATAAAAGTAATTTTCTTGTTTTTAATGATTTATAAAAATAAATTTCTTGCTTTATTAATATATTATTATTAATATTTAAAAAGTCTTCACCGCAAAAATTCAGATTATTAATTTCACATATATTATAAACATTAGGCTGTCTTATTTTATATCTTGTTAATTCAATTCCTTTGGAATACCCATTACTAGTTATTGATAAAATTCTTAAAGCATTTGTAATACAAAATAGTATTTGTTTAACAAGATCTTTGTTATTATTTGCTCCAGCATTATTTAACAATTTGATTAATTGTTCAAAAACAAAGGTTACATCTTCCTTTTGCAAAAATTTAAAACATAAATTAAAAATTTTGAAAATAGCATCTTGGGTAGATGGCATTTCTTTTACTATTTTAAATAAGGTTTTCAAAAAGTTATGTTTTAATAAAAAAATAATATTTTGCTGATTTACTCTGCATAAAAATAAAATAAAATCAAGAATCTGATTCAAATATATATTATATTTAAATAATTCTTTTAATAAAATAATTATTATCTTTGGACTTTGAATGCAAAAGTTGCTTATGATATCTTTATTTTTATTGTTAATATTATCTATTAATACTTCTGGCTTTATTTTATATTTATTAATATAAAATATTGTGAAATCTTCTTCTGATAGTTTTTCCTCAAATAATTTCTTTCTATTATTTAAGCATGTGTCTTCTAAAAAGTAAAAATTAAATGACTTATCAATAAAGTGCTTAATGAGATCTAAAATATAATCATTTCTTTTAAAGGAATTAGATGTATAAAATTTGAACATATTATCAATTGATATTTTTATTTTTTTCTTGAGATTATTTGGAGAAAAATAATCATTTTTATTAATTATGTTTTGGTTTGATATTAAAATTAGTTCAAATATAACCATTAAATATTTTTTAATTAATGAATGATATTCATCATTATATTGTTGTATACACCATTTTGAATTCTGAACTAAATAATCAGGATAATAAAAATAAAAATTGATAATTTTTTCAGTCAGATTTTCAACACTACTATATTCTCCTACAAAAAATTTTTGTTTTTTATCAAAATAAATTTTAATAGTTTGTGCCATTAATAATAATTCTTTTATTTTATATAATTCATCATACTTATTTTTTCCACCTTCTTCCAATAATTCATCCTTTGAAAAAATAAGATAAAATCTATTTAATACAGTTAGTATTTGTTGCCTATTTTTATCATGATTTTTCTCATCATTGTTAGTTACCTTCAAGAAAATTTCTATTATTTTATATGCTATTTTGTTATAAGTTTCATTATTTACTAAAAATGGGAAAAAATCTAAAAATTTGAGAGAAAGAAAATGCTTGAGCATTTTTTTGTCTTTTAATATTATATTTAGATAATCCAATAAAACATTTAATAGTTCACAAGATATAAATTGCTTATTATCTTCGTTATAATTTGTATTTATTATATCAGTTATTGATACATCATTATCAAATGGTGATTTATATTTTGCAGAATTAATATTATCTTTAACTTCGGTGATAATACTAAATAGAACATTAATATAATCTTTATAAACATTTTCGATAAATTCATTGAATCGATATAAATCGCTATTTTTATCATTTTTACTTTCTATTCTTTTCAACTTATTTTCATTAGTATTAAATATTGCACTCTCATTCATTTGATCTGCTCCCTTATTATCAGATAGATAATTTATATCTATTAATATTTTAAAATGTTCAATCAACGCTTCTACTGCTTTATAGTCAGTAAAGTATGGCAGTTGAGTAATTATTAGAAGAATTTCATCTGAAGGTAAATATTCTTGTATTTTTAAGGAGTAAAGGAAATTGAAAAAATTGTTTATTACATCTGGCACTGAATTACTTAGATTATTTATGAATAAATTTTCAAATTTTACATTTTTTTTCATTTCTAAATATTCTTGTGCGTTTCCCTCTATATTGCTAAAATATATTTGAGATATCATTTTTCGAAGACTTTTCATTGAATCAAATATTAATAAAATTAAATTGTAAATTTGATATTTATACTTTGGAATTTTTTTACTTAATTCATATACTTCAGTGATAAATTTATTGTAATGAATATCAGTATCGTCTTCTTCTTTTTTTGTATTAAAATCTTCAATTAACAATTGTATTATTATTTTTTGAGTATTAATATCATTTGAATGAATTAATAATGAAAAAGTATATAATATTTTTAATTCTTCTAATAAATCTGATGAAGATGTATACTTTTTATTTTTTAAATCTACTGAAATATAATTAAATAAAATTGTTAAAGAATCATTACTATTTATTGCTTTTAGCAAATCTTTTTGACTATGCATATCAAGCTCATAAGGTGATTTGTTTAAACATTTAATAAGTTTATTCCTAATGTTTTTTTCAAAAGTTAAAGAATTCAGCAATATTTTTGTAAGATCATCATTAACTGTAATTTTTGGAAAGAAAAAATTTAAATTTGAATCAAATATTATATCAAATAGCAATTTATTTAAATCTGGTTCATTTGTATCATAAGCTTTATTCACAAATAATTCAAAGTGACTAAAATCATAATATCCTTTTGCATTTTTACCATTATTTTTAGTAGCATCTGCATTTTCTCCAAGATTAAAGAAATCAATATTTTTTTTTATTAAGATTAATTTATTAAGAATTTTAATTAGTAATAAGACCAATTCTTTTATTGATGATATATTGTTTATTATCTTTTCATTAAAAGTGTTTTTCATAATATTTTTATCAATATATTTATTTATCATTATTATTATTTTTATGCATGACAAAAGAAAAGATTCTTCTATTATTGCATTTTTATTTATAATAGCTTCAAAAATTTCATCTATATTAGTGAAAGAAGGATCATTTTCATAAAAATCATAAAAAGATGTCATGAAAACAATAATTATTGATTGTATTTTTTTTATGGTATTTTTATTTATTTTATGAAATAAACTACTATCAATACTCTTTCCATTTTTTTTGATTTTAGATAATCTTGCTTTAATCTTTTCTAATAAGCAAGATATGAAAATTTCATAATAAAAATAATTCCCATTGGAATCGATGAAATAATTTATTTTTTCTGATAAATTATTTGAAATTATTTCGAATATTTTTTGTCCATTTTGATATAAAAAATTTGAATCTGTATTTGGAACAATATTATTGGTTTTTAATACAAATTGCTTTAATTGCTTTTTAATATTTTTAATTTGTTTCAATGATTTTTCATCATTAAGGAGTTCTAAGACATATGTCTGAGATATTTTATTTGTATTCATTTTTAATTTAATTTATTAATATTATTATTTTATTTTATTAATTTATTATTTAATTAATTTTTAATTATTTTTATCTTATTATTTATTATATTCAATATGGGGATTGGGGATTGGGGATTGGGGATTGGGGATTGGGG